>WNFM01271198.1_pt1 | contig 19727 bp, 19 predicted proteins | sample 5400271 | NCBI WGS metagenome assembly WNFM01 (sample SAMN13153352, study PRJNA577476) | soil metagenome | isolation source: 60 cm saprolite on Douglas fir-dominated hillslope | place: USA:California | collected 2013-09-17
CGAAGTCTATGACTCGTTCGGGCGCCGCAGCGTGATCCCGGTGCGCACCTACCAGGAGCGCAAGGGCTTCATCCTGCAGCCGCGCTTCGTCTTCATCGATGGCCGCACGGGCGCGGTCCTCTACTCCGAGACGTTCCACGAGGAGATCCTCTACAGCGCGCAGCAGAGCGTGCCGGCGCTGTCCACCTACTTCGAACTGATGGACCGGGTCATGCCCTCCTTCCTGAGCACCCTCAGTGCCCAGAAGATCCGGGGCACACGGGTGCTGCTCAAGTAATTTGGAAATTTGGAAATCGGGGAATTTGGAAATTTTCCACATTTCCACATTTCCACATTTCCAAATATCCAGGTTCCCCAATGGTTTACAGGCCGCCAGGCCTGTGGTATCCTAGAGTTTTGCCTCCCCCATCAAGGAGTCGGCAGGGTGTTCGCAATCATTGAAAGCGGCGGCCGTCAGGTCAAGGTCACCCCGGGGTCCATCGTCGAGGTCGACCGGATCGACGCGCAGCCGGGCGACGAAGTGAGCCTCGATCGGGTGCTGTTCGTACAGAACGATGACAAGGACGGCGGCGCCATGTTCGCCGGCGCGCCCTTCGTGGCCAACGCGAAGGTCCTCGCCGTCGTCGACGGCGAGTCGCGCGGCCCGAAGATCCGGGTGTTCAAGAAGAAGCGCCGGAAGGGCATGCGGCGCACGAAGGGTCATCGGAGCACGCTCACCCGCGTGCGCGTCAAAGAGATCATTGTCTGATAACGCGCGGCGTGCGCCGCGCTGGGTCTAGCCATGGCAACAAAAAAGGGACAAGGCAGTTCACGGAACGGGCGCGACAGCAACTCGCAGCGCCTCGGCGTCAAGCGGTTCGACGGCAACGTCGTGACCGGCGGCTCGATCCTCGTGCGCCAGCGCGGGCGACGCTTCCGCCCGGGCCTCAACGTCGGGCTCGGCAAGGACGACACGCTGTTTGCGAAAGTCGACGGCACCGTCAAGTTCAGCGACCACGGCGCCCGCGGGCGAGTGATTTCGATCCTGCCGCTGGAGTAGGTTGTCGTTAGTGGTCAGTGGTTCGTAGCCGGCCAAGTGCGAACGTCTAACCACGAACACGACGAACTACAGACCACAAACTACAAACGATCCTCGTGTTTGTAGACGAAGTCGACATCCACGTCACGGCGGGCCACGGCGGCAAGGGCGCGCTCAGCTTCCGCCGCGAGAAGTTCGTCCCGCGCGGCGGACCCGACGGCGGCGACGGCGGGCCGGGCGGCAACGTCTACCTGACCGCCCACGCCAACCTCAACACCCTGCTCAATTTCAGATTCCAGAAGATCTTCGAAGCGGGCAACGGCGCCGGCGGCGAAGGCTCCAACCGCAGTGGCAAGACCGGCGCCGATATCACGCTGCAGGTGCCGATCGGCACGCAGGTGTTCGAACCGAACGTCGACGATCCCATGGCCTACACGCTCGTCGCGGACCTGACGGACGACGGTCAGACGCTCGTGATCGCCAAGGGGGGCCTCGGCGGCCAGGGAAACGCGCGCTACGCGACCTCGACCAACCGCGCGCCACGCCGCACCCAGCCCGGACTGCCCGGCGACGAGCGAGATCTCCGGCTCCAGCTCAAGCTGCTCGCGGACGTGGGACTGGTCGGCTATCCGAACGCGGGCAAGTCGACGATCATCTCGCGCATCTCGGCCGCGAAGCCGAAGATCGCCGCGTATCCGTTCACCACGCTCGTGCCGAACCTCGGTGTCGTGGGCTTGTCGGGCGACCGCTCGTTCGTCGTCGCCGACGTGCCGGGCCTGATCGCAGGGGCGCACGAGGGGCACGGCCTGGGCCATCGGTTTCTCAGCCATCTCGAGCGCACGCGCGTGCTCGTGCACGTCATCGACGTGTCGTCCACCGAGGGGCGCGATCCGATCGAAGACTTCAACGTGATCACCCGCGAGCTGGCGCTGTTTCCGGGACGCGACGCCGCAGGCGAACGCCTCCAGGACAAGCCGATCGTCGTGGCCGCGAACAAGATCGACGCGCTGGACGATCCGGAGCGGCTCGAGCGCCTGCGAGAGCATTTGCAGGCCGCCGGGGTTCCGCTCTACGCGGTGTCGGCGGTGACGGGCGAGGGGCTGCCGCTGCTGCTCGAAGCGGTGTGGAAGAAGCTGGCTGCACACGAGGCGCGAGGCGCGAGCCGCGAGGCGCGGGAAGGCGCGAAGCCGCCGCACCTCGCACCTCGCGCCTCGCACCTCGAACACGAGTGACACGCATCGGCATCCTCGGCGGCACGCTCGACCCGATCCATTGCGGCCACCTGGCGGCGGCGGTGGCCGCCCGCGACGCGTTCGGCCTCTCGGAGGTGCTGGTGCTCCCGTCGCGCGTCCCACCGCATCGTTCGATCCAGCCGCTCGCGTCCCCGTTCCACCGGTTCGCGATGGCGTCGCTGGCGGTATCCGGCGTCCCGGCGCTCGTCGCGAGCGATGACGAGCTGCGGCAGGACGGACCGTCCTATACCGCGGACACGCTCGAGCGGCAGCACGCGGGCGGCCTGCGGGCGTCGCAGATTTTCTTCATTACCGGCGCCGACGCGTTCGCGGATATTGCCACGTGGAAGCGATATCCCGAGGTGCTCGGGCTCGCGAACTTCGTCGTGGTCTCGCGCCCCGGGCATCCGATCGAGCCGCTTCGGTCACGCCTCCCGGCGCTCGCGGACCGCATGCGGCAGGCCCTTCGACCTGGCTCCGGGCAGGCGTCCGGGGTCCCGGCCGGCGCTGAACCGTTGATCCACCTGCTCCAGGCGCCGACGCCCGATGTCTCGTCGACCCTCGTGCGCGATCGCCTGCGGCGCGGCGAGGCAATCACCGGCCTCGTGCCGCCGCTCGTCGAAACGCACATCCTCCAACACCGGTTGTACTCCCCCCCGGCAGACCACTTGCATGGCTAAAACGCAGAGACGGCGGCCCACGACGGCGACCAGGCGCCTCACCGGCGACATCGCGAAGGCGGTGCGCGCGGCGCTCGACAAGAAAGCGCTCGAGGTCGTGGTGCTCGACCTTCGGCACACCCACGCGTTCACCGATTTCTTCCTGCTCTGCTCCGGGCAGAACACCCGGCAGGTGCAGGCGATTGCCGACGCGGTGGAGGACGCGCTGCGCGCGGTGAAAATCCGGCCGGCGCACGTCGAAGGCTACAAGCGCGCCGAATGGATCCTGATGGATTTCTTCACGTTCATCGTGCACGTCTTCACGCCGCAGACGCGCGAGTTCTACTCGCTCGAGCGGCTGTGGGGCGACGCCGAGCGGATCGAGGTGTCGGACGAGGCCCATCGCGCTCACGACTGAAAGACGGAAGCCGGAAGACGGAAAACGGCAACAGGGGCGACCGCTCTCGTTCCTTCTTCCGCCGTCTATCGTCCGTCTTTCATCCCATCTTGCGGATGGCGCGGTCGCGGTGCTGCTCGCGCCCGTGTGCGCCGCCTGCCGCCGCCCGCTCGATCAGCCCACGCGGGGCGCCGTCTGCCCTCCCTGCTGGGCCTCCATCGTCCCCATCACGCCGCCGTGCTGCCGCACGTGCGGCGATGCGCTGCCCACGTGGCGGGTTCAGAGCGTCGCGGACGCGCGGTGCCCGCGGTGCCGGCGCCGGGAGCCGCTCGTCTCGCTGGCGCGCGCGATCGGGCCGTACGAGGGGACCCTGCGCGCGATTGTCCACGCGCTGAAATACGACGGCCGGCCGACGCTGGCGCGGCACCTCGCGGCGCGGATGCGGGAGGCGGGCGCGGAGGTGCTGGCCGGCGCCGATCTCGTGGTGGCGGTGCCGCTGCACCGATCGCGTGAGCGCGCCCGCGGCTTCAACCAGGCGCGAGAGATCGCGCGGCATCTCCGGCTCCCGATCGCCGAGGCGCTCACGCGCACGCGGCCGACGCCGTCCCAGGCGGATCTGCCGGCGGCCCGCCGTCACGCGAACGTGCGCGGGGCGTTCGCGTGGCGGCGGGGGGTGGCCGTGAAGGGGCGGACGATCGTCCTCGTGGACGATGTGAGCACGACCGGCGCGACGTTGAGTGCCTGTGCGCGCCCCTTGCTGGATGCGGGAGCCGCGGAGGTCCGCGCGCTTACGGCCGCGCGAGCCGTGTCTCGACAGCCGTGAGCACGTCGGCGGCCACCGCGTCCCGGCCGCGCTCGCCGTCCAGGCGCAGCCAGCCGCCCGCCTCCGCCTGGCGGCGGTAGCTGTCGCGGACACGCGACAGCAACGCGAGGTCGCGCTCGTACCGGTCGCGATTCGCCATCTTGCGCCCCGCCGCGGTCCCGGGAGCGATGTCGAGCAGGATCGTCAGGGCCGGCGGGGGCAGGTACCGCTGGATCTCGCGCAGCCAGGCGCCGTCCAGCCCGTGCGCTTCGCCGTACGCGATGCTCGACGCCAGGTAGCGATCGCAGATGACGACCGTGCCCTCGGCAAGCATCCTTTCGATCAGGGGCTTTTTCTCGTAGCGGTTCGCGACGTACAGGAGCTGCATGACATCGGGCGCGTACTCACGCTCGCCGTGCAGCGCGTCCTGGATCTCTTTCCCGATGGGCGTTCCGTAGGCCGGGAAATCGAGCAGAACGGCCGTCCGGCCGCGCGCTTCGACCTGCGCCTTCAGCCGCTCCGCCTGCGTTTGCTTGCCGCTTTGATCGAGGCCCTCGAAGGCGATAAGGAGGCCCCTCATGCGTCTGCGGAGGTTACGGAAGACACGGATCTTAAACACGGAGCAACGGAGTTGACGAAGGCACACGGAGGCGCGTCACACGGTCCGCTGCGGACCATCAGGACGCGCTCTTCTCCGTTCGTCTCCGTTTCCTTCGTTCCTCCGTGTTGAAAACCGTCGTCTCCGTACAACTCCATTACCTCAAAGCTCGAGTGACAGCAGTTCGTCGATCGTCTGACGCCGGCGAATCACCCTCGCCTTGCCGTCCTCAACCATCACTTCCGCGGGCAGAAGCCGGCGGTTGTAGTTCGAGGCCATGACCGACCCGTAGGCGCCGGTGTCGAGAATGGCGTACAGCTCGCCGGCCTGCGGGCGCGGCAGCGTCCGGTCCTTGCCGAGGGTGTCGCTGCTCTCGCACAGGGGCCCGACGACGTCGCAGGAGGTCGGCGGCGCCTCGGTCAGCACCACGGGCTCGATGCGGTGGAACGCGTTGTAGAGCATGGGACGGATGAGCTCGGTCATCCCCGCATCCATGACAACGAACAGGCGTTCTCCTCCGACGTCCTCCCCCCCGCCTTCGCCAAGGCTGCGGCGGGCAAGCCGGCCTCCCGCCTCCTTCACGTCCACGACGCGCGTGAGGAGCGCACCGGCCGGCGCGACGATTTGCCGGCCGGGCTCGAGCACGATCGCGAGGCCTGATTCGCGGACGATGGGCAGGACGGCGTCGGCGTATTCGCGGGCGGTGGGCACGCGCGATCCGTCGTAGGAGACGCCCAGGCCGCCGCCGAGATCGAGGTGCTCGATACGTGTGCCCGCGCCCGCCAGCTCGCGGGCCAGCGCCACCAGCGCGCGCGCGGCGCGCGTCAGCGGATCGAGATCGGTGATCTGGGACCCGATGTGCGCGTGCAGCCCCACGATCTCGACGCCCGCCAGCGCCCGCGCGTGGGCACACAGCGCCGGGACGTCGCCGATGGGGACACCGAACTTGTTCGTCTTGAGGCCGGTCGAGATGTGCGGGTGGGTCTTGGCGTCGACGTCCGGGTTGATCCGGATCGCGATCTTCGTCCGTGTCTGCCGCTCGCGCGACAGCGCGTCGACGCGCGCGATCTCACCGGCGGATTCCACGTTGATCGTGCGGATCCCAAGATCGATCGCCTGGCCGAGATCGGCCAGCGTCTTGCCGACGCCGGTGAATACGATTTGCGGCGGGATGAACCCGGCCCGCAGGGCGACGTCGATCTCGCCGCCGGAATTGGCGTCGGCGCCGCTGCCGAGGCCGCGCAGCAACCGCGTAAGGGCCAGCGTCGAGTTGGCCTTCAACGCGTAGTGGATGGCGTGGGGATAGCCGGCAAACGCCTCGTCGATGGCGCGATACCGCCCCGCGATCGTCGCCGCGCTGTACACGTACAGCGGCGTGCCCTCGGCGGCGGCGATGCGATCGAGCGCCACGCCGTCGCACACGAGCGCGGGTCCCTGTCGGTAGAAGCCGGTCACAAGTGTCTTTCGGGAAAGAGTGTAAGATATCAGACAAAGACGCATGTCTGCTGATTCCGCGGCTGCGCAGCCCGCCACGCCCGACCTCCTCATCGAGCAGTGCCTGGCCGGCGATCAGGTCGCCTGGGAACAGATCGTGCGCCAGAACTGGCGCAAGGTCTTCAACGTCGCGTACAAGTTCGTCGGCAAGCACGACGAAGCCGAAGATCTCACGCAGGACATCTTCCTCAAGATCTTCAAGGCGCTGAAGACGTTCGACCGGCGCGCGAATTTTCAGACCTGGATCATCAGCATCAGCCGCAACCTCTGCATCGACCACTATCGGAGCGTGCGGAAGGAGCGGCAGACGATCGCCCGCGACGTGGACTCGAGCGACCTGCAGCCGGCGACGACCGACCGCGGGCCCTACGCACAGGCCGAGCACGAGGATCTGCGCGCGCAGCTCCGCCAGGCGCTCGAGAGCCTGCCGATCGCGCTCCGCACCGCCGTGGTGCTGCGCGACCTGCAGGAGCTGTCGTACCAGGAGATTGCCGATCGTCTCGGGCTGCCCGAGGGGACCGTCAAGTCCCGCATCAACCGCGGGCGTATCGAGCTGGCGCACCAGTTGAGGCGCCTGCAGGAGAACCAGCCGGTCCGTTCGCGGAAACGCGGCGCGAGGAGTATTTGATGAACATCACGACCGAACACGCCAACGGCATCGCGGTCGTCAGGGTCGGCGAATCCCGCCTGATGTACCCCCTTCTGTCGGAGTTCTCGGCGGCCGTGCAGAAGCTGATCGCCGCGGGCGAGCGCCGCGTGGTCGTCGACCTGTCGGCCGTGGGCTACGTCGACAGCGCCACGATCGGCTGCCTGATGGATCTGTATCGCCAGGCCAACGCCGCCGGCGGCGCGCTGAAGCTCGCCGGCGTCCAGAAGCGGGTCGAGACAATGCTCACGATGACCGGCGCCCAGAACTTCATCGAGGTCCACCCGGATGAGCCGAGCGCCGTCAAGAGCTTCGGAGCCTGACATGCGCACCATCAAACTGACGACGGGCACGGCGCTCCCGCTCGACGGCGACCTGCTGTCGGTGCTCGAAGCGCTGTACAAGGAAATCTCGACGAAACACGAGCTCCAGTCGACGTTCGAGGACATGGCGCGCGAAATCCAGCACATCATCAAGCAGATGACCGACGAGGAGCGCCGTCACTACCTGTCTGAAAGCCTCTTTCTGAACGTCGTCTCCTACGAAAACGAGCGGCTGGGCGCGTACGTGAAGAAGCTGACGAAGAAATAGGCGTTGGGCTTTGGGCTTTGGGCTTTGGGAAACCCAAAGCCTCGAGCCCAACGCCTCCTAAAGCCCAAAGCCAAAAGCCTAAAGCCTAACCTAAAGCCTTGTCCCTGAACTATCTAGCCACCCGCTTCACCTGCAGCTGGCCCTGGAGCACGATGGTGCTCCTGTGCGACGGCCGCATGGTCTGCGGCTGCGCGGATCCGTACGGCAAGCGCCCGCTCGGCGACACGCGCACGGCGTCGGTCTCGGCGATCTGGACCGGTGAGACCGCGTCCACTCTGCGCAAGGACATCGTGGCCGGCGGGTCGACATTCTGCGGCGACTGCCCCCTCAAGCTGCCGTTGAAGAAGGACGAACAGCCGCCGGACCGCCCGCTCGACGTCGGCCAGTTGCCGTCCCGTCTCTACATCGAGTGCACCGCCGCCTGTAACATCTCGTGCAACCAGGCCTGCTGCGCGCCGGAGACCGGCATCACCCGCACGCGACAGGCCGGCATGCTCGACTACGACCTGTTCACGCGCGTCGTGGACGAGGCCGGCCCGTCGCTCGGCCGGATCGACTTCTTCAACTACGGCGAGGCCTTCCTCCACAAGCGCGCGCTCGACATGGTCGAGTACATCAAGTCGCGCTACCCGCACGTGTTCCTCTACACGAGCACCAACGGGCTGGCACTGACCGAGGAGGGCGCGCGGCGCCTCGCGCGCTCGGGGATCGACGAGGTCACCTTCTCGATCGACGGCGCGACGGCCGACAGTTACGTCAAGTACCGCCAGCGGGGGGATTTCGCGAAGGCGATCCGCAACCTGACCGCGCTCTGCGACGAGAAGAAGAAGAACGGCCTCGACGTGCCGTTCGTGAACTGGCGCTACATCCTCTTCACACACAACGACGGCGACGAGGAGATGGCGCTCGCGCGGACGATGGCCGCCGACATCGGCGTCGACCGTCTGAGCTGGGAGATCACCGATCACCCCGAGGACATGTTCTCACGGCGATTCGCGCGCGGCGCCCCAGATCACTCGCGCATTGCGAGCGAGATCTGGGATCACAGCGATCTGGGCAATGCAATCCCTGGCGCGACGCCACGGGCCCGGATCGAGGTGGAGTCGTCCTGGCTCTCGAGGGTGACCGGTTCTCCGCTGAAGGCCAAGGCCGGCGAGCCACTGGTGATTAAGACCCGCATCAGCAACCTCTCCACACGCGCGTTTCCCGCGCAGGCGACCTACGGCCGCCGCCTGGTCCGCTTGGGCGCCCAACTTTGTGCGGAAGACGGCACGCTCATCAACCGGGACTACGAGCGCGCGTGGCTCCCGTCGCACCTGCAGGCTGGCGCGACGATGGAGATCCCGATCATGGTCAAGGCGCCGGATACACCCGGACGCTACCTGCTAAAGTTCGATTTAGTGAGTGAGGGGATCGAGTGGTTCGAAAAAGCGGGCTCGCCCACCACGCTGATGCCTTTCGTTGTCATCTGAATCGATACAACTGTGCACTCGCTCCTTGCCACGTTTCGGTCGCCATCAGTTCCAGTTGTGGATTCGCGGCGAGTTCGGCCAGATTGTGACGACAGCGCTCGACGCTGCGTTCGAAAGCGCAGTTGTACGTCAGGTGTGTCGCGCCGCGGGCCCGCAGCCCGTCTATGGATTCCGGCGCTGGAAACAACCTGGAGTCCGCGGAGAGGGCGTCATCGATGAGGATGAATCCGCTGTAGCCGCTTAGAAGGTTTCCCCAATGCTTGGTTGAGAAGTACATGTAGTCGATTTCGCGCCCTGTCGGGAACTCCGCCAGGACCATGGTTGGCGTCACGTGGTCGTAGATTGACGGAATCGTGGGATAGTAGCCGATGAGATCGCTCTTCATTCTCAGGTCGAGCATCACTGTGGCGACCAGGAAGATCGTCATCGCAAGTTGCCGTCCGCGGCTTCCACTGCTCACCGTGCGGGCCGATCCATAGCCGGCCAACAGGATCAGTGTCGTGCCAACCAGCACAGCGAACCGGGCCGGCACTCTGATGCTCCTATACGGCGACAGTGCAAGCAGAAAGCGGTAAGTCAGGCCGTTGACTCCCAGAGACCAGTCTAGCGCCGCGGTACCAGCAACCAGAAGAGGAAGCACCGGTTTTGCCGGTAGGACCAGACCTCCGATCGCTGCCAGGGACAGAGTCGTGGTCCCAGGATACAGCACGCGTTCCGGGCGATTGAATTCCCTTGAATGCCATGAGTACGCCGGCAAGCGCCTCGATGTTTTTAGGTAGTCGCCTACGGCCGCACTCCCGACGATCACTTCGTCGAGTGATCTCTCGCCGTGCGCGGCGCGGGCCTGGCGATACGGGACAAAGAGGAGTGCGACAACCGGCAGCAGCACGATGGCTGCGCCTCCCAACGCCGACGCCAGTCGTCGGAGCGACACCATTCGGTATCGCACGAGCGCGGTGGCAGCGAAAGGCACGAGGACCGTCACCAACATCAACCCGAGGTACAGAGACGCCAGACACTGCAGCGCGAGTAAGCTGCCTAGCAGCAGGCCTCTTCGCCAAGTCGGATCCAGAATCGTGCTGATGCAGGCCACAAAAGCGATCGGGACGAACATGAACCACTGGAGTTCAAGGTGGCTATAGTGCTCGGCATGGAAGGGATACCAGGCGCCCATAACACCGGTCACCAGAGCAGCCCTTGGATTGCCCGTCAGACGCCATCCGGCACAAAAAAACGATAGTCCGCACAACGGGAACGCAACCAGGGTCAGGGCGTTGGCCACAAACAACGGATCCACACCCGCCCAGATGAAGGGCGCTCCTATCGCTCCTTCCAACAGCGTCGCATCGGAGTACGCCAGGGTCCAGTGTCTTGGATAGAAAATGTTGCCATCAAACAAGTGGGCGGGATCATGTCGCAGTTGGTGCGCGAACCGGGCCAAACGCCAAGCGGAAAAGACAGGATCCCCACGATCGGGCACTTGTCGGAGGTGCGCTAGGTGCGGGCAGATCCAGATGGTTGAGAGAAAGGCCGTGATTGCTGCATAAAGCAGGACGTCTCGTCGCCGATCCGTCCTGGGGACGGAACATGTCGCTCGTCCGCGCTTTTGCATTGAACGAATCGTTACTGGTGAACGTGTGGCACTCGGATGTATCGTCGAACGGGAGAAGGCAGAACCTGTTTAATGTCGGCGCACAGATTGCTCCGGGCGGTTCCTCAGCACCAGGACGTTAACCCACGAGGATTGTCAAGAATTAACCAAATGCCTACGCCCTGTCAAAGTAAGAATTGTTGTAACTCCAGTTGGCCGGCGAGCACGTCCATGCGCTCGAGCTCCTCTGCTGGCTTCGGGTTGGGCAGCCGGAAGCATGCGCCGCCGCGGACCTCGTCCCGACAGCCGGGACATCCCGCGTGCCCGTCCCGGACGGGGTAGAATGACACCGTAGCGCGGGAGGGGAGTCCATGCCGCGGGTGCTCGTCGTCGATGATGATCAGGGGACGCGAGAGACGTATGACGCCGCCCTGCGGCATGGCGGGTTCGCTGTGAATCTCGCGGACTCGGGTGGCGCCGCCATCTCGGCGCTCTTAAGCGGCGTCAAGACGCACGCCGTGCTGCTCGATCTGAAGCTGGGCGACATGACGGGATTCGACGTGCTGCGCTGGATGCGCATCCAGGGCATCATCATGCCGACCGCGGTGATGACCGCGTTTCACTTCGAGTTCGATCCGGACGAGGCGATCCGGCTCGGCGCGATGGCCTATGCGGACCAGCCGCTCTCGATTGCCGACGTTCTGGCGCTCGCCGAGAGCCTCACCACACCGCCGTCTCCGCTCGATAGCCCGCGGCGGTTGCACGCGCGCGTGTTGGCTGGCGATCCGGGCGCCCTCGAGTGCCTTGACGCCGTATTCCTAAAGGCCCTCCCGGCGCGACTTGAACGCATGTTTCCCCGTGCGCCGTGGGACTTCGCGGTTGACGCCGCGACGGACGCCAGCTTGGAGTACGCAGCGAATCCGACCAGGTTCGACCCGTCCCGCACCTCCTCGATTGTCGATTTCGTGTACCTGATCGCCCGGCGGAATCTCTCGAACCGCCTGCGCGCTGAGTCCATGCTCAAGGACCGCGAGGCGCGGTATGCCGGCGAGCACACGGTAGTCTTCTCTCTCGACCGCCAAAGTAGACGCTCAGACATCGATCTGTGGGCCTGCGTGTTGGCCGTGACGATCAATTCGGGCGAGCGTCGAGCAGCGGAGCTCTGGCTCGACGAGGCAGGTAACGACGCGATTGCCGAGGCGCTGAGCGTCGGGCATCTGCCTCGCGAGCACCGACAGCGGGAAGCCAAGCGCTTCAAGGATCGACTGCTGAAGCGTCTCTCTCGGCACCTGAGGCGGCTTCCCGATTAGGCATGATTATTTTGCTACGGCTGAGGTCGAACTCCTGTCATCGACTCGGAACACAGGATAGAGAGCAAAATAGCTAACCCGGGGTGTGATCGTGTTGCGGTTGACCAAAAGCGTCACGCAGCGCACCTGTATAGTCGGGATGCCATTGCACCGGCGAACTCGAGTCGTAGGTTCCACCAGGCCCGCCAGGCCCGGCACGGCACGGCCATGAGAGGGAGACGGTGAAGGTGCAGCGCCGACTCCTCCGTTTCACCGCTACGTGGGTCCGTCATCGACGCGCGAACAACTGTTACCTCTCTTCAGAGAGCGGAGGCAAGATTGCGTCTCTGGCGTGGCAGCGCAACTTTATGGGAGGTGGTTATGAAAACGTCGAACGTGAACCGATTGCTGACTGCGTTGTTTCTGGCGATGTCCGTGATTATCGTCACCCCGGACATAGGGATCGCAAACCCATGCAGTGGCGGATCGCACGGGGTATACACCAGCGTTCTTTGCGTATATGGGGACGTGGATCATGAGCACATGGTTGGCCAGGGAGCCTACCTCGAGTCCCCAAATGGACATCTTCGCCTTTATATCGACGCCCATGACATGACAGTCATGGACGTGACGACGAATCCCTTCACGGGGTACAGCACGTTCTATGGTGGCGGTTCCGGTGACCCTTACGAACTGGAAGCACATGCATGTCCAGTCGCCCTTTGTCCGTCTGGCGGCGGCGGCTTTGTTATTCGCGACAGTAGTGTCAACGACCTCGATTACGCGTATCAGGGTGCCGACATCGCATACGTCAAGCTCCACGACGATGGTTGTATCTGGCTTCACTATCCGGATGACGGCTATAACACCGGTGTGTGCACTTTTGGTTAGGTAAGAGCGATTCGATGGCTATTTGTAGCGAACGTATGAGTTGCCCCGTTGCCTAGGATTGGTCGCAAAGCGACTCGAACTATCGTCGCCATGGCGGTGCTCATCGCGGGTCTCGTCCTGGTAGGGCGGTCCGTCGGCTGCCCCACCGCAGTCGCCGCGGAACAACTAGTACAAATCGACCTTATCAGCTCCAATAGACTCAGGATCGTAGTCCGACATGGCGCGACTGGGTATTTCAAACGGCGTGGCATTCGGTACGCCCTTTCACCAACCATCTACGCCGATCGAGTCAGCGTATCAATAGGAGACGCGTCTGTTGCCCCATTTCGGTACCTCGAGACACTGAGATTGGCGCGAAGCGGTGAACCGACAGTATCGATCGCGTTGCCTTCACTTCAGCTTCGAGTAGCGAGAGTGTATGCCGATGAAGGCCAGCCTTCTTCGGGCGCACAGCAGGGTATTCAACACGAACTGCCCGATCATCATGGAGCGACTGCAAGTCACCACCCTCACAAGTAACGTGAGACTAATCGATGGAAGTGGCGGCACGATTAGACTTGTCATCTCGGAAGTCGGCGCAATGGCTACTTGGACGGCGGGTAACTGGTCAGCGGGCCCAGTCTATTGCACGCTGGCGGCGAGCATTGAGGACGGCGGGCCGAAGTGCCTGCTCCGCGCGCCAAGTCGTCGCGTCCAGCGTGAGATCAAAAAGAAAGCCGAACAGCGCCGAGAGTTCGGGGGTGAGATGTGCCGCCAGCCGTTGGCAATCACCCGCGCGACCGGGTGCGGCGAGGAGATCGACGAGTCGTGTGATCAGGTGTCCTCGCGCCACGGCGACCCCGTGCGCGGGGATCGCCCCGCAATGAATCGGTCGCGCACCTCCGGCGCCTGTTGGAGCACGGCGTGTACCTGGCGGGGCCAGCGCGCCCGCGGATCGCCTCCGTGATCTCGCGGCAGCGACGGAGCAGATGCGCAAGAGACGTCTGATGAGCCGCTTGATCAAACTGCGGATAGGGCGCCCAGCCGCCGCACCCCATTACGCCGTCGAAGTCGGCGCCGAGCACCGCCGCGGCTTCGGCAAAGCCGCACCCCGCCTGAATGGCGTACACCACCGTGCTCCCGGTCGCGAAGGCCCACAGCCACCACAACGCGCCTGCCACTCTCCAACTCGTGTCATCCAGACTGACCACCGGACTCCCGCGCACCTGTTCACGCAACGCGTCGTAGGTCGGGGTCGCCTGGCGTGCGGCACGATGGAGCGCGTGGGTGACGCCGCTTGGCTGCACGCGGAGGCCGAACCAGTCGCGCAACAGCGCGGCGACCTTGCCGTGCGACAGGCCCAGGTGTTTATTGAGCAGGACGATCAAGGTGACCGCGTGCCGCCCCAGATGGGTGCTCGCGGCGCCGAGCGCGTCCGAGCTTTGCAAGGGATGCCGCCTCTGGACGCGCCGGGCACCGGCGACGGTGGCCGACATGGACGTCGATGCCGCACGTGCGGCTGCACGACCGGCAGATCTTCCTGGATCTGGGTGGCGACTCGGGTCTCGGTCACGCCGCTCCCGCAGTGGGGACACCGATCCGGAAGTGGGACGTCAGGGCGTTCGTCAATGATGGCAGGCGGCCGTCGATGGGCATGTCGGCCGCCGACCCGCCAGACATCCGGGTTGCTAAGGATTCGCCGCCGGCGCGCCCTTCGAGAAGGGTGCCGCCTGTCGTTTCCCCGCGCGGCGACTCGCGTCCGGCGCTTTCTTCAGACGCTCATTTTCACGTTTCAGCCGCTCGCGCGCGCGCTCAGATTCCTCGAGCGCCCACGCAATCGATCGATCTCTCGATACAGATCCGGTAATGACGGAGGCTGCTGCGGCGGCGCCGACTTCTCGTCGTGGTTGCCCACGCCCCAGTTATGCCAGAATCGGCGCCCGAGTACAAGAGGGACCCGCTAACCAGTTACCCCTGGTGACCTTCGTCCGGATCTCGAGGGGGTCGCTCGCCTTCGCCTTCAGGCCTGCGCCCGTCACGCTGGCCAACCAGGATGCTCCATGTCGAACTGCACGCGCGGCGCCGGAAGTTGGGGCGGTTTCGGTGACGGCATGACGAAGAGCCCGTAGACGCCTCTCTCAAGGTGTAGCCGAACACGTTTTTCGTCGCCGCCCAGACGACGCGAGGTTAGAGGAATTTTCTCGCGCCGGCGAAACCGGCGAGATGTTACGGATGAAAGAGCCACACGATGAAGGTCTAAAGAGAGCGAACCACATCGTCTCCGAGTCATGCACCGCGCACCCGCAAGGACGACGGTGAAGCGTTGACAGAGGGACGCATGGGCCATGTATTGAGGCGCGGAATCCTCTTGACCTTCAGGGTGCTGACGCTGTGAAAATGAGCAAAAAGCCACTAATACGGTCACCAACCTGTCGAGCCGTCCCTTCCCGGCCCAGGCGACCTACGGGCGCCGGCTGGTCCGTCTCGGCGCGCAGCTCTGCGCCGAAGACGGCACCCTCATCAACCGGGACTTCGAGCGCGCGTGGCTCCCCTCACACCTGCAGGCGGGCGCCACCATGGACATCCCCATCACGGTCAAAGCGCCGGACACACCCGGGCGGTATCTCCTGAAGTTCGATTTGGTAAGTGAGGGGATCGACTGGTTCGAGAAGTCCGGGTCCCCCACGACCCTGAAGCCTTTCGTCGTCCGCTGACCGCTCGGCGAACTCAGCGTCCGGTAGCTCGCCGAGCAGATCTAGAAAGCTGGAGCCGGGAGCTGGAAGCCGAAAGCTGAAAGCCGAAGGCCGATGGCTTAGGACTCACGGCCCAGGGCATAGGGTTCGGGGAGGAGACCGAGCCCTAGCAGCGAGCCATGAGCCCTAAGCCATAAGTCCTGGGCTCTGTCAGTTAGCGAGCCGCGCAGCCTTCGCCACCGGCACGCCCACCGGCACCGGCATCACCCCGCTCACGGGGTCGCCTTCCACTATACGCCACGCGTCAACTTCTTCAAGGATCCGCGCCGCGAACGCCGTGTGCAGCGCGTGGCCGCCGCGGTGCGCGACCAGATGGCCGACGACCGGGTAGCCGACCAGCGAGAGATCGCCGATGACGTCGAGAATCTTGTGGCGGACGAACTCGTCCTCGAACCGCAGCGCGTTGTTCAGCACGCCGGTCTCGCCAAGGACGATGGCGTTGTCGAGCGAGCCGCCGAGGGCGAGCCCGCGCTGCCGCAGCATCTCCACTTCCTTCAGGAACCCGAACGTCCGCGCGGGCGCGATCTCCTCGACGAACGTCTCGTCGGTGATCTTCATCGTCCTGGACTGATGGCGGATGAGGGGGTGGTCGAAGCTGATGCTGTAGGTGACCTTGAAGTGGTCCGAGGGATAGAGCGCGATGCGCTTGTCGCCCTGGCTCAGCGAGATTGGCCGCAGCACTTTCAGGAACTTCTTCGCGGCCGGCTGGCGCTTCACGCCCGCCTCGTTGAGGATCAGGTAGACGAACGGCGCGGCGCTTCCGTCCATGATCGGAACTTCCGGGGTGTTCAGCTCGACGATGACGTTGTCGATGCCGAGCGCGGTGAGCGCGGCGAGCAGGTGCTCGACGGTCTCGACCGACACCGCTTCACGCGTGAGCCCGGTGGCCAGCTGAATGGCGCCGAGGTGCGTGACGGTCGCGGGAATTTCGAGCCCCCCAAGGTCGGCGCGCTGGAACCGGATGCCGTAGTCGATCGGCGCGGGCTTCAGCGAGAGCGTGACCTTGTTGCCGGAATGCAGTCCGATTCCGGAACAGGAGACGGCGCGTCGGAGCGTTCGCTGCGAATTCATGGCCTCTTCTGGAGCTGGGTGAGCCATTCGCAGCTGAGCAAACGGTCTGCCACCCTGGTCCGCGCCAGATTCATGGCGATAAAGTGCTGATTATATGTGGCTTGAAGCGACGAGCCGATACAGATTTGAGCGCGGAATGACGGGAGTTGTGGCCGCCGAGCCACAGGGTCCCACGCCGAAAGTGTGGCTATTTTGTCACGCTGCCGCATGAGGTGATCTCAGAATCTCCGCCAGAAAATGTCCTGTAAAGGATTCTCGGCTGCGAGACACGGCTTCAGGAGTCCCCTGCGCGATCACGCGCCCGCCAGCCGAACCGCCTTCGGGTCCCAGGTCGATCACATGGTCGGCGGACTTGATGACGTCGAGGTTGTGCTCGATGATGACGACGGTGTTGCCCTGGTCGACGAGCTTGTTCAGCACGTCGAGCAGCTTGTGCGTGTCGGCGAAGTGGAGGCCGGTCGTGGGCTCGTCGAGGATGTAGAGGGTTCGCCCGGTGCCGCGGCGCGACAGCTCCTTGGCGAGCTTCACGCGCTGCGCTTCGCCGCCGCTGAGCGTCGTGGCGGACTGGCCGAGCCCGAGGTAGCCGAGCCCCACGTCCTGCAGCGTGCGGAGCTTGTTCGCGATCGGCGGGAAGTTCTCGAGCAGCGGCAGCGCCTGGTCGACGGTCAAGTCGAGCACGTCGGCGACCGACTTGCCGCGATACTTGATCTCGAGCGTCTCGCGGTTGTAGCGGCGTCCCTTGCACTGCTCGCACGTCACGTAGACGTTGGGCAGGAAGTGCATCTCGATCGCGATGACGCCGTCCCCCTGGCAGCTCTCGCAGCGCCCGCCCTTCACGTTGAAGGAGAAGCGGCCCGGACGGAACCCGCGCGCCTTGGCTTCGGGCAGCATCGCGAAGAGCTCGCGGATGAACGTGAACAGCCCGGTGTAGGTCGCCGGGTTCGAGCGCGGCGTGCGGCCGATCGGCGACTGATCGATCTGGATCACCTTGTCGACCTGGGTGATGCCTTCGATGGCCGTGTGCGCGCCGGGCTCGTCGGCGGCGCGATAGAGCTCCCGCGCCAGCGCGCGATAGAGGATCTCGTTGACGAGCGTGGACTTCCCGGACCCGCTCACGCCCGTGACGGTGATGAGGACCCCCAGCGGGAACTCGACGTCGATGTCCTTCAGGTTGTTCTCGCGCGCGCCCCTGATGACGATCGATCCCCGCGTGGTCGGGCGCCGGTGCTTCGGCGTCTCGATCGACAGCTCGCCCTTGAGGTAGGCGCCGGTCAGCGATCCGTTCTGGTCCGTCAGCAGGTCCGCCGGCGTCCCCTGGAAGATCAATCGCCCGCCGTGCTCGCCCGCACCTGGACCGAGATCGATCACGTAGTCCGCGGACCGGATCGTCTCTTCGTCGTGCTCGACGACGACGACCGTGTTGCCGAGATCGCGCAGGCGCGCGAGCGTGGAGAGCAGCGCGCGGTTGTCGCGCTGGTGCAGGCCGATCGACGGCTCGTCGAGGACGTAGAGGACGCCCGTCAGGTTCGACCCGATCTGCGTCGCGAGGCGGATGCGCTGCCCTTCGCCGCCCGAGAGCGACGCGGCGCTGCGCCCGAGCGTGAGATACCCGACGCCGACGTCGTTCAGGAACCGCAGCCGGTCGCGGATCTCGCGGAGGATCCGGCTCGCGATCAGGTTCTCGCGGTCCGTGAGCTCGAGGGCGTCGAAGACCTTCAGCGCTTCGGAAATCGGCAGGTTCACGTACTCGGTGGCGGTGCGCCCCTTGACGCGGACGGCGCGGCTCTGCGGCTTCAGGCGGGCGCCCTGGCACGACGGGCACGGCCGGAGCGCGCGATACGGCTCCAGGCTCTCTTGCTCGACCCAGCTGCCCTCTTCATAGCGGCGGCGCAGGTTCGGCACGAGCCCTTCGAAGCCCGCGCCGAACGGGTCTTTTTCCTTCTCGACCTTCCGGGCCTTGGAGGCCCGGCCTGCATCAGCGGTTTCCTTCTTCGCGCCATAGAAGAGCACGTCGCGGATCTTCTTCGGCAGGCGGCGGAACGGAATCCCGAGGTCGATCCCGAAGAACTTGCCGAGCGAGACCAGCGCCTCTCGTACGAGCTTCTTGTCGCCCTTCGCCCACGGCGTGATCGCGCCGTCCTGCAGCGACAGGTTTTCGTCCGGCACGAGTCGCGCCGGATCGAAGTCGTACACCGCGCCGAGGCCCTGGCACTCCTGGCAGGCGCCGTGCGGCGAGTTGAACGAAAAGGCCCGCGGCGTCATCTCCGGCATGCTCACGCCGCAATAGGTGCAGGCCAGCCGCCGCGAGAACAGCCGATCGCCGCCGTCCAGCGTGTTGATGACGACGATGTCGTCGGCAAGGTTGAGCGCGACTTCGACCGACTCGGTGAGCCGGCGCTCGATCCCCGGCTTCAGGATCAGGCGATCGACGACGACGTCGATGGTGTGGTTGCGGCGGCGATCGAGCTTGAGATCCTCGTCGAGCGAGTGCAGCTCGCCGTCGGCGCGGACCTTGGTGAAGCCGCGCGCCCGGAGCGCGGCGAGCTCCTTCTTGAATTCCCCCTTGCGTCCGCGGACGACCGGCGCCATCACGTTGACGCGCTCCTCGTTCGGCGACAGCATCACCATGTCGATGATCCGCTCGAGCGACTGCGACGAGATTTCGCGGCCGCACAGATGGCAGTGCGGGATGCCGATGTTCGCGAAGAGCAGGCGCAGGTAGTCGTAGATCTCGGTGACGGTCCCGACCGTCGACCGGGGATTCGATCCCGTCGTCTTTTGCTCGATGGCGATGGCGGGCGACAGGCCGTCGATGAGGTCGACGTCGGGCTTCTCCATCTGCTCGAGGAACTGGCGGGCGTACGAGGACAGCGATTCCACGTATCGGCGCTGCCCTTCCGCGTAGATGGTGTCGAAGGCGAGCGAGGACTTCCCGGAGCCCGACAGGCCGGTGATGACGACCAGCTTGTCGCGGGGCAGGTCGACGTCGATATTCTTAAGGTTGTGGACGCGCGCGCCGCGCACGGCCACCCAGTCATGTGCCATTACGGATGAGGATTCCGAGGGGAACCCAAACGGTAATATTACTACGGGGCTGGGGCTAGGGCCAGAGACAGAGGGCTGAGGGGAGGGCGGACGAGCCCTCAGCCCGCTGGCGACTCATCCTCAGCGAAGCAGGTCGATTCGCTTGCGTGAAGCTCTTCGCGAAAAGGCCGCCCGTTCCTGACGCTTGAGGTGCATCCCG
>WNFM01052080.1_pt1 | contig 19724 bp, 24 predicted proteins | sample 5400271 | NCBI WGS metagenome assembly WNFM01 (sample SAMN13153352, study PRJNA577476) | soil metagenome | isolation source: 60 cm saprolite on Douglas fir-dominated hillslope | place: USA:California | collected 2013-09-17
TTCGGCCAGTGCGGCACGGTCCAGCCCTTGTCGCGCATCCGCTCGAACCAGGCGCGCTGCGGCTCGGAGGAGAATTTCGAGTTGCGGCCACCCCAGAACGTATCTTCGTCTGATGTCATCGGCCGCCGCATCTCGGGCGGACAATTGGCTTCCAGCCAGGCGCGGGTCTCGCGGCGAAACTTTTCCAGATCGGTCATGTGCGTTTCCTTAATCGTTGGCTCGACCTTAGCCATCGCAGGGCGGAATTCAATATATCTCTGGCCCGCTCCATGCGGCGACGGAGGTGGCCATAACCCCCCATCGGGTGTATTCGCCTAAGCTGCAACGATTGAAAAACAAGAGGAAATGGACATGCGGCTGAAGTTGCTTTCGCCTGGCGAAATGAACGAGGACCAGAAACAAACCTACGACGAATCGATCGCCGGCAAACGCGGCGCCCCGCCGCCGCCAATGATGGCCTGGCTCAACAGCCCGGAGATGGCGCGGCATGCCACCCGCCTGGGCGGCTTCCTGCGCTTCGATACGGTATTTCCGGCAAAGCTTTCCGAGATCGCGATCTTGGTCACTGCGCGGCACTGGACCTCGCATTACGAATGGTATGCCCATAAGCGGCTCGCGCTGAAGGGCGGCATGGACCCTAAAATCATCGACGACATCCGCGATCGCCGTACGCCGCGATTCGATGACCCGAAGGGCCAGATGATCTACGATGTCAGTAAATCGCTGCACGAAGGCCATGGGGTCAGCAAGGCGCTGTACGACGAGGCGGTAAAGCTGCTCAGCGTGCGCGGGGTGGTCGAGATCATCGGCCTGTGCGGCTATTACACGATGGTGTCGATGACGCTGAACACGTTTGAATTCGGCCTGCCGGAGGGGGAAGTTTCCGAGCTGGCGTGAGGGGGGCGGCGGCGGTCGTCTCCCTCGCCCCGCTCGTCGCGGGGTCGAGACGAGCGAAGCTCGCTCTGAGAGGGTTGGGGCGAGGTGCTCTCTCCCCCATATGAGGACTCGCGGATAGTCCCCCTCACCCGGCCTCCGCGCCGACCTCTCCCCGCAAGCGGGGCGAGGTAAGAACCGAGCCACACGGAGAATGCACATGCCCGATAACTCCACACCCATCATCGCCGGCACCCGGATCGGGCATGTCCATCTCAAGGTCGCCGATCTCGATCGGGCGCTTTCGTTTTACTGCGGCGTGCTGGGGTTCGAGCTGATGCAGCGCATGGGCCCCAGTGCGGCGTTCATTTCGGCTGGCGGCTATCATCACCACATCGGATTGAACACCTGGGAAAGCAAAGGCGGCCATCCGCCAGCACCCGGAACGACGGGGCTGTTTCACACCGCGATCCTCTACCCGACCCGCCCTGCGCTGGCGGACGCCTTGCATCGCGTGATGAGTGCCAAAATTCCGCTCGACGGCGCCAGCGACCACGGCGTCAGCGAGGCGTTGTATTTACGCGATCCCGACGAAAACGGCGTCGAGCTGTATTGGGACCGCCCCAAGGAGCAATGGCCGCGCACCGCGGACGGGTCGCTTGCGATGTTCACGAAGCGGCTGGATTTGGACGATTTGCTGCGGCAGCGGGCGGCGTGAGCTTCCCGCGTCCGCGCATCATGATCAACACCGCCGCCGTCAGCTCCAACCCGATGCAACCATAAAACGGCAGCGCGTAACTTCCCGACGCATCGCGCAACAGGCCAACGACGCCCGGGCCGAACGCGTAGGTGACCTGATTGATCGCCGTGATCAGGCTGATCAACACCCCAAACGAACGTGAATCGAACTCACGCTGCACGATCAAGGACGGCAGCGTGATCAGATTGCCGACGGAAAATCCGAACAGCGCGCAGGCTGCAATCAACAGGGTTTCGTTGCGCGAATTGATCACGATCACAAGCGCGATCGCCTGACTGACGAACGAGATCGCCGAGGCCAGCCGCTGGTTGAGCCGGTCGATCACGGTCGAGAACACGATGCGCCCGGCCATCGCCATTGCCGTCAGCAGCGCGACCGCGGTCGCCGCACTGCCGCGGCCGATCACCGGATCGAGGAACGCGATCAAATGGACGATGAAGCCGACTTGCGCAAACAGCACCAGCGCGAAGGCGATCGAGACGCTGAGGAATGCGACGTCGCGCAACGCTTGTGTGCGAATACGCGACGGGGACAGCGCTTCCGCGGCCGCCGATCCCGCTACTCCGCCGCCGCGCCCGGGCGGCCGGCCGACAAAGATCAGGATGGCGGGGATCGTCAGCACCAGCATCGTCACGGCCGCGACCCACATGGCATTCGAAAATCCGAAATGCCCGATTCCGATCACCAATAGCGGCACGCCGACGATGCCGCCAAAACTGGCGCCGTTCAGCGCCAGGCTGATCGCCATGCCGCGTTTCTGATCGAACCACAGGCCGAGTGTATTGGTGATGATGGCAAGGCTGGTGCCGGCCCAGCCGAACGCCAACAGCGCGTCCGCGAGATAAAGCTGCCAAGGTGCTGCGACCTGGCCCATCATGACGGCGGCGGCGGCAAGCGCGACCACGCCGCCGAGCAGGCAATTGCGCGGACCGAACGCCCGCACGCCTTCATTGACAAAGGCGACGACCAGGGCGCCGAACAGATAGTAGAAGGTCGTGCCGCTTGAGATCAGCGAGGCCGGCCAGCCGTGCAGCCGATGCAATTCGGCGACATAGACGCTTTGGCCGTAGAAGCCAAATCCCCAGAAGGTCGCGACCAGGAAACAGACCACGACGATGCGCCAGCCATCGTAACGGGGCGAGGTTTCGACGATGGCGATGTGGCTGGACGCGTCCAAGGTTGGTCTCGTTCTTATTTTTATCTTCGTCATGCCCGGACCATGACGGCGGAATCAGAACGTTAGCACGCCAGCGAGAGTAAAGCTTCGATGGCTGCCGAACTATGGTTTCGGCCGCGACGGATCGTAGAAAAACCGCTCGCGAAAAATCCTGTCGCCGCGCCATTCCTGCAAGGCGACCTCGTCGACCCGGCGCACTCCGCCGGATTTATCGGTCAATTCGAAAATCCAGTGAATGGCGACATGATCGCCTTCGACCACCGACGACATCGCCTTGGAATAGACATGCGACATCTGCGCCAGAATACCGCGCTCGCGCGTGACCAACACATCGCGGCCGGCGCGCGGCGGCGCCGCATTCTCCTGCATGCTGGCATCCTCGGTGTAATAGCGCTCGATGGCGCCGGCGTGGTCGCCGGTTTCGACAACGGCGATAAATTCATTCAGGCGTTACATTGCAGAGTGAACGGTCAGATGCTCGGGTCGGGAAATTCCGACACCGCCTGCAGCCGCGTCCTTCGCCTTCTCGCGAACGATGCGAGCGTCAAAACCATAAGCCCCAACAGCACCGGTGGATACACCACCAGGTTGACGGCCGACCAGCCGTAATTCGCCAGCAACTGGCCGGACGAGAACGATCCGATTGCCATCATCCCGAACACCAGAAAATCGTTGAACGCCTGCACCTTGTTGCGCTCCTGCGGCCGGTGGGTTTCCAATACCAGCGCGGAGGCGCCGACGAAACCAAGATTCCACCCCACACCCAGCACGATCAGCGTCATCCAGAAATGCAGCGCCGTGATGCCGGAAAGCCCGATGGTCGCGGCACAGGCCTCGAGCAGCAGGCCGGTCGCGACGATCCTCGCGGCGCCGAAGCGCGCGATCAGCGAGCCGGTAAAAAAGCTCGGCCCATACATCGCAACGATGTGCCACTGGATGCCGAAATTGGAATCGGTGACGCTAAGCCCGCAGATCTTCATCGCCAGCGGCGCCGAGGTCATGACCAGATTCATGATCGGATAGGAGACGATGCCGCAGATGGCGGCGGCGATAAACCGCGGCTGCCGCACGATCGCAAACAGCGGACGGCCGAGGTGCAGATCGGCCGCTGCAGGTTTTGGCGCATCGACACCGGCGAGGACGGCCATTGCGATCAACGCGACCATCGCCTGCACAACAAAGCTGAAAGCGAACAGATAAGGCGGCCAGATATCCATCGTCCACTGCACGAGCTGCGGGCCGAGCACGCCGGCGAATACGCCGCCGGCCATCACCCACGACACGGCCTTGGGACGAAACGCAGCACTGGCGCCGTCGGCGGCGGCAAACCGATAGGATTGCGCCACCGCGCCGTAGAGTCCGCCGAGAAACGTCGCGCAGCAAAACAAAACGAACGAGCCGTGCAGAATGGCAAAAGCCCCGAGCAGCCCGGTCAGCGCGCCGTAGCCGGTGCCGATGATGAAGGCGACCCGGCGGCCATAGGCGCGCGAGATCGCGCCGGTCGGCAAAGTGCCGGCGGCAAGGCCAACCACATACATCGAGAGCGGCACGGTCGCGAGCGACATATCCGGTGCCATCGTCGCGCCGACAATCGAACCGGTGGCAAAGATCACCGCCGAATTGGCGCCGGTCAGCGCCTGCGCCGCCGCAAGCCGCAGCACATTGGCGCGCGCCCGGGCGTCACTGGCGATCTCGTCAACCGCAGTCACGTCGATCATCGGCACTTTCCGCCCGGATACGGCCAGCTGAATAGAGGCCTCATTGATTCCAGACACTATGAAGCGAGGCGACCGGCCGATCAACCGATGCAACCGGGCGCCCGCCATGCGAACGATGCACACAAGACAGGCCCCGCCGGGCCGCGCAAATCAGAAGCTTACTTGCTATGCTGGTATTCGGCGGGGAAGAGCGCCTTTGGAGTCAAACCATGTCCGTCGATGACAGGCCTACCATCGCCGCACCCGATGATGATCCGTATCTGTGGCTGGAAGAGATCGAGGGCGAACGGGCGCTTGATTTCGTCGAGCGGCAGAACACGCTGACGGTAGAGAAATTCGGAGGTACGGGATTTGCGCGGGATCGCGATATCCTGGCGGCGATTTACGACCGGCCGGACAATATCCCTTATGTCTCGCGGCGCGGCGGCGTGCTCACTAATTTCTGGAAGGATGCGAATAATCCCCGCGGCATCTGGCGAAAAACGACGCTCGAAGAATTTCGCAAGCCGAACCCAAAATGGGAAACGCTGCTGGATGTGGACAAGCTCGCCGCCGAGGAAGGCAAAGACTGGATTCTGTCCTGGATCCAGACCCAGCCCGGAATGAATCCGCGCGCGATCTTGAGCCTTTCGCGCGGCGGCAGCGATGCCGCGACCTTGCGGGAGTTCGACATCGACGCGAGGACCTTTGTGGCCGATGGCTTCGCGCTACCGGAAGCGAAGGGCGGCGCCCAATGGTTCGATAGCGCTACGCTGTTGCTTTCGAGTGCGTATGGCGAGGGCAAGGCGACCACGTCCGGATACGCCAGGACCGTGAGGTTGTGGCGGCGCGGTGCGGACGTCGATCAAGCGCCGGTGGTGTTCGAGACGGCAGCCGCCAACATGGCGGCTTCCTGCGATATCGACCAAACCGGAGCTACGTTGAGGGTGTGGTTTGTCGAGCGGCTTGATTTTTTCAATCATCACGTCTGGCTTGGTAATGAGACCGGCGCGCGATCGAAACTCGATCTTCCGACCGACATCTGGATGGAAGCGCATCGGGATTGGCTCGTCGTCAAACGGCGCGCGGCGTGGACGGTGGGAGGAAAGACCCATGCGGCAGACACCGTGCTCGGCATATCGCTGTCAGCCTTCCTTGCCGGCGATCGCAATTTCACAGTGGTTTTCGAGCCCGGACCGCGTCGCGCGCTGCAGGGCTTTTTCTGGAGCGCCGGAAAACTTGTGCTCCCCATCCTCGACGAACTGCGCCCCGTGTTCGAAGTCTGGACGCCCTCGGCGCACGGCTGGTCCTGCGCCGGATTGCCGGGATTGCCCGAGATCGGCGTCGTCGACGTCTGGCGGCTTGACGCCCACGAATCTGAAAGCAATGGCGATCTGCTCGCCAACATCCAGGGCCCGCTGACGCCGTCCTCGCTGATGCTGATCGAACGCATCGAAAGCCCGACGCCGTTGAAACAGGCGCCGCGGACATTCTCCGCGGACGGACTGGTTGTCACCCAGCACGAGGCCATCTCGATCGACGGCGAACGCATTCCCTATATTCAGACCGGGCCCGCCGGCGAGACCGGCGACGCGCCGGTGCATCTCAACGGCTATGGCGGCTTTGCGGTATCGATGCGGCCTAGCTACTTTCCGGCGCAAAATTGACGTTTCCGGGATTGAGGTCAGTTGGTTGCCGCAAAACAAAACCCGCCTGGGTGAGCGGCGGGCCCGAGTTGGCTTAGATTGAGGCGCCTACTGGACGGATTGTTTTTCCATTGTGCGACCGATGTTGACGATGTTGTCGGCGATGACCGCATCGCCGCCGAAGGCGGATCGAATGGCGGCATCCTGATCACCAACATGCTGACGCGCTATCCCGAACGTTTTGGCGCGTTGTTCTGCACCATTCCGCTGATCGACATGCGCCGCTACACGAAATTGCTCGCGGGCGCGAGCTGGATCGCGGAATATGGCGATCCCGACAAGCCAGACGAATGGGCCTGGCTAAAAACCTACTCCGCCTATCACACCGCAACACAGGGCCAAAAATATCCGCCGATCCTGATTGCCACGACGCGGCGCGATGACCGCGTTCATCCCGGCCACGCGCGCAAGATGACGGCAAAACTGCAGGCGATGGGATATGAGGCCTATTTGTATGAGCCCGCGGCGGGCGGTCACGGCTACGGCAAGGACAACAAGGAACGCGCCGCGTTCACCGCGCTGGGATATGCGTTTTTGAAGAACAAGATCGGGTGGGCGGATCGGGCGGGGTAGAGCACGCCGTCATGGCCGGGCCTGTCCCGGCCATCCACGTCTTTCCGCCTGGATGCAACGAAGACGTGGATGCCCGGGACATAGGCGAGCGGAAGCGACGCCGTCCTTCGGACGGCTATGCCCGGACATGACGAACTTCACCAAAGCGCAGGGCAAGCGGTCAGCCGGCTTTTCCGCGCTCAAACACCAGCGTGAGATTGTTGGCGGGCATCTCGATAGCCTCGATCAGCACCAGTCCAGCACCCGCCGCCAACTCTTCCAGCGCCTCGACATCGCGCACGCCCCATTCGGGGTTGCCTTCGCGCAAGCTGGTATCGAACACTGCATTGCTCATCGCGGTGTGCTTGCCACCGCGTTTGAACGGCCCATAGAGAAACAGCCGCCCGGCTTCGCGCAGATACCGCCCGGCGCCGGCGAACAGCCCCTCCGCGACCCGCCACGGCGCGATGTGGATAACATTGGCGCAGAACACCGCCAGCAAATTTGCAGGGCCGCTGCCGTCGTGCATCTCCGAACACCAGGCGGGATCGGAGAGGTCAATCCGCAGCGGCGGGCGGATATTTGCAAGGCCCGCATGCGCGCGCCACGCCGCGATACTTTTCAGATGTTGGTCGTTGAGATCGCTCGGCCACCACACGATTTCGGGAAAATGTCTGGCAAAATCGACGATATGCTGGCCGGTGCCGCTGCCGGCCTCGACCACGTCGCCGGATTTGCCGGCGAGAAATAGCTGCAGCGTCGCCCGGATCGCTTCATGATTGCGGTGAAATGCCGGCGCGTCGAGGCGGCCGTCGGATTCCACCGGCCTGCCGTCCTTGCCAAATTCCACGACATATTCAACCATGTCGCTAGTCTATCACGACAATTCTCTCCAGACTTGGCGGATCAGCCTGCTATGACCAAAAAGGCACCTATCGGAAATTGCTAAATGGGGTATCGACGCGCGCAGCGATGACGGCGCTGGCCACCTGTCATGGAACCTTTGGCGAAGGCGAAGGCCGCCTTCCCAAGCTCGTGGGCGGCGCGGGAACACTTCGGGGCGACCGGCAAAAGCCGACGGTCGGCAGTTATTGGCCGTTTGCGCCGACATTGTGCGACTACATTAACCGCGCCATGCCGATGCCGGCGCCACACACATTGTCAGCCGATGACGTTTATGCTTTGACCGCCTATATTCCGAACCGCTCGACACGACACAATCGAAATGAGCAAGCGAAAAACGCCCTTGACCGACATCTCCGCAGCGAAATCCGCAGCCTTTCAGGCGCTCGCGTTGGCGCTGCTGATCGGCGCCGCTCCGCCGGCCAGCGCCCAATCGGCCGCGGCCGAGGGCCAAAAGATCGCATTCGATCGCGGCAAGGGCAATTGCCTGACCTGCCACGATATCAAGGGCGGCGATCTTCCCGGCACCATCGGGCCGGCGCTAAAGGATATCAAAAGCAAATACCCTGACCGTAACGAGCTCGTCGCCATCGTCACCGATGAAACAAAGCGCAATCCGCAAACCGTGATGCCGCCATTCGGACGAAATCGCCTTTTGTCCGAGCAGGAGATCAACGCGGTGGTGGATTTCCTGCAGACACTGTGATCGGCGCGCATCCCCTAGGAGAGACTTCAGATGACGACACCTCACGGCTTTTCGGCGACGCGGCGCCTGGTTCTGCAAGGTGCGGGCGTGGTCGCGCTGATCGGCTTCGGCAACATGGCATTTGGCCCGACTCCCGCCCTCGCCGCGGCCAACGACAAATACCCGGAGGATGCGTTCAAGCAAAAGAGCGACGCTGACGCGATCAAATCGCTCTACGGCAAAACCCCCGAGCCGTCGGACAAGGTCAAGATGGATGCGCCGGAAATTGCCGAGAACGGCGCGGTGGTTCCGATCTCGGTCACGACGTCGCTCGCCGACGTGACTTCGATCTCGATCCTGATCGCGGAGAACCCGAACGCGCTGGCGGCATCCTACAAAATTCCGGCTGGAACCATGCCGAGCGTGGCCAATCGCCTGAAAATGGCCAAGACCACGAATGTGATCGCGATCGTCGAAGCCGGCGGCAAGCTTTACAGCACCACCAAGGAAGTCAAGGTGACCGTCGGCGGCTGCGGCGGCTAATACGCGCATGATCCGGAAAAGTGGAAACCGGTTTTCCGACCAGATCATGCGCAAAGATGAATCCTGAGGGAGACTAATATGCCATCGACTATTCGCGTGCGTGCGATCTCGAGCGGAGAGACCACCGAAGTCCAGGCGCTGATCCAGCACCCGATGGATTCCGGCTTCGTCAAGGACGCCAACGGCGCGCTCATTCCGCCGCACTTCATCAGGGAATTGACCTTCGAATATGACGGCAAAGCCGTCTTCGTCGCGGACTGGGGACCTGCGGTCTCCAAGGATCCTTACGTCAAGTTCAGTTTTAAAGGCGGCAAGAAGGGCGACGATCTCAAAATCAGTTGGGTCGACAATAAGGGCGAGAGCGATACGACGACGGCGAAGATTCAATAAGGGTTGGAAATGAGCGTGCGAACTGCGATCCATTTTGCCTCGGCGGCCTTCGCGCTCGATCTCGGCAAGGAGCTGTTCTCAAAACCGTTCAAGAACGGCAAGAGCTTTGCGGATTGCTTTCCGAACGGCGGCATCGGCATCCGCCAGAACTATCCCTATTTCGACGAGAAGGAAGGCAAGGTCGTCACACTTGAGTTGGCGCTGAACCGATGCCGCGAGGCCAATGGCGAGGCGCCTTTATCCTATGTGAAGGACGACATGGCGGCGCTGACTGCCTACATGGCGTTCACCTCGCGCGGAAAACCGTTCGACATCAAGATACCGAACGATCCGCGCGCACTCGAAGCCTATGAGAACGGCAAGCGCAATTTCTACACGCGGCGCGGCCAGCTCAATTTCTCCTGCGCAAGCTGCCATGTACAAAACCCGGGCGAGCGGATCCGCGCCGAGATCCTCGCGCCTGCGCTCGGGATCTTGAATGCGATGCCGATCTATCGTTCGGAATGGAGCGGCATGGGCACGATCAGCCGTCGTTTCACCACCTGCAACAGCCAGATCCGCGGCGTGCCGCTGGAGCCGCAAGCCGACGAGTACCGCGATCTCGAATATTATCTGTCCTATGTCAGCAACGGCCTTCCGATTTCCGGCCCGGGAGCGCGGCCATGAGGGAAGCCGGCATGAAACTCGCGCTCGCCGCGGCGTTGCTAATCGCAGGCGGAACGTCAGCACTGGCCGCAAGCTCCGAAGCCGACTTCAAGGCGGCCTATGCCGCGGCCGAAGCCGCCAACAAGGAAGCCGGCGCCTTGCGCAATCAATGGACCACGACGGCGCAGGTTTTGGCGGACGCCAAGAAGGCCGCCGACAAGGGCGACTTCGATCAGGCGGTGGCGCAATCGAAGGAAGCCGAGGCGCTGGCAAAAGCTTCGATCTACCAGGCGGAAAGTGAAAAAGAAGCGTGGAAAGCGCTTGAGATACACTGAGCGCACAGCATGATCCGGAAAAGTGGGAACCGGTTTTCCGAACGAGATCATGCTCCAACCATGAGGCGCGGAGACATCGCATGACCATCCGCCGCCGGGATTTTCTCAAAGTTGCGCGCGCTGCCGCGCTTGCGCCGGCGCTGCCGCGGCTCGCGCACGCTGCCGACAATCCAAGCGTCTACGATTTCGAACATTTCGGAAATGCGCGCATCCTGCATTTGACCGATACACATGCCCAGCTCAAACCGGTCTATTTTCGCGAACCGAGCGTCAATCTCGGGATCGGCGCGATGCGCGGGCGCCCGCCGCATCTGGTCGGACGCGCCTTTCTCGATCGATTCGGCATCAAGCCGGACACCGCCGACGCCTACGCCTTCACCTATCTCGAGTTCGAGAAATCCGCCGCGCGTTTCGGCAAGCTAGGAGGCTTTGCGCATCTGAAAACCTTGATCGATCGCCTGCGCAGTGACGCCGGACAAGGGCGCTCGCTGTTGCTCGATGGCGGCGATCTGTGGCAGGGCACGGGTCTTGCCAACACCATGCACGGCGCCGACATGGTCGAGGCCGCTAATCTCCTGGGCGTCGAGGCGATGACCGGCCATTGGGAATTCACCTATGGCGAAAAGGCGCTGCGCGCCACCCTCGACCGCTTCAAGGGTGAATTCCTCGCCCAAAATGTCTTCCTCACCGAGGAAGCGGCGTTCAACGACGCCAAGGCCTTCGACCCCGCCTCGGGTCGGGTGTTCAAGCCGGCCACCATCAAGGAACTCGGCGGTTATCGCGTGGCGGTGATCGGGCAGGCTTTTCCCTATGTGCCCATCGCTCACCCAAAACGCTTCACGCCAGACTGGACGTTCGGGATCCGCGACGATGAGTTGCAGAAGCTCGTCAACGGCCTGCGGAACGACGACAAGGTCGATGTGGTTTTGCTGCTGTCGCATAACGGCATGGATGTCGACCTCAAGCTGGCAAGCCGCGTCACGGGTATCGACGTCATCCTCGGCGGCCACACCCATGACGCAGTGCCGCATCCCATTCCCGTGGCTAACGCCGGCGGCGCCACACTCGTCACCAATGCCGGCTCGAGCGGAAAATTTTTGGGTATTCTCGATCTCGACATCGCAAAGGGCCGCGTCGCCGATTTCCGCTACCGGCTGCTTCCGGTGTTTTCCGAACTGCTGAAGCCGGATGTGGCGATGGCCGCGCTGATCGACAAGATGCGCAGTCCCCATGAGACTTCGTACGCCGAGAAGATCGCGACGACCGATCGCCTGCTTTACCGCCGCGGCAATTTTGGCGGCACCGTGGATCAATTGATCTGCGATGCGTTGCGCAGCGAATTCGATGCCGAGATCGCGCTGTCCCCGGGCTTTCGCTGGGGTTCGAGCATATTGCCGGGCCAATCAGTGACGATGGAGGATGTGCTGTCGGAGACCGCGATTACCTATCCCGAAACCTATTCGCAAACCATGACGGGCAGCCAGATCAAGGAGATCCTTGAGGACGTCTGCGACAATCTCTTCAATGCCGACCCCTACTATCAGCAAGGCGGCGACATGGTTCGCGTCGGCGGTCTCACTTATACCTGTACGCCCGCGGAAAGCGTCGGGCACAGGGTTTCCGACCTGAAGCTCGATGGCGGCAGCACGTTTGAGGCCGGCAAGAGCTACAAGGTGGCGGGATGGGCCTCGGTCAACGCGCAGCAGGGCAAGCCGGTGTGGGATGTCTTCGCAAAACATCTCGCATCCGGAAAAATGCCGGGACCGCGCGGTGTCGGCGTCACGTTGCGGGGTGTCGACGATAATCCGGGCATCGCGGGACCGGGATGATGGATTTTGTCAGATGTCGACGGTCGATCGTGCGCTCTCTCGTCGGCGGCGCGACGGCGGTCGCGATGGCAGCTCTCTCGCCGCTCGCGTGTGCCCAGCCGGCGCCGCTGCCGGACAAACCGTTCGCCGAGCATCGCATCGCGTTGCAGCTCTCGGACAATGACCCGAAGAAACAAAGCCTCGTGATCAGCGTCGCCTATAATCTCCTGAAAGCCTACGATCCGGACAAGGTCGCAATCGAGGTGGTGACCTTCGGTCCCGGCATCGATTTGCTGCGCCCGGAAAACGCCAACCGAAAGCTGGTCGAAAGCCTGGTCGCACAAGGCGTGCGCTTCGATGTCTGTCTCAATACCGTCGATACCATCGAACGCGACACCGGAAAGCGGCCGGACATCATTCCGGTCGCGACGCCGGTGCAGGTCGGTGTCGGACAAATTTTGTCATTGACCGAAAACGGCTACACATTGGTTCGGCCATAGGAGCTTTTTGATGCGCGGTTTTCTCGGTCTAGCGACCCCGGCCTTGATGTCGATGGCGCTAGCATCGATCGCCTACGCTGAGGGCAAGACGCATCACATCGCGATCCAGGTTGACCAGAACGATCCGGTGGTCATGAACCAGGCGCTGAACAATGCCAACAACGTGATCGACTATTATCGCGACAAGAATGAAGACGTCGACGTCGATATCGTCGCCTATGGTCCGGGGCTCCACATGCTGCGGGCCGATACGTCGCCGGTGCAGGATCGCATCAAGCATCTCAAGGAAATGGTGTTCCCCGGCAAGATCCAGTTTTCGGCCTGCAATATCACCAAAAAAGGCATGGAGAAAACCGAAGGCCACGCGATCTCCGTCGTGCCCGACGCCACCGTCGTTCCCTCCGGCGTCGTCCATTTGATGGAATTGCAGGAGCAAGGCTGGAGTTATGTCCGGCCGTAGAGACAGAATATATTTCTAGAAAATGGGTGCATCCGGAGAAAATCGGCTATAATAGGCCGGAAAAACGGTAGTAACTCACCCATGATCTTTCGTCAGCTGTTCGACAGCGTTTCAGGGACCTACAGCTACCTGCTGGCCAGCCGGGCCGGAGGCGAAGCGCTGATCCTCGACCCCGTGCTGCAGAAAGTCGATCGCTACTGCCAGCTGTTGCGCGAACTCGACCTGAAACTGGTCAAGGCCGTCGATACCCATCTGCACGCCGACCATGTCACCGGGCTCGGCGAATTGCGCGACCGTACCCACTGCGTCACCATCATGGGCGAGCAGAGCAAGGCCGACGTGGTGGCGATGCGGGTCGGTGATGGCGACAGAGTGAAGATCGAGGGCGTTAGCCTCGACGTGATGTACACGCCCGGCCACACCGATGATTCCTACAGCTACCTGATGGGCGACCGGGTATTCACCGGCGACACGCTGCTGATCCGCGGCACCGGCCGCACCGATTTCCAGAACGGCAGCGCGCGGGCGCAGTACGACTCGATCTTCGGCCGGCTGCTCAAATTGCCCGACGAAACCATGGTATTTCCCGCCCATGACTACAAGGGCGACACCGTCTCCACCATCGGCGAGGAGAAACGTTACAATCCGCGGCTGCAGGTGCGCTCGGTCGACGAATATATCGAGCTGATGGGCAACCTCAATTTGCCTAACCCGAAACTGATGGACGTGGTGGTGCCGGCCAACATGCATGTCGGCCTGCACCAGGACGATCTCGCCAAACAAGGCCTCGCGCTCAGCGCGCGCGAGGGCATCAACAGCCTCGGCCGGCCTGACCTTCTCTTGGTCGATCTCAGGGAAGACAGCGAACGCGCCAAGCACGGCACGCTGCCGGGCGCGCTGCACGCACCCTACCCGACCATCGGCGAAAATCTCAAGGCCAGCGGCATGTTGCGCCAGGTAGCGGCTGCGACCGGGCGGCGCATCGTGTTCTTCTGCGCCTTCGGCGAGCGCTCCGCCATGGCGGTCGCTGCCGCCAAGGACGCAGGCCTTGCCAACACCGCGCATATCGCCGGCGGGATGGATGCGTGGAAGAAAGCCGGCGGCCCGGTGCTGACGGGGTGAGGATTAGTCGTCGTCCCGGCTTTCGCAGGGACTACGGAAGAGTTAAGCCGGATGACTTACCGGCTGACCCGCTGCAATTCCTTCACCAGCAGATCCAGCGCCTCCGCAAGCATGCCGCCGCCGCACACGGTCAGCCGTTCCGGCATAACGATGCGCTTTGCCGGCGGATAGAGGCGCTCCAGCGCGGGATGCAGCAGGAACGCAAGGCCTTCATCCTCGGCGCGGTCGCCTTGCTCCGACACGACCAGAAAATCCGGCCGTGCATTCACGATCGCCTCGAGCGAGGCGAATCCGCCGGTGGCTATGCCGAGATCGGAGGCCATGTTGAACAGCCCGGTCTCAGCCAATAGCGAACTGATCAGGCTGTCGCTGCCGGCAACCCAGCCGCGCCGGAACAGCGGCAGCACGGAATAGTGTTTTTCCGTCACGGTTTTGCGCGCACGCGCGACCGCCGTATCGAGCCGGGCGATCTCCGCCGTCGCGCGATCGTCGTGCTGCACGATTTCGCCCATCCGGCGCATCTGGGCTTTTGCCTCGTCGAGATTTCGCGGCACGCCGAATTCGGCAAGACGGAGCCCATGCTCTCTCAAAAACTCCCGCGTCGAACGCTTGTCGAACTGGCCGGCCACGACAATGTCGGGCTTGAGCAGCAAAATATCCTCGGCGCCGCCGGACAACATGGGAAAGCTGCGCGCATCATTGGCGACGAAGGATCGGGCAAGATCGCGCGAAAACCGGCTGAGGCCCACGATCTGCTCCGGGTCGGCCAGCTCTATCAGCAATTGATCGGTGCAGACATTCATCGACGCGACGCGCTGGCCGGCCCCGCGCGCGGGCACAAGCCAGAGGCCGGCGAACACCACGAGAGCAGCGGCGAGCAATCGGGGCAAAGATTCGCGGCGACTTCTCATAGAGCGCCTCAGATTTCTGCCCAAGGCACGATCACCGCCTCACGCTTATATTCCGCGCGAAAAGCGCTGATCCGGAACACGTCGCCCATCACCTGCTCGGAAAGCGCCTCTGCCGGCGCGCCTTGCGACACCAGGCGGCCGTCCGACAGCACGAGAACAATATCCGCGAATCGTGCCGCCAGCACGAGATCGTGCGTCACCACGATCACCAGCGTGCCCTGATCGGCGGCCGCCCGCAGGGTTTTCATCACCTCGATCTGGTGACGCGGATCAAGCGAGGACGTCGGCTCGTCCGCCAAAATCACCGGCGCTTCCACCGCGAACACCCGCGCCAGTGCGACGCGGCTGCGCTCGCCGCCGGACAATTCCGTCACCCGGCGCGCGCGCAATTCAACCACATCAGTCGCGCGCATCGCCCGCAGCACCGCCTCGGCATCTCGCGGCGTCAATCGCGCTGGGTCGGTCGCACCATGCGGGTAGCGCCCGAGTGCGACGATATCCCGTGCCGGCAGCGGCCAGTGCACGAGATGGCCTTGCGGCAAATAGGCAAAACGCCGCGCGCGCTCGGGCAACGAGAGCGACGACAGCGCGTCGCCGCCGACGTGAATGGCGCCGGTGGCAGGTACCAATCCCGCCAGCGCGCGCAGCAGCGTGGTCTTGCCGGCGCCGTTCGGCCCGACCAGCGCGACCAGATGCCCAGGCGATAGCGCCAGCGAGACATCGCGCAGCACGAGGCGGCCGGCTAATTTGACACTGACGCCCTGCGCGGTGAGGAAAGCGGTCATGCGACGCCTCCGCCGAGCGCGCGGCGCTCGCGCATGATCAGATAGAGGAAGAACGGCACGCCGATGATCGAAGTCAGGACGCCGACCTTGATATCGCTGGTCGAGGGAATGATGCGCACGCCGATATCGGCGGCTAACAACAGGGCAGCCCCAGCGAGCGCACTCGGAACCAGCAGCCGCGCCGGAGCGTGCCCGATCAATGGACGCATCAGATGCGGCGCGACCAAGCCAATAAACCCGATGGTGCCGGACACCGCGACCGCGCCGCCGACGCCGAGCGCGACGCCGGCGATCACCATCAGCCGCAGCCGGTCGATGTCGACGCCGAGGCTTTGCGCGGTCTCCTCACCTAAGGTAAGCGCGCGGAACGCGTTGCGTTGACTCAATAGAATGACCGCGCCCGCCGCGATGAACGGCAGCGCCAACATGACGTCGCGAAAGCTGCGATCCTCCAGCGAGCCGAGCAGCCAGAACGCGATTTCCAGCACCACGAACGGATTTTGGGAGAGATTCATCACCAGTGCGGTCGCGGCGCCCGCAAGGCTCGAGATCGCAAGCCCCGCCAGAATCAGGATCAACAATGCCGCGTTGCGGCCCGCGATCGCGAGCAGCACGAACACCGAAGCAAAAGCAAAAACGATCGCCGCGACCGGCAGCGCATAGGAGCGCACGTCGGCGAGGCCAAGCGCGATCACCAGCACCGCACCGAAGGCGGCCGATTGCGGCGCGCCGAACAATTCGGGCGCGGCGAGCGGATTGCGCAGCAACCCCTGCAGCGCCGCGCCGGATAATCCCAAAATGGCGCCGATCGCAAAGGCGAGAATCGCCCGCGGCAGGCGGATCTCCCGCACGATCACCTGCGCCACGTCGCTGCCGCCGCCAAATAAGGCATCGATTATGGCGACCGGCGATAGCCGCACCGGCCCGATTCCGAGCGAACCGAGGGCCAGCAGGACGACGAGGACGACAAGCGCCACCATTACGCCAGAGCGCCGCCGCGCCGCGATATCAGCCGTCATCATGGCGTTCTGAAAACTCATCCAGCAGCCTCAAAACTGCGTTGGAACCCTGTGCGGCCGGCTGGTTCCGGCCGCGCGGGACCGCCGTCCTTTACCACGATGGTCGATTCGAGCCGAAAAGCGGCGCTTTTCCATCGCGATATGGCCTAAACTTGCCTCCGCCGGTAGGATGCATGGTAGAACTGGGTTGCAGGCCGCCGCGGAACGACGCGCCCGGCGATTCGAGGCATCCGATGGACGACGAACCGAAAAGCGCGGCTGAACTGAAAGAGATCAGGCTGAACCGCAAGCTCGCGCAGGATGCCGAAGGCATCAAGGCGATGGCCGAGATCGCGGCAGCCGATATCGCGATTCGCAAACGGACCGCCGAGCTGCGCGCGATGCGTTTGGCGAAAGAAGCCGCTGACCGCGCCAAGCCGGCCGAACCGAAGGCTAAACCCAGCAAGAAGAAGAAGTCGACGTAGATGACAGATCGCAACCGCTCCGATAATCGTTTCAACAAGCAGGACCCAGGCAAGGCCGAGCGTGACGCCGCCTCCAAGGCCGTGCTCGACAACATGGCCAGATTGAAAGCCTTGCGGCTCGCCCGCGAGGCGACTGAGCCGCCGCGCCCGACAGTTGTGAAGAAGGCGCGCACGAAATCGAAGGCGGCAGACGAAAAAACGCCGGCGCTGGCGGATTGGCTGGCGAACCAGCAAAGCGGCGGACGCCGGACCTGAGACTCTTTGTTTCAGGAGGGATCAAAAGGAATTATATGGGCAAAACCGGCAAAAACAGCGAGCCGCCCAAGGCGAAGGACGACAAATCGAAAAAGCCACCGCCGCCGCCCAGCGATGAGGATGACCTTGAGGATGGCGACATCGCCACGCCGAAACGCGATCGCCACGGCGACGACGACGAGCCGCTGTAACCTGCTAACAGAAGTCCTCGCTCTCGACGCGGCGGATGGTTGCGAGATCGAGCAAATGCCCGCCCCAGCCACCGCGCGCCAGCTTGACCGCAAGGTTTGGCGCGGCAAGCAGAGATACCGCGATGATCGCCAGCGGCACCGCACTGATCCAGTCCAGCCACACCGGCGTGAGCTCCTCGGTTGAACCCGCATAGGGTCCACCGCCGGTCCACAAACGCCAGCACTCGCCCAAAAATTCGCGCCGCGTGCCGCCCCGCGATGCGCATCCAAGCAGGGCCTGCATAGCGAGATGGGTGCGCACGCCCGCGCGGCCTTCGGGCGCGGCCGCGGGCATTTCGCCCTGCGAAACCCGCAGCAGCAGGCTGACTAGATCAACACCGGCGAGATAAGCGCTCATTGGCTCGACCAGTCGCGGATTGCAATCGACGAGGCGCGGCGTGGCGCTACCGTCGGGCATGACGCAATCGACCGACATGGCTCCGTGCCAGGCAAGCTTCGCGCCGATCGTCGCCAGATAAGCGCGTAGCTCGGGCCGGCTGACGCTTTGCTTGATCGCCTCGCCACCGCCCGCGCCGGCGGCGATCTGCTGATAGGCATGAAATCCAATCATTTCGCCGTGGCAAAACACGGCTTGCGCCTTCTCCGTCGTGCCGGCGACGAATTGCTGCACCAACACTTCATCGGCAAACATGCCGTTTACGCTAAAGGCCTGCGCACAGAGCTCCCGCAGCGCGCCTTCCAGGTCGCCGCCGTTGCGCACAAACCAGATACCGCGGCTGGCGGTGCCCACCGAGGTTTTGACAACGGAGGGAAATTTTATCGCATCGCGCAATTCGCCGGCGGATTTCACGATTACGGTGGCCGGCTGTGGCAAGCCCAATCGATCGAGCAGCCGGCTGAATCCGGCCTTGCTATGTACCGTGCGATAACTGGCAAAACTCGGCAGCGCCAGCCCGACACGCCCCGCAAGGCGCTCAACTACGCGCGCCAACAAAAATCCCTGTTCGTGGATTGGCAAAAGCACGTCGAAATGCCGCGCGGCCAGCAGTTTTTCGATAAATGAGAGAAACCCGGCCGGATCGTCCCGCATGCCAGGACAGCGATGAAATTTGGCGACAAACCGCGAAAACCGCGCCAGGCAATAAGGACTGGGATCGCAGACCTCGACGATATGACCCGATAGCCCGAGGATCGTGATCGCCTCCCGCGCCGAGGTGCTGTTTCCCTCGGAGAGCACCACGCGGAGCGGTTTTGCACCATGCACGGGGGTGGCCATGGCAGGCATCATCCCACGTCCAGCGGCCTTGTCGCTTGAATAAATGACGTATCGCTCGCTTGCGGCGCGGTTCGCAGGGGCTGCCATGCAGCGGCGTTCATGGACAAATAACCCGCAGCCGGTAATTTTGGCGCGCCCTGCCGGGCCGTTGCAATTCAACGGGGTTTTGAATCAGACATGGTCTTTGAATCAGATTTGGTCGACGTTCTCGCCGCACCGCAACAAGCGAAGACGCAAGCGAAGACGGATGCATCGCTGCGCACGCTGGCCGCCATTTCGACGGCCCATTGGGTCAGCCATTTCCATCTGATGGCGCTGCCGATGCTGTTTCCGTTTCTAAAAACACAGCTCGGCGTCGGCTATATCGAGCTAGGGTTTGCCCTCACCGTCTCTGCCGTCGTATCCGGCCTGACGCAGGCGCCGATAGGCTATCTGGCCGACCATATCGGCGCCCGCAAGATCCTGCTGATGGGCCTGACGCTCGGCGGTTTTGCGCTGATCATGCTCGGCCTGCATTTGAGCTATCCGAGGCTGATTGCGAGTGCGGTGCTGCTGGGGCTCGCCAACAGCGTCTATCATCCGGCCGATTATGCGATCCTGTCGGCCCATATGGATGAGGCGCGGATGGGCCGCGCGTTTTCGATCCACACCTTTGCAGGTTACCTCG
>WNFM01349388.1_pt1 | contig 19723 bp, 22 predicted proteins | sample 5400271 | NCBI WGS metagenome assembly WNFM01 (sample SAMN13153352, study PRJNA577476) | soil metagenome | isolation source: 60 cm saprolite on Douglas fir-dominated hillslope | place: USA:California | collected 2013-09-17
GCCGATGATATCCTCGCATCGATCGAGCGATTCTGCGGCTATAACGCGCCAGTCCAGGCTTGACAAAATGCAACGAACTTCTGGTTCAGGACACTAGGATCCGAACGCTCGGTTGGGGGCTCCCGTGGCGCGAAGAATGCTTGCCGTGCTGCCGATGATCGCCGTGCTCCTTGTCGGGCGCGCGGTGGCGCAGGATCGCGACCAGCAATGGGAATGGTGCCGGCTCGTCGACGAGCGCGGCGAGCAGCGGTCCGGCACGACACCGGACCTGTCGATCGGTGCCTGCACGACGCTCATCCAGTCCGGCCGCGAGACGACGCAAAGCCTGGCGAGCGCCTTCAACAACCGCGGCAACGCCTATGCGCAGAAGGGCCAGCACGACCGCGCGATTGAGGATTTCGACCAGGCGCTCCGGCTCGATTCCAACTATGCCTTCGCCTTGCAGAGCCGCGGCGCCGCCTATTTCAACAAGGGCCAGTACGACCGCGCGATCCAGGATTACGACGAGGCGCTCCGGTTCGCTCCGAGCTACGCCATCATCTATCGCAGCCGCGGCGTCGCCTACCGCTACAAGGGCCAGCTCGACCGGGGGATGCAGGATTTCGACGAGGCGCTGCGGCTCGATCCGAACTACTCCATCGCCTTCAACGATCGCGGCAACGGCTATACGGCCAAGAATCAGCTCGACCGCGCGATCGCGGATTTCGACCAGGCGCTGCGGCTCGATCCGAATTACGTCTTCGCCTTCAACAATCGCGGCTTCGCCTATGCGCGGAAAGGCCAGTACGACCGCGCCATCCCGGATTATGACCAGGCGCTGCGGCGCGACCCGAATTATGCCGTCGCCTTCAACAACCGGGCCTCCGCCTATACGAGCAAGGGCCAGTACGACCGCGCGATTCAGGATTACGATCAGCTGATCCGGCTGCGCCCGGACGATGCGACGGTGTGGAACAGCCGATGCTGGGCGCGGGCGCTGGCGAACCACCTCGCCGAGGCGCTGGCGGATTGCAATCAGTCGCTGCGGCTGCGCGCCGGCGACGGCAACACGCTGGACAGCCGGGGCCTCGTCTATCTCAAGCTGCGCAAGCCTGATTCGGCGCTCGCCGACTACGACGCGGCGCTGAAGATCGACCAGCGGCAGGCGCATTGGCTCTACGGCCGCGGCCTTGCCAAGCACATGCGCGGCGATCAAGGCGGCGGCGTTACCGATCTCGTCAATGCGAAGCTGATCGATCCCGAGATCGCGACGACCTACGCCAAATACGGCCTGCCGGCGCCCTAGCCCAACGGCGCGCGGCGTTCGGCGGCAGGGCTCGGCCGCGCCGCGATCAGCCCCTCGGCGATGGCGAGGAAGGCGGCGACGAGGCGGCTGTCGCGCCGCTCGGCGAGGCAGACGACGTGCTCGTCGGTGTAGATGTCGGCATCGGATATCGGCAGGATCTTGATCGCCTCGTGCGGGATGACCTCGCGCTCCGAGACGATGCCGATGCCGATATTGCGGGCGACGGCATGCCACACCGCCTCGCGGCTGCCGATCTCCATGACGATCTCGGGGACGATGCCGATTCGCGCGAGGCCGCGCTCGAAGGCGCGCCGCGTCGTCGAGCCGGTCTCGCGCAGCACCATGCGCTGGCCGGCGAACTCGGCGAGGCGGATGCTCCGGCGCTTGCTCCAGGGATGCTCGCGATGGGCCATGACGACGACCGGGTGGCGGCTATAGGCGAGCGAGTGGAAGCGTGCATCCTCGTCCATCTGGGCCAGCACTGCGACATCGGCGCGGAAATCGAGCAGGCGCTCCAGCATCTCCTGCGAGTTGCCGATCGACACGGTGACGCGGATGCGGGGAAAGCGCTCGTTGAAGCCGGCCAGCATCTCGGTGACGTGATAGGGGCCGACGGCGCCGACGCGCAGATGCCCGGCGGCGAAATCGCGCACCGCGCCGAGCAGCTCGACCGCCTCCGCCTCGGCGCCGAAGAGGCGCTGGGTGACCTTGAAGAGCGCGGCGCCGAGCTCGCTGAGCGCCACCGAGCGGCCACGCCGGTGCAACAATTCGACGCCAAAATAGCGCTCGAGGGCGCCGACCTGGGTGCTCAGCGTCGGCTGGCCGATGCCGAGCGCCTGGGACGCCGCGGTGAAGCCGCCATGGGCGGCGACGGCGTGGAAGGCGCGGAGCTGCGATTGATGCATCTATAAAATCGATGGGTATGATCGAAAGAGCACATTGGATAAATAGCAAATTCGCTCCTATCCTCCAAGAGAAAGCCGCAGCAGCCTTCCAGAAGGATCGACGTCATGAGCGAGAAGCCCCCGGTTTCCTTCCGTTTTCGTCGCTCCTATCAGGGCCCAATCGAGGCGGTGCTGCTCGACTGGGCCGGCACGACGATGGATCACGGCTGCATGGCCCCGGCCGTCGTCTTCGTCGAGGTCTTCAAGCGCAAGGAGGTGCCGATCTCGGTCGCGCATCACCGAGCTTCCGTCGGTGCGCGAGCGCTGGATCAAGACGCATGGCCGCCCGCCGAGGGATCAGGACGTCGAGGACATGTTCCAAGCCTTCATCCCGCTGCAGCTCGCCTGTCTCGGCGAGTACTCGACTCTCATCCCCGGTGCGCTCGACGCGGTCAAGGCGATGCGGGGGCGCGGCTACCGGATCGGCTCGACGACCGGCTATACCACCGAGATGACCAAGATCAACCTCGCGGACGGCGCGCGCCAGGGCTACGTGCCGGATTCGACGGTCTGCGCCGATCAGGTTCCGGCCGGCCGGCCCTTCCCGCATATGTGCCTGCAGAACGCGATCAACCTCAACGTCTCGACCATCCATGCCTGCGTCAAGATCGACGACACCGTGCCCGGCGTCGAGGAAGGACTCAATGCCGGCATGTGGTCGATCGGCCTCGCGATGAGCGGCAACGAAATCGGCCTGCCCTATGACGAGATGATGGCGCTGCCCGCCGCCGAGCGTGCGGCGAAGCGCGAGCGCGCCTACACGCGGATGTACCAGGTCGGCGCCCATTACGTCGTCGACAGCATCGCCGACGTCATGCCCGTCCTCGACGACATTGAGGCCCGGCTGCGCCGCGGCGAGCAGCCTTAGGCGAAAGGTACATAGCCACGCAGGGATCGTTCCCTCTCCGATGCTGTACTCGACGAAGTCAAGAGCGCGGTCGAGTTCGGCCTCGGTGACGATCAGCGGCGGCGACAGGGTGTCGACGTCGCCCATCGGGTTCTTGAGGCTGAGCCCCTTCTCGCGCGCCCGCTAGAGCACGGCGCCGGCCGCGTCGACGGCTATTCGCGCCGCCCATCTCGTCTTCGGGACCGCAGAAGAGGCCTAGTTTACGATGACGAAAGTGGCGGCAGCCATAATTCCAGGATGCCGCGCGGAAGGTTCGGGAAGGTGCGGCTGAGATCGACCAGCGATCGATCACCAATTATCAAGCGATTTCCCAAAATCGGCTGGACGAAGTCGCGCAGAGCTCGTGCCGCCTCCTTATCCTCAGGCTTATAGTAGCGAATGTCGCCGCTCGTAGCCTGCACGACCACTTGCTTGCCCGGCACGCGATAACCGGCCTCGCGAAGAGCATTGATCAGCGAATCGACGAACGCAGCATCGGTCTTGTTCTGATAGTGCACATAGACCGTCGGCTTGTCTTGGTCATTGGACTGCGCGGTCTGTTTCACCGATCGCTCCACAGCGGCCTGCAGAGTCGTCTGCTCACTTTTCGGCAGGCTCGTGTTCTGAACCGCGCCGATGATCGTCGAATAATCCTCGGCGCTCGTCACGAGCGCCGAGGACAATTCGGGCAGGATCACCTTCATGACCTCATCTGGAAGAGTCGCCACGAATATGTGGAGAAATCGGTTCTTTGTCTGTTGGTCGGAATCGAATATGTCTCTGTCGTGCTGAATGAAAAGCTCAGCGACCTTTCGTTTCCACTCCAGTTCCGAGGTCTTGAGCTCGCGCTCCTTCTGCGCCAGATTTAACTCCAGCTCCTGCGTGTGTTGTTGAGCGGCATGAATGTTCTGATAGACGGATGCCACGACGGCGGTCACGGAAACGATAGCACCGATGATGGCTCCGGCATGACGATTGAAAAATCCCGCTTCCCGCTCTGTCTTCCTGATTTCCAATTCTAAACGGGCTCGCTCGATCGCGAGACGCTCTTCCTCAAAATCTGGCACGACGGTCCCCTTGCGACACAGGCGTGAGCAGGGATGCCGGGAAAATGTGACACAGCGCGAGTTTTCGGTCTAGATCGCATCCTCGGACCGACACGCACGGCGGCGGACCGGATGCGACCACCGGCGCCGCGCTTAGCCACGATCCACCCAGAGGAGTTCGACATGATCATCGTCACCGGCGGCACGCACGGCATCGGCCGGGCCTGCGTCGAGCGCCTGAGCGCCAAGGGGGAAGGCGTCGTCTTCACCGGGCGCGACGAGGCGGCCGGCGCCGCGCTGCGCGCCGCCTGTCCGAGCGCGCATTTCGTCGCCGGCGATGTCGCGGTCGCCGAGGATTGCCGCCGCGTCGTCGAGCACGCGCTGGCGCTCGGCGGTGGCCGCCTCACCGGCCTCGTCAACAATGCCGGGATGGGACGGCGCGTCTCCTTCGCCGAGGCCGATATCGCCGATTGGGACGCGGTGATGGATGTCAACGCGCGCAGCGCCTTCCTGTTTACCCGCTTCGCCCTCCAGGGGCTCATTCTCGGCAAGGGCGCGGTGGTCAATATCTCCTCGGTCGCCGGCAAGGTCGGCGAGGAGGGGCTGGCGATCTACTGCGCCTCAAAGGCGGCGCTGATCGGGCTGACGCAGGCGCTGGCGCTCGAGTTCGGCCGCGACGTGCGCTTCAACGCCATCTGCCCGGGACAGATCGACACCAGAATGATGGCGCGGGTGAAGGCGAATGCCGAGCTGCTGTCCCGGCTCGAGCAGCGCATCCCGGCCGAGCGCATGGGCACGCCGGACGAGGTCGCGGCGACGGTGGCTTGGCTGCTGTCGCCGGAGGCGAGCTATGTCAACGGCGTCGTCCTCGCCGTCGATGGCGGCGAGACTGCCGGGCTGCGCACGCCGCGCCCGCTTTAAGAGCTAGGATCCCGCGGTAGCGGCTTTCCGTCGAGCCCGTCCCAGCCTTTGCCGAGATGGCGTAGCACGGTCGGCGCGAGGTCGATCAGCGACGCCGGCGCGACCGTCCGCCGCCGCGTCGTGAAGCCGCCGCCGCGTAGGAAGAGGAAGGGGCTCTGCTCATGCGCGCCGAGCCCGCCATGTTGGCCGAAGCCACTATAATCCTTGACGCTCTCGGGATCGGCGACGATGTCCGCCTCGCCGGCGACGCCGAACGCGTTGGCGCGGGCGGAGCCGCGCAGACTGACGGCGAGGCCGATCGCCTCGTCCGCCGGCAGCCCGATGGCGGCGAGCTCGGTACCGCTGAAGACGGTGCCGCGCCAGTCTTGCATCGCGATGAAATCGCGTAGCGCCGCGACGCGGTTCCGCGCCGTCGCCGCGACATAGATGACCGCCGCGGTGCCGTTCGGCGCGACGACGACATCGCAGCTGTCGGGCCCGCTTTTCAGCCCGGCCGCGACGAGCGCGGCGGTCACGTCGACGGTGCGCGACGTGGTCTCCATGCCGTGATCCGAGCAGATGATGGTCAGGATCTCGTCGCCGCCGCGCTCGTGCCGCGTCACCGTCTCGAGCACGCGCGCGACGCAGCGATCGGCGGCGGCGATGGCGCGGCGATGTGCGGGCGAACCGAGCTGGCTGGCATGGCCGGTATGGTCGGGCTCGGAGAGCCAGAGCACGGCGATGGCCGGCGGGCGCGGCGCCAGCAGCGCGGCGCAGAAGCGCTCCGTCATCGTCGCGTCACCTTCGGCGCCCAGCGCGATGGCGAGCTGCTCGCCCGCAGGCAGGGCGTGTCCGCCGGGACCGTAGGAGCCGGCGCGGTGATAGATGAAGCCAAACCCGTCGGGGTCGTGGAAATAGGCGGCGCCGGGCGACACGTTCGACATGATGAGCGCGCCCTCGCGCTGCAGCCGCTCGGCGAGAGTCGGCACGCGCAGGGTGCGGCCGGTGGCGCGGCGCAGCCGCTCGCGGAACGCCGGCTCACCGACCGAGCGGCAGACGAGGCCGCTGCCCTCGTCGAGCGCCATCGTATTGCCGAAGAGGCCGTGCCGCGCCGGCAGGCAGCCGGTGGCGATCGAGGCCGAGCTGACGCGGGTGGTCGAGGGGAAGACGCTGCGCGCGGCGGTGAAGTTGCATGCCTCTCCGGCAAGGGTGGCGAGAGTCGGCGCATCCGCGGGGGTGATGAGGTCCCGCCGCAGGCTGTCGCCGACGATGATGACGGCGCGTCGCGTCATGGCCGTCGAATCCTAAACTCGCGGGCGCGGCGCCGCCAAGTCTGGCGATCCGGCCGCATGGCCGCCGGGGGTGCGCAGCGCCAGCGCCATGAGGAGGACGGTCAACCCGGCGAGGGCGACCGGCAGGAAGGCGGTGGCGGCGACGCCGCTTACGTCCCAAGCGACGCCGCCGAGCAGCGGCAGGACGAAGGAGGCGGTGTAGCCGATGGCGAACATGCCGGCCGAGAGGCGATGAACGTCGTCGGCGGGAGCGAGCAGCGGCGGCAGAGCGAGGGTCAGGATGAGCACGAAGCCGGCGGAGAAGCCGAGCAGGGCGGCGCCGAGGATCATCAGCCAACCGACGGTGCTGAACAGCGAGGCGAGGCCGACGAAGGTCAGGAGCCCGACGGCGATCAGCGGCGCCTTCCGCCCGGCGAGGCGGCCGGCGAAGGCGAGGATGATCAGCGAGGCCGGCACCTGGCCGGCATTGAGCGCGCTGAGGCAGGGCCCGACCAGCGCGGCCTGGCCGGCGGCGTGAAGGAAATCCGGGATGAAGGCGTTGCTGCCGAAATAGATCGTCGCGCAGCCGCCTTGCATGAGGCCGAGCTCCCAGGTCCTGACGTCCCGCCAGTCCGGCCACCAGCGCGCGCGGGGCCGGCCCGCCTCGCGCGCCACGTGCGGCGTTAGCCCGGCGATCATGAGGGCGGTGACGAGGACGGGCGCCGCCCAGACGGCGAAGCTCCACCCCCAGCTGCCGCCGACCAGCGGCAGCACCAGCGGGATCGTCAGCGCGGCGCTCAGCGTCTCGCCGATCAAGAGCCCGTTGGCGTAAACGGCGGTGGCGAGTCCCGCGGTGCCGGCGAACCAGCGGCTGACCAGTGCCGGCATGGCAGGCTGGATGAGCGAGACGCCGGCGCCCATCAGGAAGGTCATGGCGAAGAGCATCGGCGTCGACGGACCGACGCCGCGCAGCGCCGAGGCGGCGGCGATCAGCAGCAGCCCGGCGACGAGGGCGCGGCGCGCGCCGATCCGCGCGATCAGCAGCGAGCCGGGAATGGCGACGAGGCCGAGGAGGAGGACCGGCAGGCCGGTGAGGGCGGCGACCGCGGTCTCGCCAAGCGCGAGGTCGCGGTGGATGAGCGGCAGCACCGGCGGTACGGCGAGTAGGGTGAGGCGGAGATCGATACCGGCCAGCCAGAGTAGGAGATAGCGCAGCGCCGAACGCTGCGCCGTGCCGTCGCTCAAGGGCTCAGTCCTCGGTCGGCGGGATCGCGGCGGTGCGCTCGGTGATCAGCCGGTAATGCTCGACGCGGCGATGCTTGGCGAAGTTGAAGACGCTGCGCTTGATATAGGCGCCGCGATCGAGGTCGCAGGCATAGCTCACCACCTCGTCCTCCTCGCTGAGCGCCTGCGCCGCGATCTCGCCGGTCGGCGCGATGATGCAGGAGCCGCCGATCATCGCGTAGCCATCCTCCTTGCCTGCCTTGGCGGTGGCGACCACCCAGCAGCCGTTCTGATAGGCGTTGGCCTGCATAGTGACGAGGTGGTGGAACATCCTGAGATGCGCGGGCTCGTCGTGATGGATGTTGTGCGTCGGCGTGTTGTAGCCGAGCAGCACCATCTCGACATCCTGCAGCCCCATGACGCGGAAGGTCTCGGGCCAGCGCCGGTCGTTGCAGATGCACATGCCGAGATTGCCGCCCAGCGCACGCCACACCTTGAAGCCCTCGTCGCCGACGTCGAAATAGCGCTTCTCGAGATGCTGGAACGGCGCGGCGGGAAGATGCTCGGAATGACCGGGCAGATGGATCTTGCGATAGCGCCCGATCAGCCTGCCGTCCGGCGCGACGAGGATGGCGGTGTTGTAGCGCCGCGTCCGGCCGGCCTCTTGCGTCAACTCGGCATAGCCGAGATAGAAGCCGACGCCGAGCTCGGAAGCGGCATCGAAGAGCGGCCGCGTCGCTGCGTTGGGCATCTCGTGCTCGAAGAAAGCGTCGATCTCGGTTTGATCCTCCATCCACCAGCGCGGAAAGAAGGTGGTGAGGGCGAGCTCGGGAAAGACGACGAGCCGCGCCCCCGCGGCATGCGCCTGGCGCAGCAGGTCGACCAGCCGCTTGACGACGCTCGCCCGCGTATCGGCGCGATGGACCGGTCCCAGCTGCGCCGCCGCCACCGTTAAGACTCTCGCCATCCCTGCACCTCGCGCATGAGTATCCAAGAGCGTCCTGCCTTCCAGCTCGTCATCGCCGGGCTCGACCCGGCGATCCACGATGACGCGGCACGATGGACCCCCGGATCAAGTCCGGGGGTGACGGAGAATAGAGACCGTCGATCAGGATCGGAACCATAGAGTTGGCGACGATAGCGCGGAAGCGGCGCGGGCTGCTAAATTGCCACCCGCATATGAAAGGGACCCTCCCATGACCGGCGATCGCAGCGGCGTCGAGACCCATTACACGCGACCGGCGCTCGGCGAGACGATCCTGGCGGCGCTCGCCGCCGCCGGCAAGGATATCGAGCATCTGACGATCGACGATCTCGCGCCGGTCGACGAGTTCCACTCGCGCCGCCGCCTCGCCACCGTCGAGCTCGCGGCGCTGCTGGCGCCGCGCGCCGGCGACCATGTGCTCGATATCGGCAGCGGCATCGGCGGCCCGTCGCGCTACCTCGCCGCGACGTTCGGCTGCCGCGTCACCGGCCTCGACCTCACCGCCGCGTTCTGCCGCATCGCCGCCGATCTGACGCGGCGCACCGGGCTCGGCGATCGCGTCGATTATCGCCAGGGCGACGCGACGTCGCTGCCCTTCGACGATCGCGCCTTCGATCTCGCCTGGCTGCAGAACGCGTCGATGAACATCGCCGCGCGCGATCGCCTTTATGGCGAGATCCGCCGCGTGCTCAAGCCCGGCGGCCGCTTCGCCCTGCAGGACGTGACGTCCGGTCCCGGCGGCGCGCCGCATTACCCGCTGCCCTGGGCGCGCGAACCGAGCATCAGCTTTCTCCTTTCGCCGGAGGCGACGCGCGAAAAGCTGGAGACAGCCGGGCTTCGCATCCTCGTCTGGCAGGACAAGAGCGAGATCGCCATCGCCGAGGCGCAGGCCGAGCGCGCCAGACTGGCGGCGAACCCGGCGCCGCCGCCCGCGCTCGGCATCCAGCTCATCCTCGGCGGCGATTTTTCCACGATGATGAAGAACTCGGTGCGCAATCTCGAAGAGCGGTGCATCGGCCTCATCAACGCCGTGCTCGAGCGCGTCGGCTAGTCGGAAAGATCACGCCATGGCCGAAACCATTCCCGGGACCATTATCGTCATCAACCCCAACTCGACGACGGCGGTGACCGCGGCGATGGACGATGGGCTGGCGCCGCTGCGCATCCCAGGCGGGCCGGCGATCGCGTGCCTCACCCTCGAAGACGGTCCGCCGGGCATCGAGAGCCAGAGCGACGCCGACAGCGTCATCGCGCCGCTCTGCCGCATCATTCGCGCGCGCGACAACGCGGCCAGCGCCTTCGTCGTCGCCTGCTTCAGCGATCCCGGCCTCCACAGCGCCCGCGAGGCGACGCGCAAGCCGGTGCTCGGCATCGCCGAATGCGGCATCCTCACGGCGCTGACATTGGGTCAGCGTTTCGGCGTCATCGCCATCCTCGCCAAATCGGTGCCGCGGCATCTGCGCTATATCGGCGCCATGGGTCTGACCCAGCGCCTCGCCGGCGACCTGCCGATCGGGCTCGGCGTCACGGAATTGGCGCAGGAGGAGGTCACGCTGAAGCGCATGATCGAGACCGGCATGCGGCTGCGCGACGACAAGGGCGCCGACGTCATCGTCATGGGCTGCGCCGGCATGGCGCGCTATCGCGGCCGGCTCGAGAGCGCGCTCGGCATCCCCGTCGTCGAGCCGGCCCAGGCGGCGGTCGCCATGGCGATCGGCCGGGTGCGGCTCGGCTGGTGAGCCGGAGCGTGTTCCGCGTACGCGGAACATGTGACAAGCTCGCGCGGCGCATGAGCGGCCACAGGCAGACTCTAGAGCGCTTCCGCGTAAGCGGAGTGCGCGCTAGAAAATCGCCGCGTCGCCGAAGGCGTCGAGCCGCGCGATCTCGTCCGCCGTCCGGCCGAGCGGCTGCGCCGATGGCGGGCTGGCGCAGGGCAGGAACGCGCCGCTGCCGCGCTCGACATGGAGCTCGTCATCGGCGACGACGATGCGGCCGCGGCTTATCACCGTCACCGGCCAGCCGATGAGCTGCTTTCCCTCATAGGGCGTGTAGCCGACATTGTCGTGCAGCATGTCGGCGGTGACAGTCACCACCCGCTCGGGGTCCCAGAGGGCGAGATCGGCGTCCGCTCCCACCGCGATCGTGCCCTTGCGCGGGTGCAGCCCATAGAGCTTGGCATGGTTGGTCGCGGTCAGCGCGACGAACTGGTTCAAGTCGATCCGCCCGGCGCCGACGCCTTCGGAGAAGAGCAGCGGCAGGCGCAGCTCGATGCCCGGCACGCCGTTCGCCATCTCCTTGAACGTCGTCTTCTTGCCCTTCGGCAGCTTGCCCGATTTGTCGAAGCGATAGGGCGCATGGTCGGAGGAGAAGACCTGGAAGGTGCCGTTGCCGAGACCGGTCCACACCGCCTCCTGCGCCGCCGCGTCGCGCGGCGGCGGCGAGCAGCAGAACATCGCGCCCTGAACATCCGGCTTGTCGATATCGGCGGCAGTGAGGAAGAGATATTGCGGGCAGGTCTCGCCATAGATCCTGAGGCCCCGCGTCTGCGCTGCGCGGATCGCGTCGATCGCCTCCGCCGACGAGACATGGACGATGAGAACAGGTACGTCGATCAGCGCGGCGAGGCTGATCGCGCGATTGGTCGCCTCGCCCTCGGCGATGCGCGCATGGGCGACCGCGTGATAACGCGGCGCGCCGTGGCCGTGCTCCATCAGCCGCGCGGTCAGCCATTTGATCATGTCGTGATTCTCGGCATGCACCATCATCAGCGCGCCCTCGCGCCGCGCCAGCGCCATGATGTCGAGCATCTGGCTGTCGTCGAGCTTCAAGAGGTCATAGGTCATGTAGACCTTGAACGAGGTATAGCCGTCGCGAATGAGGGCCGGCAGCTCCTGTCCCAGCACCTGCTCGCTCGGATCGGAGACGATGAGGTGGAAGGCATAGTCGATCACCGCCTTGGGCCCGGCGGCCGCGTGATAATCGGCGACGACCTGGCGCAGCGACTGTCCCTTGTGCTGGGCGGCGAAGGGAATGACCGTCGTCGTCCCGCCGAACGCGGCCGCCACCGTCGCGCTGTAGAAATCGTCGGCGCAGAGGATGCCGTTGGAGGATGTCTGCTCGATATGGCAGTGGCTGTCGACGCCGCCCGGCAGCACCAGCATGCCGCTGGCGTCGATCTCGCGCGTTCCCGCCGCGAGGCCGCTGCCGAGCGTCGCGATGACGCCGTCCTTGATGCCGACATCGCAGCGCACCGTATCGGCGGCGGTGACGATGGTGCCGTTGCGGATGACGAGATCGTGCGCTGCCATGGGATCGCCCCTTGTGAGATCATCTCTGCGCGGCGATCATCCCTCGCCGCCGGCGGAAGCGGAAGGGGCTCGTTGGAACTCGCTAGACCAGGTGGCCGGATTTACGCTTCTGCCGGCCCCGGGGAGGGTTACCGCGGCGCGCGATTCAGATGACTGTCGACCATCTTGGCGACGCGGTAATGCTCCTCATCGGCGAAGCGGATGCCGATATGGTCGTCACGCGTCCAGACAACCTCGCCTTTGAAATCGCCGAAGGGCGGCAAAGCGAGCCGCACCGGCTCCTCGATCGCGGTCGGTCGGCTAATATGTATCTTGACCCCGCTGACCGAGAGGTCGGACACGGTACAGGCTAGAAGATCCGTCCCGACCTCGATTTGCGCCCACCAGCGCACGCGCCACCGTCCGTGCCTGCGACGATCTTCCCACGGCTGCGATGTGTCTTGCTGCGGCGTTTCCAGTCCCATGGCGCGGCCCAAAAAAATGGAACTGCAGAACTAACCGGCGATCATTGATAGCCGATTAACGGCCGGCCCTTCCGCGAGCGAATTTCCGGTGAAAACGCCGCCTTCTATAGTCTCGGCCGGATTCTCCGCCGATTTGGGCAGTCAGCGTCCGGCCGGGGCGCCGTGGCCGGAGGCGACCCGGGCGACGCCGCGGACGATGTCGCGAAACGCCTCGTCGAAATTGACGCCGCTGATTTGCCAGGCGTAGTCGAATTCGCGCCAGCGCATCCGCCACGATCCGACCCAGCCCGGCACGGTCTCGTCGAATGCGAGCGTGCCGGCGACCAGCGCCTGGTCCGGCGAGGACACGGCGCGCGGGACGGGAAAGCTGCCGGCCGTCACGCCCCAGGCGGCAAGCTCGGCCTCCGTGGGCATGCGAAATGTCATGCCGTATTCGCCGGCGACGTTGGCAAAGGCGGCGCGCTGATCGGCGCCGGCCGGGATCTCGGCGCTGAGCAGATAGGGCGCGCCGAAGCCGCGCACCGCGAGCACCGGCACGATCACCGGGCGGATGCCGCGCCACGGCTGCTCGCCGAGCGCCGCCAGCGCCGCGTCGATCCTCGCCGGGTCGAACCGCACGGTGAGATCCTGCGGCCGATCATAGGTGCCCTGCTCGTCGTGACGCGGCACGCCGGCGAGCTGATCGACATAGTCGAAGGACAGGACCAGCGTGTCGGCATGCGCCGCCAACTCCGCGACGCGCGGATCGCGCAGCAGAAGCGGCTCGCCGGTGAGCTTGACCAGCACCTCGCGCAAGGCCTGCGCGAAGCCGGCCGGGCGGTTGCGCATGTCGGTGCCGGTGACGATGGGCACCGCCTGGTAAAGCTCGGTCGTCACTTGCGCGCGGCTCGGCGGCGCAGCGGAGGCGGCTGCCAGCAGGACGAGCGCCAATACCGCTTGCCGATCGGTCATCGCCATGCGCCGCCTTCCGCTACTCCGGCAGGCCGCTTCCGGAGAGGATCCGCGCGACGCCGCCCATGGCCTGGCGAAATCCGTCATCGAAGGTGACGCTGCGTGCTTGCCACTGATAGGTCTTGCCCGTCGAGAAGAGGCGCCAATCGGCGATCCAGCCGAGCGCCGCATCGCTCCACGCCATGCTTCCGACCAGCGCCTTCTCGCCGCCGATCGCCGTCGCCGTCGCGTCGAGGCGCGAAAGATCGGCCGCCGGCAAGTCCTCGAAGCGCAAGCCCGACTCGGCCAGCGCCGCCTGGCTCGGCAGCATCATCGGCATGCCACGCTGCGCGGCGGCGGCGACGAGCGCGCTCCGTTCGAGCTCGCGATCACCGTCGCCGGCGACCATGAAGGCGGTTGTCATATTGCGCATGCCGAGAAAGACGACGATTCGCGGTCGCGGCCCGGCCCAGGGCTCTCGCCCGAGCGCGTGCAAGGCGGCGTCGATTTTCGCCCGGTCGAAGGTGACGATGAGATCATAGGGCCGATCGCGCGTGCCCTGCTCGTCATGGTGCGGGATGCCCGACATGCGGTCGTGATAGCGGAAGTCGCGAACGAAGCTGCGCGCCTCGCCGGCCAGCGCGGCGACGCGCTTGTCGCCGATCAGCCGCGTATCGCCGGAGACCTTGACCAGCACATATTCCAGGCATTCCGCGAAGCCGGGAAGTCTCGTCTCCTCGCGCTCGCCGGTGACGATGGTCTGCGCCTGATAGAGATCGTCGCCATCCGCCGCGGCGCTCGGCGCGCCGGCGAGCGCCAGCACCGCCAGGACGGGCGCGATCCCCCAGGCAAAATTAGACCGGGCAAGTATCGACCGGGCAAATATCGACACGCTCCGCATCTCGCCGATTGTTCACATCGGCACGCCGCGCACCACCGCGCTTTGCGACCAATCGCCGGCAAAAACGGACTCCGCTCAGCTCTCCACCGCCGCGCGGCGCAGCGATGACGGGACCGGCTGGCCGAGCCGCTTCCAGGCGCGCCGCATCTGCTCGGAGGATTGGAAGCCGCAGGCCGTCGCGATCTGTTCCATCGAAAGCCTGGTGTGGCGGACCATCTGCCGCGAGGCGGCGACCCTGAGCGAGCGGATATATTCGCTCGGCGAGACGCCGGCATGAATCCGGAACAGACGCGCGAGATGACGCTCGCCGACATGAAGCTCGCTTGCCAGATGCGAGACGGTCCAATCGCGCTGCGGATTTTTAGAGATCAGCTCCTGCGCCGCCCGGATGCGCGGATTCTCGTGACCGCGAAAACTGATCCACGGCGAAAGCTGCGGATCGTCGGCGTCGCGATGAAAATAGATGACGAGCAGCTCTGCGACCTTGGCGGCCAGCGCCGGCCCGTGCAAGCGGGCGAGCAGGAACAGCGCGATGTCGATGCCGGAAGCGGCGCCTGCGCTGGTGATGACATTGCCGTCGCGGACGAAGATGCGGTTCGGCAGCACCCTCAGCGAGGGGTTTTCGCTCGCGAGGCGCTGCTGCAGGGAAAAATGCGTCGTGCATTCGCGGCCGTCCAGAACGCCGGCGCGAGCGGCAAGCAGTGCAGCGGAGCAGACGGCGCAGAGCGTATGCTCTGCCGTCAGGACGCGGGCAAGCCAGGCGCTTGCCGCGAGCGCCTCGGGACGCTGATAGTCGTGGCGGGAATCCGCCGCGCCGGGAATGAAGAGGATCGCGCCGGCCGGCAACGAGTCCGGCAGCGGGGCGATCTCGGCGAGGCCGATGCCGACCGAGCTGCCGACGGCGGGAACCGGGCCGATATAGCGCAATTCGATATCGACGCCGAAACGCCGCGCGGCCTGGAAGATCTCCGCCGGGCCGGCGAGATCCAGCAACGTGAGATGCGGCAGAATGAGAAAATGGACGGTTGTCATCGCGTGTCTCGTCAGCGGCAATGCGCGCGGGAGAGCCTCCTCCGGGACGGGCCGTTCAATACGGCCGCGTCCGCCATGGCGCATAGCGCAATCGCTCCGCCTCGTCGACGGTGATGACGACCTTGCCGATCGGCCAGAGCGCCAGGCCGGCGAGCTTGAGATGCGCCCAGGCGAAGGGGATGCCGATGATGGTGACGGCGAGCGCCACGGCGGTGAGGACATGGCCGAGCGCCAGCCACCAGCCGGCGAGGATCAGCCAGACGAGATTGCCCAGCGTGCCGAGCGGTCCGGTGCCGAGATCGCCGCGCCCGGTATATTCGTCGCGCGGCACCACCGTCTGACCGAAGGGCAAGAGGGCGTACCAGGCGATGTTGAAGGCGGCGCGCGCGAAAGGCAGGCCGATGATGGTGATCGCCATGACGATGGCGGCGACCAGCCAGCCGACGGCCATCCACCAGCCGCCGAAGACGACCCAGAGCACGTTGAGAAGCAGACTGAGGGGGGACATGGGATCGCTCCGTTGAAAATCCTCGAGTGGGCGACGTCACAGGCTGCGGCGCAGGAAAGCGGAAATCTCGCTCTCGATGCGCCGGTGGATGGCGACGCGGTCGATGCCGGGCGCATCCTGGCACAGCGCCGGCACGCGCGCCGTCGTTGCCGGCGGGCACGGGTCGATGAAGACGAAATGGCTGCCCGGGACGGTGATTTGCTGCGGCGGCACCGGCAGCCCCACCGCCACCGCCGAGGCGTTGGGCTGGGCTTTGAGAAAGTCGTCGCTCGCCGGACGCAGGAGCAGCGTCGGCACGCGCACCGCCGCCAGCGCGTCCGCGTCGAACGCGAAGGCGAGCGGATCCATCAGCACGATGGCTTTCAGGCGCGTCTCGGGCGGCGGCTGCCAGTCGGCGAACGCCTTGGCCTGCGCGGCGGAGGGCTCGTCGCTGCCGACGCCGTTGCCGCACGAGCCGCGATCGTCGCCATGATCCCGGCAATAGGCGGCGGCGCGGGCGAAATCGGGGCGCGCCCCGGCGAGGACCAGCGTCGTATAGCCGCCGGCGGAGAAGCCGATCATGCCGATCTGCGCCGCATCGGCATGCGATGCGAAACGCGGATCGGCCAAGGCGGTGTCGAGCGCCCGCACTGCCTGCCTTGGCCGGTCGAGCAGGGAGCGACCGGCCTCGCGGCCCTCGGTCCGCCCGACGGAATCGCCGATCTGGGTCGGCGCCACGACGATGAAGCCGTCGCGCGCGAGGCGTGTCGCGAGATCGCGATGCGCCAGCGGCGTGCCGCCGCTGCCATGCGAGAGAAGGATGACGGGAAAGCGCGGCCCGGCGGCGATCGCCGCATCGCGTCCGGCGGCGACCGGCAGATCGCCGGCCTGCCAGGCGATCTCGGCGTCCTGCGTCGGATACCAGACGAGCGTATCGAACGGCTCGACATCCTGCACCGTGACGTGCGCGACGCCGGCATGGAAGGACGGCGTCTCGGCCGCCGCGCAGCCGATCATGGCAAGGGCGGCCAGCAGGGCGAGGAGCGGACGCGTCATCGCCGCTCAGCCGCCGATATCGCGGAACTTGCGGTGGAGATCGAAATCCGGTGAGGTCACCGCCCGCTCCATGCCGGCGAGGCGCAGCTCGATATCGCTGAATTTGTGGCTCAGCGCCTTCAGTGTGTCGTCGGGCGCCGCGCTGACGCCGCGCCAGAACATCTCCTCCTCGCGGCTGGCGTAGAGCCGCGCCGGGCGTTTCGGCAGGATCATGGTCAGCACCAGATAGGCAATGAACGTCGGCACCGAGAAGAAGAAGAGACAGAGCAAAGCGGCGAGCCGCACCATGCGGCGCTTGACGCCGAAATAATCGGCGATGCCGGCGCACACTCCGGCGATGCGGCCATGCTCGGTGTCGCGGTAGAGGCGGTGCGGGTTATGCCAGTCGTCGACGCCGCGATCGCGGCTCCAGATGCTCATGGCCGCCCCCCGCGCCAGCCCGGCGCCTGGGCATCGAGGATCTTCTCGAGCCCCTCGATGCGCGATTCGAGACGGCGCGCGCTGTCCCACAATTCCGCCAGCGTCTTCTCGTCCTCGCGCGACAGGCCGCGCGACTTGCGCCAGCGCGTGCCGTAATGGGCGCTGATCCACATCGGCGCAACGATGGTGAGGAAGAGGATGCCGAGGATGAAATAATAATGGCCCATCAGCGTGCATCCGCCTTGGGCGCATCGCTCCTGACGCTGTTGCCCATACGCTTCTTCAGCGCCGCCAGCTCCTCGTCGACGCCGGCCTCGGCCTCGAGCCCGGCGAGCTCCTCGTGCAGGGTGGCCTTGCGGCCGAGATCGTAGGATTCCGCCTTGCCCTCGAGCTCGTCGAGCGAGCGCTCGACCTGCTCGAAGCGGGCGAAGGCGTCGGTGATGCGCTCGTCATAGAGCTTGCTGCGGATCTTGATGCGGGTGGCGGCCGATTTCTGCCGCGCCACGATGCTGCGCTCGCGCGATTTGGCGTCGGCGAGCTTGGCCTGCAGCTTGCCGATATCCTCGTTCTGCTTGGCGAGGGCGGCGGCGATCTGCTCGACCTGTTGCTCGAGCAGCTTGAGGCTCTCGGCGCAGCGCGCCTTGGCGAGGAGGGCGCCCTTGGCGAGATCCTCGCGATCCTTGGTGAGGGCGAACTCGGCGCGGCGCTGCCAATCGTCGTGCTCGCGGCGCAAGGCCTGGAGACGGCGCTCGCTCTCCTTCTGCTCGGCGATGGTGCGGACGGCGCCCGCGCGCACCTCGACCAGCGTGTCCTCCATCTCCTGGATGATGAGGCGGATGATCTTCTCGGGATCCTGCGCCCGGTCGAGGATGGAATTGATGTTCGAGTTCACGATGTCGGTCAGCCGCGAGAAAATGCCCATGAAACGCTCCGTCGAGAGGATGGTCCGCCGCCTCTACGCATGGCGCGTGCCAATCGCCCCGCCGCACTCCTGAGAGAACCCTCTCCCGCTTGCGGGAGAGGGCAGGGTGAGGGCTCGCGCACTCATCTCAATCGCTTGAAAAGAAAAGCATTCTTCGTCAGCCCTCACCCCGACCCTCTCCCGCAAGCGGGAGAGGGAGACATCGCCGCAATTCGGATATCTTGCAATTTACGTCGCAGAGACTTAGTAAATATCACCGCATATCGGCGATTTTCCCCACCAGATGGATGCCTCCGCCCGCCGCCCGCCCGACCTCCCGCCGCTGCTCGGCGACGCGCCCGAGTTTCGCGACATGCTCGCCCATGTCTCGCTGGTGGCGCCGCTCGACCGCCCGGTGCTGGTGGTCGGCGAGCGCGGCACCGGCAAGGAGCTGGTCGCGGCGCGGATCAACTATCTCTCGCCGCGCTGGGACAAGTCCTTCGTCAAGCTGAACTGCGCGGCGCTCGCCGAGGGGCTGCTCGACAGCGAGCTCTTCGGCCACGAGGCCGGCGCCTTCACCGGCGCGGTCAGGCGGCGCCTCTCGCGCTTCGAGCTCGCCGATGGCGGCACGCTCTTCCTCGACGAGATCGCCCAGGCCTCGCTCGCGGTGCAGGAGAAGCTGCTGCGCGTCATCGAATATGGCAGCTTCGAGCGGGTCGGCGGCAATGCCGAGCAAATCGTCGACGTGCGCGTGGTCGCGGCGACCAATCTCGACCTGCCGAGCCTGGCGAAAGCGGGGAAGTTCCGCGCCGACCTCCTCGACCGTCTCGCCTTCGATGTCGTCACCATTCCGCCGCTGCGCCGGCGCCCGGGCGACATCGCCCTTCTTGCCGAGCATTTCGCCCGCGCGATGAGCCGCGAGCTCGGCAGCGAGGGTTTCGCCGGCTTCACCGTGCGCGCCGCGGCGGCGCTTGCCGCCCATGACTGGCCCGGCAATGTCCGCGAGCTGCGCAATGTCGTCGAGCGCAGCGTCAACCGCGCCCTCGACCGCGCGGCGCAGGCCGACCGTCCGCTCGACGACATCGCATTCGACCCCTTCGCCTCGCCCTTCCGCCCGCTCCGCCCGCAGGCCGGCGCCGAGCCTGCCGCTGAAACGTCCGCCACCGAGATCTCCGGCGAATCCGGGGACTTCGCCGCCCGCATCCGCCGCTACGAGGCGACGCTGCTGCGCGAGGCCTTCGCGGCCTGCCGCTTCAACCAGCGCCGCACCGCCGAGCGCCTCGGCCTCAGCTACGACCAGCTCCGCCACTATCTGAAGAAGCACGGCATCGCCGCGCAGGGGTGAGGCTATTTCGCGCGTTTCGGCGACGTGATAACGATGGCGTGACGTTTCGGGGGCAGGGTTCAAAGTGAGCGACATCATCCTCGCCGTCGATCTCGGCGCCGGCTCGCTGCGCGCCGGGGCGGTGACGCTGCGCGGTCGGGTCGTCGCCGCGACGGTGCGGCCGCTCGCGGCGAGTGAACCACGGCCGGGCTGGAGCGAGATCGATGCCGAGCTCTGGTGGCGGGCGCTGGCCGCCGCCATCGGCACTGTTCTCGGCAAATTGCCGCGCGCGGCGCATGTCGCCGGGCTGTGCATCGCCGGGCTGACGCGCTCGCAGATCTTCCTCGACGCGTCGGGCG
>WNFM01126158.1_pt1 | contig 19716 bp, 23 predicted proteins | sample 5400271 | NCBI WGS metagenome assembly WNFM01 (sample SAMN13153352, study PRJNA577476) | soil metagenome | isolation source: 60 cm saprolite on Douglas fir-dominated hillslope | place: USA:California | collected 2013-09-17
CCGCTCCAGCCGCGCGGCATAGCGATGGCGCCGATGGGCGACATCTGGTTCCATCCCGTCGGCGGCGGTTGGGCGCCAGATTTCGCGGCCGAACCGCTCTCTGCCCAAGCCCATTTCATTCATGAGATGACGCACGTCTGGCAGGCGCAGGTGGGCGGCCGTTTCTATTTGCCGCTGATGCGGCACCTCTTTTGCCGCTATCGTTATACGCTGAAGCCCGGAAAGCCGTTCCGCCGCTACGGCATCGAGCAGCAGGCGGAAATCGTCCGCCACCGCTTTCTCGCCGACCGCGGGGTACCGGTGCCGATATTGCCCCCACGCGAACTTCTTCCGTTCGGCTAGTCTGGCGTCTTGGCCACGGCCACAAGCGCAGGCCTCAGCAGCCGGTCCTTCATCATATAGCCAGGCTGCATTTCCTCGACGACAGTGCCCGGCTCCTGGTCGCTCGGCATTTCAACCATCGCCTGGTGCCGATGCGGATCGAGCGGCTCGCCGACCGCCGTGATGCGCTTGACGCCATTGCGCAGGAACACGGCATCGAGTTCGCGCGAGGTCGCTTCGATGCCGGCCAGGAACTGCGCGGCCGTTTTATCGGCGCGAAGCTCATCGCTGACTGCGGCGAGGGCGCGATCGAGATGGTCTTTGATCGCGAGCATGTCGCGCGCGAAGCTGGACGCAGCATAGCTCGAGGCCTGCTCCTTTTCCGCCTCGAGACGGCGGCGAACGTTCTGCGTCTCCGCGGCGGCGTAGAGCGCCTTCGATTTCAGCTCCTCCAGCTGACCTTCGAGCTCGGCGACGCGGTCATGTTCTTGAAGCTCGGGCGCGTCCTCCGCCGTTTCGTTGCGGATTTCTTCCGCTTCGTCGTGCAACTTGCCTTCGGTCATGCCATCAATCTCGTTAGGGCTTTGGCTGTGAAATCTACCATGGGCACCACGCGGGCATAGTTCAACCGCGTCGGGCCGATCACGCCGACAACGCCGACCACCTCGCCCTGGCTCCCGCGGTAGGGCGCGGCGATCACCGACGATCCCGAAAGCGCGAACATCCGGTTCTCCGAGCCGATGAAAATCCGGCAGCCGGGTGCGTCGCGCGCGCTTTCGAGCAGTTGCGCAATCTCTTGCGCTTCCTCGAGCTCGTCGAGCAGCTTGCGCACCCGGTCGAGATCCTCGGCGGCGTGGGCGTCGATGAGATGAGCGTGGCCGCGGACGATCAGCACCGGACGCCGCGCATGATCCTGGCTCCAGGCGGCGAGGCCAGCGGCAACCAGCTCAGCCGCGGTGGCGTCGATCGCTTCCTTGCGCTCGCGGATTTCGGCGCGGAGCCGCATTTCGGCTTCGGCGAGCGTCAAGCCGGAGAGCCGGGCGTTGACGAAGTTGCTGACCTCCGTCAGCGCCGCCGAATCGGCCGCACCGTCAAGCGCGACGATGCGGTTCTCAACGCTCCCGTCGGCGCCGACCAGCACGGCGAGGGCGCGGGTATTACTCAGCGGCACGAAGCTAAGTTGCCTGAGGCGCATCTCCCGTTTTGGCGCCAACACCACGCCCGCCGCCTGGCTCAGCCCGGACAAGGCCGCGGAGGCCGCCGCCAACGCATCCTCGATCGGCTGGTCGCGAACGATCTGCCGCTCGATCTCGCGCCGCTCGCTTGGGTTGGGCGCGGCCGCCTGCATGATCCCGTCGACGAACAGCCGCAGGCCGGTTTCAGTCGGAATTCTTCCCGCTGAGGTGTGTGGGTGCGTGAGCAGGCCACGCTCCTCCAGTTCCTGCATCACCCCACGGATCGAGGCCGGCGACAGGGTAACCGAGCCCGCCAGCGCCTTTGATCCGATCGGCAGCCCACGCTCAAGATAGGCTTCGACGACGCGGCCGAAAATCTCGCGCATGCGGTCGGTGAGTTCGCCGATCGGCTGGGTCATACGCATCCATCTAGGATTGCAGCCCTTGCCGGTCTAGGGACGCGGCGCACCAGTATCAGGAGACAAGCCCCTATGCGCCCGTCCGGTCGCACGCCCGACCAAATGCGCGAACTTACGTTCGAATCCGGTTTCACCCGCCATGCCGAAGGATCGTGCCTCGTCAGTTTCGGCGACACACGCGTGCTGTGCACCGCCAGCGTCGAGGAACGGGTCCCGCCCTTTCTCCGCGGCAAGACGCAGGGATGGGTCACGGCCGAATATGGCATGCTGCCGCGTGCCACCCATACCCGCGGCAATCGCGAAGCGGCCAAGGGCAAGCAATCGGGGCGGACGCAGGAGATCCAGCGGCTGATCGGACGCTCGCTGCGCGCAGTGGTCGACCTTCGCCGGTTGGGCGAGCGACAGGTGATCGTCGATTGCGACGTGATTCAGGCGGATGGTGGAACGCGGACGGCGTCGATTTCGGGAGGATGGGTCGCGCTGCGCATTGCCGTCGACAAGCTGTTGCAAAGCAAGGCAATCGCCGCCGACCCGATCCGAACGCAGGTCGCCGCGGTAAGCTGCGGCATCCACCAGGGCACGCCGGTCCTCGACCTCGACTATGACGAGGATTCGACCGCCGGGAGCGACGGCAATTTCGTGCTCACTGCCGACGGCGCGATCGTCGAAGCGCAATTGACCGCCGAAGGCGAAACTTTCGATGAGGAAGGGCTGCTAGCTGAAGGCGACCGGGCGGTGAGACCGATCGGCGGCAAGCTCGTCATCGCCACCCACAATCCCGGCAAACTGCGCGAGATCGCCGCTTTGGTCGAGCCGCTAGGAATCGCCTGCGTCGGCGCCGAAGAACTCGGGCTTCCGGAGCCCGACGAGATCGGCAATACCTTTGCGGACAATGCCGACCTCAAGGCGCGCGAGGCCGCCGACCTCAGTGGCCTGTCCGCCCTCGCCGACGACAGCGGGCTGTGCGTCGACGCGCTGCATGGCCGTCCGGGCATCTTCTCGGCGCGCTGGGCTGAGGACGAAGGCGGCAGGCGCGACTGGATGCGGGCGATGGAGCGGGTGTGGCGCGAAACGCAAGCGATGGAGCCTGACGCTCCTCCCGCCGCGCGCTTTGTCTGCGCGCTGGCGATCGCCTGGCCGAACGACGGCCAGGTCGAAACGTTCGAGGGCCGGGTCGACGGGACTCTCGTGTGGCCGCCGCGCGGGAGCCGTGGCTTCGGCTACGATCCGATGTTCATGCCGGTCGGCTTTGACGAAACCTTCGGAGAGATGGAGCCGCTTTCAAAGCACAAGATGAGCCACCGGGCCGAGGCGTTCCGCAAACTGGTGGCGGCGCTGCAGGAATGAGCGCCGGGCCGCTCGCGCTATACGTCCACTGGCCGTTCTGCGTCAGCAAATGCCCCTATTGCGACTTCAACAGCCACGTCCGTGCGAGCATCGACCAAAATGCGTGGCGCGAGGCGCTGCTCGCCGACCTCGCGCACGAAGCGCGGCTGCTTCCCGGCCGGCGGCTGACGTCGATCTTCTTCGGCGGGGGAACTCCATCGCTGATGGAGCCCGCGACAGTAGGCGCAATCATTGATGCCGCCGTCACGCAGTGGAACGCGGACGAGCGCATCGAGATTACACTCGAGGCCAATCCGAATTCGGTGGAAACAGCTCGTTTCGCCGACCTGGCTAGGGCCGGCGTCAACCGCGTCTCACTCGGGCTGCAAAGCTTCGATGACAAGTCGCTCGCCTTTCTCGGCCGTGCCCATTCGGCACGCGAAGGCTTTGCCGCGCTGGCGACCGCACAAAAGCATTTCCGACGAGTCAGCTTCGACCTCATTTACGCGCTACCCGACGAAACCGCGGACAGCTGGTCGGCCATGCTCGGCCAGGCGCTTTCGCTCGGAACCTCGCACCTCTCGCTGTACCAACTGACAATCGAGCCCGGCACGCGCTTCGCCAGCATGGCCGCGCGGGGCGAATTCACGCCGCTGGGCGCCGATGCCGCCGCCGCGCTTTATGAGCTGACCGATGCCATGACCTCGGCCAGGGGAATGCCCGCTTATGAAATCAGCAATTACGCGCGCCCGGGTCAGGAAAGCCGCCACAACCTCACCTACTGGCGTTACGGCGATTATGCCGGGATCGGACCGGGAGCGCACGGCCGGCGGCTCGGGTGCCGAACCGTCCGCCACAAGAAGCCGGAGAACTTCCTCTCAGCGCTGACACGCAACGGCCACGGCATCGCCGAGGAAGCGCCACTGTGGGCCAGCGAAGCGGCCGACGAGGCGTTGGTCATGGGTCTGAGGTTAGCCGAGGACATCGACGCGCAGGCCATTGCCGATCGCTTCGACCTTCCGTGTGTTGTGGACTGGAAGCGCGTCGAGCGCTTGGTCGCTTCCGGGCATCTCAGGCGCGACGGGTCGCACATTGCGCTAACCGCGCGCGGGCGCCTGCTTCTCGATCACATCCTCGGCGAAATCGCCGCGCCGGGCGCCGAACCTAGGATTTCGGCGGTTGGCTAGGCGCCGATGCGGGAGTCGGTGCCGGTGTTGCGGAAGAGGCTGGGTGGGCCTGAGCCTGAGCCTGAGCCTGAGCCTGAGCCGGTGCCTGCGGCTTGGGCGCGTCCTGAGCGGCCATGAATTTGTAATTGTCGGCCGGGGTCGAGACATAATCGTCGACCGTCATCTCGGCATCGGAAGCCGCGGCCTTCCGCGTCATTCCGTTCTTCAGCCGGAATTCGATCAGTGCCTCCTTGAGCGATCCCATTGGTCCCGTGCAGGCGTTGCGCAAATATGCCTCGATTCCGTCGCCGGTCACCTTTTCCGTCTTCGCCTTAGCCGCCGCTTCGCGCAAACAGCTGCGGAACGTATTGGTCGGCGCGCTGATCGACGCCTGAAGGCCGGCTAAATTGATCGCAGACGCAATTAACAGTGCAATCATCGCCTCTCTCCCAAGGCTAATGAACATGTGCAACATGACTCTTTTCTGCTTGCATTGGAAGAGGTTAATCCACGGCTGATGGACAAGTTGCTGGCGCCAGGATTGCACATCGTCGCAACGCCGATCGGCAACCTCGGCGATCTCTCGCCCCGCGCTGCCGAGACATTGCGCAACGCCGATCTCATCCTCGCCGAGGACACGCGGGTGACGGCAAAGCTTCTCGCCCATATCAAGAGCAAAACGCCGATGTTGCGCTACGATGATCATTCGAGCGAAGCCGAGCGCGACAGGATTCTCCGCCGGCTCGGCGGGGAGGCGATTGCACTCGTCAGCGACGCCGGAACGCCATTGATCTCCGACCCTGGCTATAAACTCGTCCGAGCGGCGCGGGCGGCTGGCCACAAAGTCCATACGGTACCGGGACCATCGGCCGCGATCGCCGCATTGACGCTCGCCGGCCTCCCGACCGATCGCTTTCTGTTCCTGGGTTTCCTGCCGGCGAAAGCGAAAGCGCGCACCGACGCGATTGGCGAGGCCGCAGGAATGCGCGCGAGCCTTGTGCTCTACGAAAGCGGCCCGCGGCTGGGCGGCACGCTAGCCGCGTTGGCGGCGACGCTCGGCGGCCGCGATGGCGCGGTCGTGCGCGAAATCAGCAAGCTCCACGAGGAATGCGTGACCGGGTCGCTCGGCCAACTGGCGGCGCGTTACGCGGATGTCACTCCGAAGGGTGAGATCGTGATCGTCGTCGGGCCGCCGCCCGAAGCCGTGGCAGCGAGCGATGCAGATCTGGATACCGCGCTCGACGAAGCGCTCCGGCGACTGTCGCCCTCGCGGGCAGCCGGAGAGGTCGCCGAACGCCTGAAGGTGCCGCGCAAGCGCGCCTATGCCCGCGCGCTTGAGCTTTCGCGGCAGTGAGCCGCGAATCAGCCGAGCGGCGCGGCCGCGGCGCGGAGACCCTCGCCTGCTGGTATTTGCGGCTTCACGGCTGGCGCATCCTGGCCCGCAGGGCGCGTGTGCGGGGTGGTGAAGTCGATATCGTTGCCAGGCGCGGCCGCACGCTGGCCTTCGTTGAGGTCAAGGCGCGTAACACCGACGAGGCCGCCGCCTTTGCGCTCGATGAGTGGCGGTTGCGCCGAGTGGTGGTCGCCGCCGAACGGCTTGCGCCGCGTTACATGCGCGATGGCGACGACGTCCGCATCGACGCTCTGTTCATCGTGCCCAAACGATGGCCGAGGCACCTCGCCAATGTGTGGCAAGGGTGACAGCCGTGCTTCGATACGGCATCTCGGCGAAGTTCATCCTGAGCGACGCCGCAGGCGGCGTCGATGGGCTCAATGCCTACTCAGCATGAGCGGGTTTGTTTGTTCCGCTCATCCTGAGTAGCGGCTGAGCCTGTCGAAGCCGCGTATCGAAGGATTCCGTAAACATGCCGCTACGCGTTGCCGTTCAGATGGACCCGATCCAGGGCATCAACATCTCGGGCGATTCCACGTTCGCGATCATGCTCAAGGCGCAGGAGCTGGGGCACAGGCTCTACCATTATCTCGCCGAGGACCTGACGTGGCAGGACGGACGGCTGTACGTCGGTGCGCACCAAGTCAGCGTGCAACCAATTCCCGGCGATCATTTCCAGCGCGGCGACTTCGCGATCCTCGACCTCGGCAAGGATGTCGACGTAGTCTTGATGCGGCAGGACCCGCCGTTCGACCTCGGATACATCACCGCCACGCACCTGCTCGAGCGGATCCAGCCCGAGACTTTGGTGGTCAACGATCCGGCGGCGGTGCGCAATGCGCCCGAGAAGGTCTGGGTGCTCGACTTCTCCCGCTTCATGCCCCCGACAATGCTGACCCGCTCGCTCGGAGCGTCGCGGAACTTTCTCGCCGAGCACGGCGATTGCGTCCTGAAGCCGCTCCACGGCAATGCCGGAAAGGCCGTGTTCAAGATCGGCCGCGACGGCGCCAACCTCGCGGCATTGCTCGAGCTGTTCAACGCGACCTATCGCGAGCCGCACGTGCTCCAGGCATTCGTTCCGGAGGTGGCGGAGGGCGACAAGAGGATCATCCTCATCGATGGCGAGTTCGCCGGCGCAATCAACCGTCGACCAGGCGCCGGCGAAATTCGCTCCAACCTCGCCGCGGGCGGCACCGCCGAAGCGGCCGAGCTTAGCCCGATCGAGCGCGAGATTTGCGACGCACTGAAGCCGGAGCTCAAGAAGCGCGGACTGCTGTTCGTCGGCATCGACGTCATCGGCGGACGCTGGTTGACTGAGATCAACGTGACCTCGCCGACGGGAATCGTCGCGGTCGACAAGTTCAACGGCAGCGACACGCCCGCTCTGATCTGGCGGGCAATCGAGAGCCGGCTAAATAGTTAGGTCCATTTCGGATTCATCGCTCTTCCTGGGCGCCTAAATCATTCATCCAAAATGGTTATTTAGCATTCGGTTTACCGGACGCGTTTAACTCCGATCTCGTCGCGGTCCGGGGGTTCCCCACTAACCAACGTGCCGCGACAATGTTCGCGCGCAGCCCTGTCCGGGGGACAGGCGAGCACGGACGTCTACGTTCCGAAGAAGAGCCGTGCGTTTAGCGGCGCCACAGAGGTCTGGAAGCCGCGGTATTCCGCGCTTCCAGACCTCAATCACGCACGCGGGTGGGCATGACGATAGACGTCGAGCAGACGCGCCGCATCCACCGCCGTATAGATCTGCGTTGACGACAGGCTCGCATGGCCGAGCAGCTCCTGAAGCGCCCTGAGATCGGCGCCACGGGCGAGCAGATGCGTCGCGAAACTGTGACGCAGCGCATGCGGCGTCAGCGTATCGGGTAGCCCTAGCCGCCGCCTCGCCGCCGCAACGGCGCGGCGCACCAGGTCGGGGTTAAGCGGCCCTCCCCTCGCTCCGACAAACAGCGGCACCCTGCCGCGTAACGGATATGGGCATTGCCGGACATATTCGTCGATCGCTTCGCGCACCGCCGTAACCACCGGCACGATCCGCGTTTTCGATCTTTTCCCCATAACCTTGAGCGTCGAGCCGATCGGCAGAACATCGGCGCTCAGCGACAATGCCTCGGCGACGCGCAGGCCCGCGCCATAGAGCAGCAGCAGGATTGCCAGGTCGCGTGCGCCGATCCACGGTTCGCTCGCCGCTTCTGCGGCATTCTCGGCTAGCCCGACCACTTCGTCGGGCGCCGCGGGCCGCGGCAGCGTGCGCGGGCGCTTGGGCGCGCGGGTTCGCGGCAGCTGCGCGACGCTGCCCTGTTGCTCGGCGGCATATTTGAGAAAGGCGCGGACGCCCGATAGCTCGCGTGCTGCCGATGATGGGCCGAGGCCAGCCGCGCGCCGATCCGCCAGGAACGCGCGAAGATCTGCAGCCGTCACTCCTGTCAGCGCCGCCGGCTCGATCGCTTCGCCGCGATATCGGCCGAGGAACATGATGAAGCGATGCGCCGTCGCCGCATAGGCGCGTACGGTATGCGCGGACCGGCGCCGGTCATGCTGCAGATAGGAGGACCAGCGCGCCGCAAGTGCGGCCGCGGGATGGTCTAGGCTTGCGGTATGGTCAGCCACTTGCGGATCATAGCCGCAAGGCTGCGCCCGAGAAACATCAACAATTCCGACCCATGGCGGGCATCCAGGCTAAGATCGGCGCGCTGACCGAGCGCCAGCAAACCGCTCGGCAGCGGCGGCTCGCAATCGATGCGGATCAACGCCTCGGCGCGGATCAGGTCGCAGGCCGGCCCGAACAACGGATGCCCACGTTCGACGGTCCGCATGTCGACTCCGTCCACGCCGTCGATCACCCGGCGCAGGATGCGCGGATCGACGAGCTGGACTCCGCCGCCATCTGCGCGGAAGCCTTGAGCCCCGACGATCAGCGAGACAGCGACGGCGTCGATGCCGAGGATGAGCGGCCATTCCTGTGTGACGACGTGAAGCAGGGTTTCGACGCTGTCCGCGTCGATCGCCGCAAGCACCGCCTCGTGAATTGAATTGACCGCTCCCGAATGGCCGCGGGCAAAGGCGATCAGGTCCTGGTTGGCTTCCTCGATCGCGCCGAGCCGCTGGCGCAGATGCGCCACCGCTCGTTCCTCGAAGGGGATCACGGTTGCCATATCGAACAGAAGAATACGCCGGGAGCAGTTAATTTCCTACTGAAAGGCGCCCTGGCGCGGCCAAAACAAAGGCGGCGGCGCCTTGTGGGCACCGCCGCCAGCGTCTCAAACGAGATCGGCGATTAGCCGAGGTTATTCGAAACGTTGTTGAAGGTCGTATTCAACTTGTTGCCGACGCTCTGCATAGCAGCAATCGCGGCAACGGCGATCAGCGCGGCGATCAGGCCGTACTCAATCGCGGTCGCACCTTTCGTATTCTTCATCAGCTTCAGAAACTTGACCATCTCCGGTCTCCCAATATCTTCACACCACGCTCCTGCTCCACGCGGAGGTGTGCAGAAGACCGGAATCTGCGTCACAGCGGTTTAGAAATCGTTAAAGCCGTGAAGGGCGACATGAACTTTGGTTAAGTATCTTTCGTTCAGCGGTTTCCGACCAGCTGCTGGAGTTGGCGAGCAAGATCCCGAAGCGGTTTGGTCGCATTGCTCCATTCGGGTGGCAGCGGACTTTTCATTGGCGTCTGCGGCCTTGGCTCGGGGCGGTCGAAATCGGCCGGCAGTTGCGGCCCGCGATTGCGGTCTACCGCCAGTGCCGAGCTCATGAAGCTGCGCCAGATCTCCGCTGGCACCGTTCCGCCGCTGACCTTTCCAAGCGACTTGTTGTCGTCGCGCCCGACCCAAACGCCTACCACCAGGTCTCCGGCGAAGCCGATGAACAAGGCGTCCCGATTCTGCTGCGTCGTCCCGGTCTTGCCGAAGGTCGGCACGGCGAGGGCGGCGCGGTGGCCGGTGCCATTATTGGCGGCGGCGTAAAGCAGGTCGAGCATTGGCGCCCAGTCGCGCTGTCGGTCGAGGGTCCCGGCCGACCGGAAAAAGTAGGACAGGCCCCCCTCCGCCGGCTGTTCGTCAGGAAGGCCGCGCGCGGCGATCGGATAGCGGCCGCTGGCGACCGCTGCATACGCCGATGTCAGCTCCAGCAAGCTGACCCCGGCGGTGCCCAGCGCCAGGCTCGGCTTGTCCGGCAGCGGCGTCGAGATACCAAGGTCGCGGGCGGCGCGGATCACGTTGGCCCGGCCGACCGACTGGGACAGGCGCACGGTCGCCGCGTTGCTCGATCGGGCGAAAGCCTCCCTGAGCGTGATTCGGCCGCGATAGACGCGGTCGCTGTTGACCGGCGTCCAGCCCTCGATGGTCACGGGCGAGTCCTCGATCAGGCTGTTCGCCGTCCAACCGGCGCGCAGCGCGGCGAGGTAGACGAACAGCTTGAACGCGGATCCAGGTTGGCGCCGCGCCTGCGTCACGCGATTGAACGGCGATTCGGCATAGCTTTTGCCGCCGACCATCGCGACAACGCTACCGTCGGGCCGCATCGCGACCAGGGCGGCCTGGGCATCGCTGGGCGCGCGAGCGACCGCCCTCTCGGCAAGGCGTTGCAGCCCGCGATCGAGCGTGGTTCGAGCCTCCACCCGGCCGAAGCCCGACTCGAACCCCTTTGCTGCCGACGGCGCTACCCAGTCCGCGAAATAGGTTCCTGCCGGAAACTTCGCTTCCTGAGCGACCGGCCTTGCCAGGACTGTCGATTGCAGCCGGGCCCGGCTGATTGCGCCAGTATCCGCCATGGCCTCGAGAACGAGCTCGCTGCGCTTCTGCGCCGCGGCCAAATGCTCGGTCGGCGCGAGCCGAGACGGTGCCTGCACCAGCCCGGCGAGCATCGCCGATTGCGCCAGGTTCAGCTTCTCGGGCTCGCGGTGGAAATAATGGTGCGCGGCGGCGCGCAGCCCGTAGACGCCGTCACCGAAATAGACGCTCGAGAGATAGCGCGAGAGGATCTGCTGTTTGGTTAGCCAGGCCTCGAGCCAGAAGGCGATGATGATCTCCTGCGCCTTGCGCTTGATGGTGCGGTCGCCTGACAGAAAATTGGTTTTGGCAAGCTGCTGAGTAATCGTGCTTCCGCCTTGCCGCACGCCGCCGCCGCGCATGTCGGCGACGAATGCGCGCGCCATTCCCCGCGGATCGATCCCCCAGTGGTGGTAGAAACGGCGGTCCTCGATCGCGACGAAGGCTGCGGGCGTCAGCGGGTTGAGCTTGGTCACGTCGACCGGCGCTTCCTTGATCGCGCCGCGCAGCGCGATCGGCCGGCCGTCGCTGCTTTCGAGCAGCAGCGCGGGGTCCGGCAACGGTTCGAGCGCGCGGGACAATGGCGCGGTGATCACCAGCCACAGGACCGTCACCGCGATCAGCGCCGCAATGGTATAGAGGACCAAAGGCCAGCGGCGGCGGCGGCGTGGCTCCTCCGGGCCGGCGGGCTCGGCGCCGGGTGCCGCTTCAGCCGCGAACGGGTCCGGCAGATCCTCCATCGGCTGCCCGTCGCGAGTCCAGACCGTATCCCTCTCCGCCACCCTCATCTCAACTGCGGACTCGCCCTAACTGCTTTACGTCAGTAATACAGCGATCATCACATATCCAGATGCTTGCTGAATGCAACGTTGCGCGTAAACGCGGCGGCATGGGTCGCAATGCCGTCGTCCTGCTCCTCGCCGCGCTCTCGCTTGGCCCCGCGGCTTGCCGGCAGCAAGCCGAAGGTCCGCTGAAAGCGGTGGTTATCGGCGGCGAGCCGAAGCTTCGCGACCCGGCACTGGGGCCGCTTCCTCCAGCCGATGCCGTCCTGCTCGGGAGTGTCGCGCAGGGGCTCGTCCGGTTTGACGCGACGGGCGACATCGTCGCTGGTCTCGCCGAACGCTGGAACGTCAGCGACGATGGTTTGAGTTACATCTTCCGGATCGCGTCGAAAAACTGGCCCGACGGGACCAAAATCACCGCCCAGCAGGTCGCCCGCCTGCTCAAGCGCCAGCTTGCCGAGCGGAGCCGAAATCCGCTCAAGGACTCGCTCGGCGCGGTCGACGACATCGTCGCCATGACCGACCGTGTGATCGAAATTCGCCTGCTCGCGCCGCGTCCCAACCTCCTGTCCCTGCTTGCCCAGCCCGAGTTCGCGATCCTGCGCGGCAATGACGGAACCGGTCCGTTCACGGCGACATCGACAGGCGGACCGGGCGGCGAAGTGCGTCTCAACCGGCAGATCGCCGCTGGCGATGACGAACAGAGCCAGCACGAAGAGGTGCTTCTTGCCGGCGCTGGAGTTGGTGATGCGATCGGCGACCTGATCGCTGGTAAGGACGATTTGGTCCTGGGCGGGACGTTCGCCGATTTGCCGCTCGCCAACCGCGCGAAGCTGCCTCGAAACAGCTTGCGCTTCGATCCCGCGTCGGGGCTGTTCGGGCTGGTCCCGGCCCAACGCGGCGGCAAGCTCGACAATCCCGCGCTGCGCCAATTGCTGTCGCAGGCGCTCGACCGCGCGGCGTTCGTCAATGCGCTCGGCGTTCCAGGGCTTGCGCCGCGCGCGACGTTGCTCGAGCCGGGGCTGGACGGCACGCCGGCTCCGCTGCCGCCGGCCTGGTTCGCCGCTCCGCTGTCAGATCGCTTGCCCGCTCTTCGCGCCGCCGCTGACCGGCTGCTTGGTAAAACCAAGCCGGCGATCGAGGTTGCGCTGCCGCAAGGGCCGGGCTCGGATCTTCTCCTCACCTGGCTGCAGCACGACTGGGGTGCGATCGGTCTGACTGTCGAGCGGGCGCAATCGCCGGCTGCCGCCGACTTCGTGCTGATCGACGAGGTCGCCCCCTCGACCTCGCCGGCGTGGTTCGTCCGCCGATTCCGTTGTGAGGCCGTGCCGATCTGCGATGCGCAGGCCGACCAGCTGATGGAGGCGGCGCGGCAGACGCCGGTCCCCGCGCAGCGTTATGCGCTGCTGGCGCAAGCCGCCGCGCGGATCGACGATGCGCAGCTGTTCATTCCTATCGCCGCGCCGGTGCGCTGGTCGCTGGTTTCGGCCCGCGTTCAAGGCTTTGCCGGGAACCGATACGCGCGTCACACGCTCACCGACCTGCAACAGCAGCCAGGCAGTCAGTAAGATGGCAATTCGCGGCAACGAGGGCCTGTCGTTCCTGTCGTTGGGCACCGATCCCGCATCGGTTCGCCAGCGCGTCGAGGCCATGGAGCGGCTGCTCGAACGGCTGTTCGTCATCCCCGGCACCAAGCAGCCGGTGGGGCTGGACGCGATGCTCGACCTTATCCCCGTCGTTGGCGACGTCGCCGCCGCTGCGCTTGGCGCTTACATCGTTTGGGAAGCCCGCAACCTCGGCATGTCGAAGTGGCAGATGGCGCGCATGAGCGGCAACGTCGGCTTGAACTGGCTGCTCGGCCTCTTCTCGGTGGTGCCCGTCGTTGGAGTGATCCCGACGCTCCTGTTCCGCTCGAACTCGAAGAACCTCAAGATCATCAAGCGCCACCTGGAAAAGCACCACGCGGCGACCGGTACCATCCAGGGTGAGGTCACCCGCCGAAGCTAGCGGCCATGGGGAACCCAGTCATGTTCGCCGTCGACTTCGTCCTCGATTGGACGGCCGTAGCGGTCGGTGCTTGGGCGATAGATGAAGCGCTGCTGGACCAGGCGGCAGGTCAGCGCGTCGAGTTCGGGTACGCCGCTTGACCGCGTCACCCGGCAACGGCCGACGCGACCATTGGGCTCGACGGTGAAGGTGAATTGGACCCGGCCACCTACCCCCGCGTCGCGCTGCTCGCGCGGATAGTCGCGGGCGCTGATCTCGCCGGCGATCTGCTCGAGGTCGGTGCCACCATCGTTATCACCGTAACCGTTGCCACCGGTGCCGCCGCCTGCTCCTGCGCCAAGCGCCGGGCCTGCGCCGGTCCCGCCGCCGGACGGAGCGGCCGACGGCTTCACTGCCACGACGGGTGTAACCGACGGCGGTGCGTGCGCCGGCTGCGGCCCTGGCGAACCGCCCGGCTTGGCCGGCTCCGCCTTGGGCGCGGCGGCCTGATGGTGCTGCGGTTTCGGCCGCTCGATCGGGACCAACGGCGGCGGCGGCTTGGCCAGCGTAACATCGACCAGCCGCTGGATCATCTCTCCCGGTCGAGTGACATCCACGTGGAAGCCGCGGAATAATATTGTCGCCAGGCCGAGCTGAACGAGCGCGACCGCGGCGAGCGCAAAGCTGCGCTCCCGCGGCCGCACCAGTTGCCGCTGCTGAGCATAAGCGGGCATTGGGCGCCCGCGTCAGTCGTCAGCGGTAGTAGCAGCGCCGACGTTCGGTCGACGCGCGATCGATCGCCCGGCCGGCAAATGCACCGCCGACGGCGCCGGCGACCGCGCCCACGGGTCCGCCGATCACCTTGCTGCCGACCACCGCACCGCCGACTCCGCCCGCGACAAGCCCGGTCGTGCCGCTCGAATAGCGGCAATAGCGGTGCGCATAATAAGTCCGCCCGTAATAGTGATGCCGGTGGCGGACGCGCGCGTCGGCGGGCACACTCACTGCGGTCGCGGAGGTGACCGCAAGAGCGGCAGCCGTCATGATCTTGCTCAGTTTCTTCATGTGCCAGTCTTTCTCTCGGTCTGTTTCGCCTGTCTAACGAGAAAGGCGACGACATGTTTCCCGCCACGGCCCGGTAACGACGAGCCGTGCCCTGCCGCAGACAACCGGCAGGAGAGGAATTACAGGTTAACTGCCGTGGCGGACTGTCGTTCCCTCAGCGCGCGGCGTAGCCGACCGGCCGGCCGTCGATATTGCCCTTATAGCCATAGCGGCAGACGAGATAATCGATGCGCGGCGTCGAGGCGATCGCGCAGCCGACTTTGGTCGTCTGCGGCCAGACCATCTGGGTATAGTGGCCAACATCCTCCCAATTGCCGGTACGGCTGACGTTGGGGAAGATGCCCGGCGTGAAGAAACGCTTTTCGGATGACCAGCCGCCGACCATCGCCTCAACGCTGAATGCGCCGTGCGTTCCCATCCACAGATTCTCGCCCGTGTCAGGCCGGGCCGCGCGATCGGAGTGGGCGAAGACGCCGCTCATCGCTATCCGCGCCGCATAATGTGCCGCGGCGGTGCCAAGCGCATTGTCCCACACCAAAGGGGTCACGCCGGCGCGAGCGCGCTCGACATTGTGGGCGGCGAGAATGCGTGCCGGAAATCCTGCCGCGAACGACTGCTGCGCAACCGCGGGCGACGACGCAACAGCTGCCGCAAGCAGCGACAAGACGACAGCAATGCGCAAGAAAATCCCTCCCGAGCCCCACACGCAAGCTAGGGCGCCTGGCGCCAACGGCGACTGAACACCGCGGCGTCGCATCGCAGCGCGCCTTCGGCTCATCGTAAATCGGCAAGGGGAAAAAGAGACTTAACGCGGGGGCTGGTTCTCAGTCGCCGCTAATCGCCGGGTCGATGTCCTCGGGATAGTCGATCAGCGGCGTGCCGACGTCGCCCTGCCCGACTGTCCCCTCGGCCATCTCGAGCATGCGTTCCAGGGGGACGCGCGCTCGCGCCATGACCTCCGGCGACAGCTCGATGCGCGGCTCGAGATCGCGCAGCGCGACGTACAGCTTCTCGAGCGTGTTCAGCGCCATGTACGGGCACATGTTGCAGTTGCAGTTGCCGTCCCCGCCGGGGACCCCGATGAAGGTCTTGTCCGGCGCCGCTTTTTCCATCTGGTGGATGATGTGCGGCTCGGTCGCGACGAGTATCGTCGTCGCTGGGCTCGACAATGCGAACTCGAGGATCGATCGGGTCGAACCGACATGGTCGGCATGATCGATAATGTGCGGCGGACATTCGGGATGCGCCGCCACCGGAGCGTCCGGATGCTCGGCCTTAAGCTTGAGCAGCTCGGTCTCACTGAATGCCTGGTGGACGATGCAGATGCCCGGCCACAGCAGCATCTCGCGCCCCATCTTGCGCGCAAGATAGCCGCCAAGGTGCCGGTCGGGACCGAAGATGATTTTCTGGTCCCTGGGGATCTGGTCGAGAATGATCTGCGCGCTCGACGAGGTGACGATGATGTCGCTGAGCGCCTTAACCGCCGCCGAGCAATTGATGTAGGTCAACGCGATATGGTCAGGGTGAGCCGCCCGGAACGCCGCGAACTGGTCCGGAGGGCAGCTGTCCTCGAGGCTGCAGCCGGCGTCCATGTCGGGCAGGATGACATTCTTCTTGGGCGACAGGATTTTCGCGGTCTCGGCCATGAAGCGAACGCCGCAGAATGCAATCACATCGGCATCCGTCTCCGCGGCCTTGCGCGACAGGTCGAGGCTGTCGCCGACGAAATCGGCGAGGTCCTGGATCTCCGGCTTCTGATAATAATGCGCGAGGATGACCGCGTTGCGCTCGCGCTTCAGGCGCTCGATCTCGGCGAGCAGGTCGACGCCCTTCAAGCTGGTGGTCTGAAACGTCACTTCGTTCCCCCGGCGGCGCGCCTTCGCTCCGCTTCCGTGATCACCTCCTCATATGGGGTCGAAAGATCGACGTAGCTAGGCTCGTCGGTTCCTTCTGTCGGGAAGCGCGCGACCACCTTCGCGTCTTTGAAGCCGGCCGCAACAAGCGGCATCGCGAAGCTGCGCTCGATCGCCGCTCGAGCCGCCTGGCGGGCGAGCCGCATCGGCACCGCTGCCAGCGCCTGTTGTCGAAGGTCGGCGACGGCCTTCGCCCGATTGGTGGAGTCGAGCTGCTGGTTGGCATTGGTGAACGCCGAAAGAATGCCGCCCTGGCCATATTCCTGCGCGCTCGCGAGATCGACGTCCGGCCCCGCGATCTCAATCTCGGGAAGCTTCACATGAAGCGTGCTCGTCGACTTGTCCCACGTCACATCGCCCGGCTGAAGCTTGCTGAGGTCGAGCTCGTAACGCACGTCTCCCGGCAGGATCAAAGTCCGTTTCGCCGAAAATCCCAAACGGCTCTCTTCGGTGGTCGTGACCGAGACGTAGCGCGCGGTGAATGCGATCAGGCGATTTTGGGCACGCATCGATTCCAGGCTCGATGTGGCGTTCGTCTTCGCGTCGGGCCCGCCGAATATGCGGTCGGCAATGCCTGTCGTGATCCCGAGCAGCAGGCCAAGTGCCAGCGCGACGGCCACCATCAGCAACACCAGCGGCTTGTTCAGGCGGCCTTCCATGCCTCGCCATGACGCTCGACCAGCCCGCGCCGTTCCAGATCGACGAGGTGCGCCAGCACCGATCCGCCCGCCGCGACCGTCAGCCGCGGATCGAGTCCGGGATAGGCCTTGGCGACAATGTCCGGGATCGCGAGTGCCTGGGGCCCGACCAGCGAGAGAATTTGTTTCTCGCGTTGCATCCGATGGCCGACGAGGTGCCGCACATATTGCCGGGGGTTGGTCACCGCGGGGCCGTGCGCCGGATAATAGACGCGATCCGCACGCTGCCGGAGCTTGTCGAGGCTCGCCATGTAAGCCGCCATGTCGCCGTCGGGCGGAAAAACCACGGTAGTCGACCAGCCCATCACGTGATCGCCGCTGAACAATGCGCCGCGAAAAGCGAAACATAGGTGGTTCGAAGTATGGCCCGGAGTCGCGATAGCGGTGACCGCCTCTCCATCCAATTCGAGCGCTTCACCGTCTTCGAGCACCCTGTCCGGCACATAGTCGCCGTCGAACGAAGCATCCGCGCGCGGGCCCACCGTCTCCAGCGCCAGCGGAGCACAACCGATGACCTGCGCTCCCGTACGCTCCGCGAGCGGCCGCGCCGCCGGACTGTGGTCGCGATGAGTGTGGGTGCACATGATCGCCGCCACTGGCCGCCCCCCAATCGCCGTCTCCAGCGCCTCGATATGCTCGGGCAAATCAGGACCCGGATCGATCACCGCGACCTCGCGCTCACCGATCAGATAGCTCTGGGTCCCGTAATAAGTGAATGCTGATGGATTATGAGCCAGCACTCGCGCGATCCCCGGCTCAAGCTCTTCCAGTCTCGCATAAGGCGCGTCCACTTGGTCAGGCGGCGAGTGCCGGTTCCCCGGCCAATCTCAGCTGGCGTTTGTGGCGCCGCTCGAACGCGGCGGGATATAGCTGCCCGAACAGCACTTCCATGCTGCTGTCCCAGCTGAACTGAAGCGCATGGGCGCGCGCCGCCAGCCTCATCGCATCATGATCGCTGCCCCATACCTCGAGGATGTTTGCCGCCATCGCATCGACGTCGCCAACGGCGCCAAGGCGGCCCATTGCGTCGGTGACGCGGTCGAGCATTGCCCCTGCGGCAACGCCCACTACCGGCAGGCCCGACGCCTGCGCCTCGATGATCGAGATACCGAACGTCTCGTCGGCCATCCCCGAGACATAAATGTCCGCGCTCGCCAGCCAACGGGCGAGTTCGGCGCGGTTTCGCACATAGCCGGGCATGACGATGCGTTCGTCGCCGATGGCCGCAAGGTCGGCTTTCAACGGGCCCTCGCCGAGCAGGGCAAGCTTGGCGCCGAGCTCGCGCGGCAGGCGCCGGAACGCCTCCACGACGACGTCCGGCTTCTTCTCGCCATCGAGCCGGCCGACGTAGATCAGCAGCGGCTGATCGTCGGCCATGCCGAGTTCCGCGCGCAGCCGGCAATCGCGGCGCGTTGGCCCGAACTCGCCGACCTCGACCCCGAGCGGAACCACCTCGACCGGGTCGATGCCGAGTGCGCGCAACTTTGCCGCGCCGCCATTCTCGCTGAGCGCGTAAACCGAATCAAAACGGCGATAAAGTGCACGGCAATAAGCGTAGCAGATGCGGCCGAGCAGGCTCGCAACCGGCTTGGTCAGGAAGCGCGACAATGGCCGCTCGATATAGACCGTCGGGAAGTCGGTCATGTATGCGGCGATCAGCGCCGTTTGCGGATGCCGCCGCCGATAGGCGAGCGCCGCCCACGGCAAATTGTAGGCGTCCTGGCATTCGATCAGGTCGGGCTGGAACCGCTCAAGCGCGCGGCGCACCGCCCCGCTCCTCAGCAACAAGCGGTAATTGGGACTCCCGGGCACATGGGGCGAGGCGATTGTGACGGTGATCGAGCGCTCGTTTTCGATCACCGCGTCGGCGGCGCCTGGGATGATCGCCAAATGCCTGTGCGGTGTCGATCCGAGAATATGGCGCCGCTTGTGCAGCAGATAGGTACGCACGCCGCCCCCGACTTCCGACCAGCTCTGCGTCAGGTCGCAAAATAGCCGCGATCCCGAAGGTCGATTGCCGGCGTCGTCGAGCGGGGCCATGGCCGCACCTAACACAAGTGCGGCCCCAAGGTGCCATCAACAGTCACCGGTCCCCCCATCTGTCGGAAAATTTTACGCAAGCGCCAATCGCTATTCCTCGACATCGAAATAAAATGGCGAAAAACAGCCATTCCTCCAGTTTGGCACGCCCATTGCTACACTATTGCTGTCCACTTGGTTCCACGCCACGAAGGGGCGGTGCAGCGGTTCTCTGGTCCAGCTGTACCGCCCCTTCTTCATTTCAGGCCCAAAGCTTAGGCACGCTCGCCGACCAGCTGCTGCAGCTCGCCGCTTTCAAACATCTCCATCATGATGTCCGATCCCCCGACGAACTCACCCTTGACATAGAGCTGCGGCACGGTCGGCCAATCCGAATATTCCTTGATGCCCTGGCGGATCTCCGGATCCTGGAGCACGTCCACCGTTTCATATTGCACGCCGAGGCGCTCGAGGATCGCGATTGCGCGGCTCGAAAAGCCGCATTGCGGGAACAAAGGCGTTCCCTTCATGAACAAGACAACCTCGTTGCTCTTCACGAGGTCGGCGATGCGGCCCAGGGCCGGCGAGGTCGATGCGTCACTCACTTAAATTCTCCGTATTCGGCACCGCGGTCTCGAGCTGCAGTGCGTGAAGCTCTCCCCCTACTCGCCCC
>WNFM01161866.1_pt1 | contig 19706 bp, 17 predicted proteins | sample 5400271 | NCBI WGS metagenome assembly WNFM01 (sample SAMN13153352, study PRJNA577476) | soil metagenome | isolation source: 60 cm saprolite on Douglas fir-dominated hillslope | place: USA:California | collected 2013-09-17
TTCTTCGGCGTGCCGCCGTGCAGGTAGTGCACGGGGCAGCCGAGCCGGCCGGCCAGGTAGGGCTGCAGCATCCGGCCGAACTCCGCGTACTGGGTGAAGCACAGCGCCTTGTCGCCCGCGGCGACGATCTCGTCGCAGATCTCCTCGAGCCGGGCCAGCTTGCCGGACCGGCCGTCCAGCCGGGAGCCGTCGCCGAGCAGGTGCGCGGGATGGTTGCAGACCTGCTTGAGCTTGGCCATCGTGGAAAGCACCAGGCCGCGCCGCTCGATGCCCTCGTCGGCCGCCTCGATCCTGGCCAGCATGTCGGTGACGGTCGCCTGGTACAGCGACGCCTGCTCCGGCGTGAGGTTGCACCAGACCTTCATCTCCAGCTTGTCCGGCAGGTCGGAGATGATCGCCTTATCGGTCTTCAGCCGGCGCAGGATGAACGGGCCGGTGATCCGCTTCAGCCGCTCGGCGGCTTCCTCGTCGCCGTTACGCTCGATCGGGACCGCGAACCGCTTCCGGAACGTCTCCGCCGGGCCGAGCAGGCCGGGGCTGGTGAACTCCATGATCGACCACAGGTCGGTGAGCCGGTTCTCGACCGGCGTGCCGGTCAGCGCGATCCGCGCCCGGGCCGGCAGCGCGCGCACGGCGCGCGCCTGGCGGGTGGCCGCGTTCTTGATGTTCTGGGCCTCGTCGCAGACCACCCGGGCCCACTGGACCTGGCTCAGCGCGTCGGCGTCGCGAGAGGCCAGCGCGTAGGTGGTGATGACCAGGTCGGCCCCGTTCAGCGCGCTGGTCAGCTCCTCGCCGGCGAGCCGGTCCGCTCCGTGGTGCACGTGCACCGCGAGGTCGGGGGTGAACCGCGCCGCCTCCCGCTCCCAGTTCCCCACCAGCGACATCGGGCACACCAGTAGAGTCGGGGCGACTGCGCGATCTGTACCTTTTGCGATCAATGCCAGGGTTTGCGGCGTCTTGCCCAAGCCCATCGAATCCGCCAGGACACCGCCGAGGCCGAGGTTGCCGAGGAAGGACAGCCAGGCCAGGCCGCGCTCCTGGTAGGGGCGGAGCTCGCCGCGGAACGAGGCCGGGGTGGCGACCGGCGCGAGCCTGCGGTCGGCCTGGCCGGACAGCAGGTCGCCGAGCCAGCCGTCGGCATCGACCTCGGTCACCGGGACGCCGTCGACGGCGCCGAGCAGATCAGGCCCGTGCAGCCCGGCGGCCAGCGCGTCCGCCGCGGTCATGGTCCCGGCCCGGTTCCGCTCGAGGAACTTCAGCGCGGCCTGCAGGTGCCGGTCGTCGAGCTCGACCCACCGGCCGCGCAGCCTTACCAGCGGAACCTTGAGCCTGGCCAGTTCCTCCAGCTCCTCGGGATCCAGGGCCTGGTCGCCGATGGCCAGGTCGTACCGGAAATCGACCAGGTCTCCCATCCCGAACTTTGACTCGGTGGCGCTGGCCCCGGCGGTGCTCCTCGTTCGGGTAGTCATCCTGAGGCCCAGCCGCGACCTGCGCGCGCCGCTGACCCAGTCCGGCAGCAGCACCCCGAAGCCGGCCCCGGACAGCAGCGGGCCGGTTTCCTTCAGGAAGCGCAGCGCTCCCTCGGTGTCGAGGGTGACCTCGGCCGGGGCCGCGGCCCGCAGCCCGCGGTCAAGCTCGGGGAAGAGCCTGGAGGCGGTGCCGAGCCCGGCGAGCAGGTCCTCCTCCGGGTGCCTGATCCCGGCCGCGGCCCAGCCGCCCGCCGTCGCGCCGGACCAGACGTCGGTCGCGGGCAGCAGCAGGCTGGGATCGTCCGTCGACTGCAACGCGAACTCGACGGTCCAGTCCCCGCCCGCCCGGGCCGCCTTCCCGCCCGCCCCGGCCGCCTCCTCGCCCGCGCCGGCCGCCTCCTCGGCTGACCGCTCCTCCCGTGGCTCGATCAGCCGGAAGCAGGTGCGGACAGGCCCCACGGGAACCTGCGCCGCGCCACGCCACGCCTCAAGGCTGGCGGCGAGCTCGGCCGCCTCGGCCTCGTCCTCCGGCGTCGCCACGGATACCTGCGCGTCGGTGCCGGTCAGCGCGGCAGCCCAGCGCTCGGCGACGGGAACCCGGGCCGGGCGACGGCCGCGCCGGACGGCGACCAGCCCGAATCCGCGGTCAGCGTTGAGCCTGGCCCGCGCCGCTACATCGGCGAGCACGTCGAGCGCGTCGGTCAGCACCCGCGCCGACGGCTCGCCCTCGGCATCGGTCGCGCGGCACAGCGGCGGCATCGCCGCCGCGAGGTCCCGGGCCCGCTGCGCGTCCGCGCCAGACAGCACGGGCCGCCACCTGGCCGCGTAGCTGGTGTCCTGCCCGCCCGGCCCGTCCGCGCCTGCCACCAGGGCGGGCAGGACGCGCCCTCGTGCGGCCAGGTCCCCGGCCAGCCGGGCCACGGCGGCCAGGTACACCACGGATCCTCCGGCCACCGCCCGCGAGGACCGCGCGCCCGGATTCCCGAGCGCGGCGAGCAGATCCAGCGCGGTGTCAGGCTCGAAGGTCAGCGCGGGCACGCGCCAGGCCGACAGTGCCGGGCGCGCAGCGGACTTCACCGGCTCGGCGCCCGGCTCCCTGATCAGCGCGGGCGAGGCGACCGGCCCGTCCGGCGTGCCGGGCAGGCGCAGGGTCAGCTCGTCCTCGATGGCCTTGCGGGCCAGGTCAGCCGCGGGACCGGCCAGCTCCGCGACCACGTCGGCCAGGACGTCGAGCGCGCTGGCGAACGGATGCGGCCGGGGAGCGCGTGACGGGTGCCGGGGCCGCGGCTGGGCCGTGGCCGGGCCATCGGAATTCTCGGCCCACAGGCTCAGCGCTCCGTAGGCCCAGATTCCGTGGATCACCAGCATGACGAACACTCCAGCAACGGCCGGGCCGACTGCTTGACACGTTAGCAATCGGCCCGTTCCGGCATCCGGCAAAACGCCGCGCCCGCATGCGAACGGCCCCGGGCCGCCACACGGCCGTTACGCAACGTAGGGCACGGCTCCCGAGTCCGTGGCCATCGGACGGCCCGCCGCCGCCCAGTCCTGCATGCCGCCCGCGACGTTGATCGCGTCCCAGCCAGCGTTGGCGAGCGCCTGCGCGGCTCGGGCGGAGCGGTGCCCGGACCGGCAGATCACGTAGACCGCCCCGTCCTGCGGTAGCTCGTCGCTGCGGGCGCCGAGCTCACCGAGCGGGATGTGCCGTGCGCCGGGCGCGTAGCCCGCCGCCCACTCCTCGTCTTCGCGCACATCCAGCAGCCACGCGCCCTCTGGCACGCTGGCCGCCGGGACTTCCTGAACTTGCGCCCCCGCCATCGATCAGCACTCCCTTGGCCGGCCCCATGTCCCTGCGGTCGCTCCCTTTACCCTACGGGCATTCGCGCCCACCCGCGCCCCAACCACACGCCTGCCCGCCCGCATGGTTGTCACGTCGGCCAGCCAGGCCCACTCGGGCGGGCCTGGCGGCCTGGGAATATGGCCGCGGCCAGGAATGAGGGCCCGGTTTGACCGGTTAGATGTGGGCGTTGACGTATCGGGGGTTCAGGACGCGCGACCCAAGTGTGAGCCAATGGAGGTGGCGCCGTGATCGTTCGCGACGCTTTGCCTGGTGAGCTGGCCGAGGTCGGCGAGATCCGGGTGAGCGCCTACCAGGCGGGCGGGCACATGTCGCCGGATTCCGGGTACGCGCCGGTGCTCCGCGCTCTCGGCTCCACGGGCGACGGCACGGTCCTGGTGGCCGTGGCCGTGGCCGTGGCCGTGGCCGGCGCCGGCGGCGGCCAGATGCTCGGGACCGTCATGCTGCAGCGCTGGCCGGACGGCGGCCAGGTCGTCGCCAGCCAGGACGAGGCCGAGATCAGGGCCCTGGCCGTGTCCCCGGAAGGACAGGGCCAGGGCACGGGAAGCGCGCTGCTCCGGGCCGCGATCGAGCGCGCAAAGAAGGCGGGGGTTCGTCACCTCGTCCTGCTGACGCAGCCGGACATGCAGGCCGCCCAGCATCTGTACCAGAAGGCTGGCTTCCGGAGGCTTCCCGACCGCGACTGGTCCCCGCGCCCCGGGGTGACCCTGCTGGCCTACGGCCTGCCGCTGGCCGCCGACCGTTAGGCAGCGGCGCCACCAGCGGCCAGCAGGCCCGGCCAGGTCACGGGCGCCAGCCGGGGCCAGCAGGCCAGCCAGGTCAGCGGTCCCCGCGCACGTCCCCCGAACTCGTCGAGCCCGAGCTCGTCGACGCAGCGTCGGCCTTAGCGTCTTCGGCCGCGGGCGAATCGGCCGCCTGGTCCCGCCGTGCGGCCGCGTTGACCTTGCGCAGGTGCTTGCTCATCGACCGGAACACGAAGAACAGGACGACCGCCATGCCGAAGACGACCAGGAACCCGAGCGTGCCCGGCGCCACCGAGTTGCCAGATGCCGCGGCCAGCGTCGTCACCGGCTCACCCACCTCACACTCTCAGTGTCTCCCGCACGCCAGCGAAGAGATCGGATTCCGGCTTCTCAGTATCCACCACCGACCTGGCCAGATGGAAATCCTCCGTCGGCCACGCCGCCTGCTGCACCTCGCGGGGACAGGCGAACCAGAAGCCCTCCGCTGGGTCGATCTGGGTGGCGTGGGCCAGCAGGGCCTGGTCGCGGATCTCGAAGAAGTCGCCGCAGGGCACCCGGGTGGTGATCTCAAGCCCGGGCTTATCCGGGTTGTCTACCCACTCGTCCAGCCGCTGCGCATAAGGCGACTCGAGACCGCGCCGCGCCATCTCCTCGTGCAGGGCCGCGAACCGGGCCCTGTGAAAGGTCGCGAAGTAGTAGAGCTTGAGCGGCTGCCAGGGCTCGCCGCAGTCGGGATAGCGGTCCGGGTCCGCGGCGGCCTCGAACGCCTCGATGGTCACCTGATGGCATTTGACGTGATCCGGGTGCGGGTAGCCGCCGTTCTCGTCGTAGCCCAGGATCACCTGCGGGCGGAACTCCCGGACGGCCCGCACCAGCGGCCGGGCCGCCGCCTCGAGCGGCTCCAGGGCGAAGCACCCCGCGGGCAGCGGCGGCAGCGGGTCACCCTCCGGAAGCCCGGAGTCGGTGAACCCGAGAAACTGCTGCCGCACGCCCAGGATCTCGCGGGCCCGGGCCATCTCCGCGCGGCGGACCGCGGCCAGGTTCTCGCGGATCTCGGGCCGCTCCATGGCCTTGTTCAGGATGTCCCCGCGCTCGCCCCCGGTGAGCGTGCAGACCAGGACGTCCACGCCTTCCCGCGCGTAACGGGCCATCGTCGCGGCGCCCTTGCTCGACTCGTCGTCCGGGTGGGCGTGCACGGCCATGAGCCGCAGCGGCGCTTCACCCGGCTCCCCGAGGGCCGCGTCGGCGGGGCGGTCAGCCTCGGTCTTCCGCTCGGCAGGCGCTCCCGCCGGATCGGTGGTCACGGCAGACAAGAAGATCCCCTTCATGGATGACTGACTGGACAGCGCCCTCCCGCGACGCCGCTGCCCTCGCCGGGTTTCAGGCGCCTGCATCGCGGCTACGCTGGCAGGTCATTGTGCTACACAACAAGCCCGCTCCGGCAAGGCATTCCCCGCGGCACGCCGCCCGAGCCGGGCGCCCGGCCCCCTGATCCAGGGCCGGGCCGGCCCTAGGTCAGGGCCATTGACACACGCGACGGACTTGCGGAGCCTTGTTAACCTCGAAGGATTACCCCCAGGGCCCGACCGGGGCCCGGCGGACGCATGTTCCGCATCCACTTCTAGGAGTTCTCGTGACCGAAACCCGTGATGACACCGTCACCTGGCTCACCCAGGAGGCGTATGACCGGCTCAAGTCGGAGCTGGATTACCTCTCGGGGGCTGGGCGCACGGAGATCGCCAAGAAAATCGAGGCCGCCCGGGATGAAGGCGACCTGCGTGAGAACGGCGGCTACCACGCCGCCAAGGAAGAGCAGGGCAAGCGGGAGGGCCGGATCCTCCAGATCCTGCACATCCTGGACAACTCCCGAGTCGGCGAGCCTCCCCGCACCGATGGGGTCGTAGGCCCCGGCATGACCGTCACGATCCGCTTCGGCGGAGACGAGGACGAGGTTACGTTCCTGCTCGCCTCGCGCGAGGAGAGCGGCGCGCCGATCGACGTGTACTCGCCCAAGTCTCCGCTGGGCGCCGCGATCTCAGGCAAGAAGGTCGGGGAGACGGCGACCTACACGCTCCCGAACGGGCGGACGACGACGGTCGAGATTCTCGAGGCGGTCCCCTACGTAGGGATGTAGCCCGCGTCCGGAACAGCAGCACGTGACGTCATGATCGCGGTGGCCTGCCGTTCAGGCGACCGCGACCATGATTACTTTCCCTAACGCCGCTAGGCAGCGAACTCGGGTTCGCTGGCCGGGGCCTCGGCGGCCGGAGCACTGCCGCGGAGCGGGACCTCCTTGATGAGCCAGGCCAGAACGAACAGCAGGATGCCCGACGGCGCCGCCCAGAAGAAGACGCCCTGGATGGCGTGAGAGATGGCGTAGAACACGTCGTGCCGGATCGGCGCGGGCAGCCGGTTGACCGTGACCGGATCGAAGTTCCCGCCCGACGTACCCAGGTGCACTCCGGGCCGTGCGCCGATCGCCTCGGTCAGCCGCCGGGCGAAGACCGCGCCGAACAGCGCGACCCCCATCGACCCGCCGATCTGCTGGAAGAACATCCGCGCGCTGCTGGCCACGCCCATGTCGCGCGGCTCCACGCTGTTCTGCACGATCACCGACGTGGTCTGCATCAGGAAGCCCATGCCGATGCCCAGCACCACGTAGAACAGGCCCGAGGTGACCAGGCTGGTGTTCAGGCCGAGCCCGGTCAGCAGGAACAGGCCCAGGGTCAGCATCGCCCCGCCGATGATCGGCATGGCCTTGTAGCGGCCGGTGCGCGTCATCACCTGCCCGCCTACCAGCGAGGTGACGGTCGCGCCGAGCATCATCGGGATCAGCATCAGCCCGCTGCCTACCGCGGACAGGTGCTGCACCGTCTGCTGGTACAGCGGCAGGAACGTCAGCGAGCCCAGCATGGCCACGCCGGCCAGGAAGCTCATCCCGCTGCCCAGGGAGAAGTTCCGGTTGCGGAACACGTGCAGCGGCATCACCGGCTCGGCGGCCCGGGTCTCGGTGACCAGGTACGCGACGGTCGCGGCGACGGCCAGCACGCCGAGGCTGATGATCGGCGCGGAGCGCCAGGCGTACTGGGTGCCGCCCCACGTGGTGAGCAGGACGATCGCGGTGACCGCGACGGCGAGCACCCCGGCACCCAGATAGTCGATCTTGTGGGGGGTCTTGCGGTACGGCAGGCGCAGCGTGGCCAGGAGGTAGAGCAGCGCGGCGCCGCCGACCGGCATGTTGATGTAGAAGATCCAGCGCCAGGAGAGGCTGTCGGTGATGTAGCCGCCGGCCAGCGGCCCGGCCACCATGGCCACCATCATCGCGGCCATCATGTAGCCCATGTACTGGCCGCGCTCCCGCGGCGATACCAGGTCGCCGATGGAGGCGAACACGCCGACCATCAGCCCCCCAGCGCCGAACCCCTGCAGCGCCCGGAACGCGATCAGCTGATCCATCGAGTGCGACAGCCCGGACAAGGCCGAGCCGATCAGGAAGATCACGATCGCGGTCACCAGCCACCGCTTGCGACCGTACTGATCGCCGAGCTTGCCGTAGAGCGGCGTGGTAACGGTGGAGGCGAGCACGTACGCGGTGACGACCCAGGACAGGTGCGTGACCCCGCCCAGGTCGCCGACGATGCGCGGCAGAGCGGTGGAGACGACCGTCTGGTCGAGCATGGCGAGGATGAGCGCCAGCAGCAGCCCCGGGAGCACGATCAGGATCTCGCGCTTGGGCCCGCTGGCCGCCGCTCCCCCGGCCGCCCCGACCGACTGGGTCTCGGCCATGCTCGGCTCCCTCCGAGTACACGCGGCCCGGCACTTCTCAACCTACTTGCCGACCGGCTAGCATCACAGCGACAGTAAAGGGTAAGCTGCTAACTAACCGGCCGTCAAGTAGGTTTGGCCGCAACGCTAGGCTGGACACGAGGCGATGAACAAGCAGGTGGGCGAGGTGGCGGTGGCCGCCGAGATGGCGCCGACCGCGGATACCAGCGGGCACGACGCGCGCCACCGCAGTGACACTAGGGTGCGCATCCAGCAGGTGGCCCTGCAACTGTTCGCCGAGCAGGGGTACGACAAGACGTCGCTGCGCGAGATCGCCGAGCGGCTTGACGTGACGAAGGCGGCACTCTACTACCACTTCAAGTCCAAGGAAGACATCGTCCGCAGCCTGGTGGAGGATTACTTCGGCCAGATCGACGCGCTGATCGCCTGGGCAAATACCCAGCCGAGGACCTCAGAAACCCGCCGCGAGATCCTCGGCCGGTACGTGCGAATCGTCGCCGACGGCGGCGACGTGTTCCGGATGCTGCACCACAACCAGGCCGCGGTGAACAGCCTGGCGGCGGCCAAGGAGCGCGGCGACGTTTTCCGGGAGAGGATGACCGGGCTGATCGAGGTGCTCACCGAGCCCGGCGCCGATATGGAGGAGCGACTGCGCGCCGCCATGATGCTCGGCGGAGTGAGCGTCGGCTGGATGTTCTTCGCCGACCAGGTGGACGACCGCAAGAAGCTATGCGCCGCCGTCCTCGGCATCGCGTCCGGCCTCGTCATCAACGGCCCCGAAGCTCAGCCCGGCTGAGGTTGCAGTGTCCGGCAGCTGACCGGGCCCGCCCCGGGCGGCCGCCCGGACTAGGGGAAGGACCCGGTAGCGGACCGGCGCGGCCAGCGCGATCACCGTGGAGGTCCGCACCACGCCGGGCACGTCGACGATCGCGTCGATGACCCGCTGCAGGTCGTCGTTGTCGCGCGCCACCACGCGGCACAGCATGTCACCGGCGCCGGTGATCGTGTGCGCCTCCAGCACCTCCGCGATCAGCGCAAGCCTGGCCGTGACCGGGTCATGGCCGCCCGCCTGGCGGATCTCCAGCGTCACGAAGGCGGTAACCGCGTAACCGAGTGCGGCCGGGTTGACATCGGGGCCGTAGCCGGTGATAACAGCGCGTGACTGCAGCCGGTCCAGCCGGGCCTGCACCGTTCCCCTGGCCACGCCGAGCCGCCTGGACGCCTCGAGTATGCCGACGCGTGGCTCAGCCGCCAGCAGTTCGATCAGCCGCGCGTCAAGCTCGTCGATCACCTCGTACCTCCCTGCCCCAGGCGGCATGGTGCCCAGCCGCCCCGGCGCATCGGGGTCAGCGCTATACAAATTGCCTATAGATTTTAGCATCAGTTGCACATCTTGACCCGCCGGACGATGATGCCGCTAATCGATGACGGCAAGGGGCGCGTGATATGGCAGCTCAGGCGCAGCAGCAGGAACCGGTGACCGCAGCGGAGGAGTTCCCCGTCACCGGCATGGACGCGGTTGTCTTCGCCGTCGGCAACGCCCGGCAGGCCGCGCACTTCTACGCCACGGCGTTCGGGATGCGGTGCGTCGCCTACCGCGGGCCGGAGACGGGCTGCCGGGACGAGGCCGCTTACGTGCTCGAGTCCGGCGCCGCGCGCTTCGTGTTCCGCGGGCCGGTGCGGGCCGGTACGGCTCTCGGGCGGCACGTCGCCGCCCACGGCGACGGGGTGATCGACCTGGCCATCGGCGTGCCGTCGGCCGAGGCGGCCTATTCCCGCGCGATTGCCAACGGGGCCACCGGCCTGGCCGAACCCGAGGTTGCCGAGGATTCCCACGGCAAGGTCGTCCTGGCAGCCATCGCCGCCTACGGCGACACCAGGCACTCGCTGGTCGAGCGCGACAATTACAGCGGGCCGTACCTGCCCGGCTACGTGGCCGCTGACCCGCTCGCCGCCCCGCCGGCCAGGCCGTTCTTCACGCAGATCGACCACTGTGTCGGCAACGTCGAGCTCGGCAAGATGGACGAGTGGGTCCGCTTCTACCAGCGGGTCATGGGCTTCACCAACATGAAGGAATTCGTCGGAGACGACATCGCGACCGAGTACTCGGCGCTGATGAGCAAAGTGGTCGCCGACGGCACCCGCAAGGTCAAGTTCCCGATCAACGAGCCGGCGGCCGGCCGGAGGAAGTCACAGATCGACGAGTACCTGGAGTTCTACGGCGGTCCCGGCGTCCAGCACATCGCGCTGGCCACTGACGACATCGTGTCCGCCACCCGCGGCATGCGGGCGGCCGGCCTGGACTTCCTTGACACCCCCGACAGCTATTACGAGACACTCGGTGAGTGGGTCGGCGACACCCGCGTTCCGCTGGACGAGCTGCGCGAGCTCAAGATCCTCGCCGACCGCGACGAGGACGGATACCTGCTGCAGATCTTCACCAAGCCGGTCCAGGACCGGCCGACAGTGTTCTTCGAGCTGATCGAGCGGCATGGGTCGCAGGGATTCGGCAAGGGCAACTTCAAGGCGCTGTTCGAGGCCATCGAGCGGGAGCAATCGCGCCGCGGAAACCTCTGAACCCGGGCCAGCACAGCCTCAGCTGAACAGCAGCTTGTAACCGGACTCGCGTAGCTGGCTGATGACGCCGTCGCAGTGCCCGGGGCCCCTGGTCTCCACCTGCAGCAGTACCTCGACCTCGTCCACGTGCAGGCCCGGCGTAACGCGTTCGTGCACCACGTCCAGGACGTTGGCGCCGAGCCCGGCCACCTCGGCGAGCAGCGTGGCCAGAGCCCCGGGGCGGTCGGGCAGCCGACAGCGGAAGGTCAGGTAGCGGCCGGCCGCGGCGAGCCCGTGCCGCAGCACCTTGGCCAGCAGCAGCGGGTCGATGTTGCCGCCGGACAGCACCGCCACTACCGGGGGCTCGATGGCGCGGGGATGTTCCAGCAGCGCGGCCACCCCGGCCGCCCCGGCCGGCTCGACCACCTGCTTAGAACGCTCCAGGCAGAGCAGCAGCGCGCGGGAAAGGCTCTCCTCGGACACGGTGACCACGCGGTCAGCGTGCTCGGCCAGCATGACGAAGGCCAGCTCGCCCGGCCTGGCCACCGCGATGCCGTCGGCCATCGTCGGCATGGGCGTCACGGCGACCGGGTGGCCCGCCGCGAACGAGGCCGGGTACGCCGCGATGGCCTCCGCCTGCACGCCGATCACCCGGACCGGCGGGCTGGCGGCCTTGGCGACGACGGCAATGCCCGAGGCCAGGCCGCCGCCGCCGACCGGGACCACGATCGTGCGCACCCCGGGGCACTGCTCGATGATCTCCAGGCCGACGGTTCCCTGGCCGGCCACGACGTCCGGGTGCTCGAAGGGATGGATGAAGACCGAGCCGGAGCTGTCCGCGAGTTCCTTCGCCCTGATCAGGGTCTGTTCCACGGTGCTGCCGTGCAGGATGATCTCGGCCCCGTAGGACGTGGTGGCCTCGATCTTGGGCAGCGGAGCGCCCTCGGGCATGACGACCGTCGCCTTGGTGCCGAGCAGGGCGGCCGCGAACGCAACGCCCTGGGCGTGATTGCCTGCGCTGGCGGCGATGACGCCGCGGCCGCGTTCCGCATCCGACAGCCTCGCGATGCGCAGGTAGGCGCCACGCGCCTTGAACGACCCGGTGCGCTGCAGGTTCTCGCACTTCAGGTACACCGGGCCGCCTATCCGCTCGGAAAGCACCCGCGAGTGCAGCAGCGGTGTCCGCAGCGTGACCCCGATGAGGGCCTCGCGCGCCGCCGCGACGTCCTCGGGGCGCACGCGGGGAGACTGCGTCGTCATGCTTGAAGTGTGGCACTGCTTGAACGGCCAGTCCCCCTGGGCAAGCTCAGTCGCCTGTCCAGTAGCGGTCGGCGGCGAAGATGAGCGCTGCCGCGCCCACGAGCCCGGCACTGCGGCCGAGCTCCGCCGGGACCACGCGAAGCTGACGCACGAACGAGAGCCTGGCGTGCGCGTGCAGCGCCTCCTCCAGCGGGTCGAACAGGATCGCGCCAGCCTGGGAGAGCCCGCCGCCGATCGACACCACCTCGAGATCGCACAGGCAGGCGGCGGAGGCGATGGCGATGCCCAGGGCCCGGCCCGCCCGGCGCATTGCGGCCACGCCGACCGGGTGGCCATGCGCTCCGTCGTCGGCCAGGTCCTTGGCGGTGGCATCCGGCTGACCCTGGCGCCAGCCCGCGCCCTGGGCCCAGGCCACGAGCGCGGGTCCGCGGGCGATCGCCTCCAGGCAGCCGCGCCCGCCACAGGCGCACAGCGGCCCGGCCTCCGGGTCGACCACGACATGCCCGATGTGACCCGCGTTGCCCGAGGCGCCGCTGATTACCCGGGAGTCGAGGATGAGGCCGCCGCCGACGCCGGTCGACACGACCATGCCGAGCACGTTGTCCCGGCCCCGGCCCGCGCCGCGCCAGTGCTCGCCCGCCACCACGCAGATCGCGTCGTTATGCACCCGGACCGGGATTCCCGGGAACCGCTCCTGCAGCCGGGCGCGAAGCGGGAACGACCGCCACGCCGGAAGATTCAGCGGCGAGACGACGCCGGCCGGCCATTCCATCGGGCCGCCGCAGCCCGCTCCGACGCCCGCCAGCCGGTCCGGCGCGGCGATCCTCGCCTCCTCGAGTACCCGGTGCACGAGCACGGCCAGGGTGCGCCACAGCTGCTCGGAGTCCAGGTCCCGGGGGGTAGGCACCTGCGCCCAGGTGATCAGCCGACCACCGGGCTCGACCGCCGCTGCGGCCAGCTTGGTCCCGCCGACGTCGATGGCAAGCGCCGGCCTCTGGTCCGCCACGCCCAGCCTCCCGAGGTGCGGATCCGTCCGACATGCACATAGTGTCGGAGGGTGCAGCCAAAGAGCCAGCCCCAGACGGCGACAGCCCAGTCAGCGTCCCCCGCGGCCACGACACTAGGCGAACTGCGCGCCAGCGATCACCAGTTCGGGACAGTCAAGGAGGAAATCCGGCGGAACCTGCTGGCCCGGATGCGCGCGGGCGAGGATGCCTTCCCCGGGATCATCGGCTTCGGCCAGACGGTCCTCCCGCACCTGGAGCGCGCGATCATCGCCGGTCACGACGTGATCCTGCTCGGCGAGCGCGGCCAGGGCAAGACCCGCCTGATCCGCACCCTCACCGGCCTGCTCGACGAGTGGACCCCTACGGTCGCGGGATGTGAGATCAATGACCATCCGTTCGCCCCGGCGTGCGCGCGATGCCGCCGCCTGGCCGCCGAGCAGGGCGACGACCTGCAGATCACCTGGCGCCACCGTGACGACCGGTACGGGGAGAAGCTGGCGACCCCCGACACCAGCGTCGGCGACCTGATCGGCGACATCGACCCGGTCAAGGTCGCCGAGGGCCGGACGCTGGGCGACCCCGAGACCATCCACTTCGGCCTGGTACCGCGGACGAACCGCGGCATCTTCTGCCTGAACGAGCTTCCCGACCTGGCCGAGCGCATCCAGGTGGCCCTGCTCAACGTGCTCGAGGAGCGCGACATCGGGGTGCGCGGGTACGCGCTGCGGCTGCCGCTGGACCTGGTGCTCGTGGCGAGTGCCAATCCGGAGGACTACACCAACCGGGGCCGGATCATCACGCCGCTGAAGGACCGGTTCGGCGCCGAGATCCGCACCCACTACCCGGTGTCGCTCGAGGCCGAGCTGGCGCTGATCCGCCAGGAGTCGCGGGTCGCCTGGGACGGCCACGAGCCTGGCGCGGTGCTGCCTGCGCACCTGGTGCAGGTGATCGCGAGATTCACCCGGCTGGTGCGCGCCTCCCCCGCGGTGGACGCTCGATCGGGCGTGTCCGCCAGGTTCGCGATCGCGGCCGCCGAGGCGGTGGCCGCCTCGGCCGTGCGGCGCGCCGCGATGCGCGGCGAAGCGCAGCCGGTGGCCCGGGTCTGCGACCTTCCCGCGATCGCGAGCACGCTCCGCGGCAAGGTCGAGTTCGAGGTCAGCGAGGAAGGCCGGGAGCAGGAGGTACTCGATCACCTGCTGCGGCGGGCGATCGCCGAGACCTTCCGCGGCGCGCTGGGCAACGCCGACCTGGCCGGCCTGCTGGCCAGGTTCGCCGAGGGCGGCAGCGTGGAGTCGGGCGACCTGGTTCCCGCGGACGACCTGCTTCGCAGGATCGGGGACGTGCCTGGCCTGGCCAAGATCATGGACCGGCTCTCCATGGACGGCAGCGAGTCGTTCGGCCAGGCCGCGGCGGCTCTCGAGTTCGCGCTGGAAGGCCTCTACCTGATGCGGCGGCTGTCGAAGGACGTCATCGACGGCGGCGCCGTCTACCGCACGTAGGGCGGGCTTCAGGAAGGAGACCACCGATGAGTGGCTACCGGTACGGCCCTTACCATGACGGGCCGGACCCGCTCGAGCCGCCTTATGACGTGCGCGGCGCGGTGGACGCGCTGGGCGAGTCGGTGCTCGACGGATCGGATCCCGCCAGCGCGCTGCGCGAGCTGCTCCGGAAGGGCATGTCGGGGCATCGCGGCCTGGACGACATGCTCCGGCGGGCCCGCGACCGGGAGCGCGAGCTGCGCAGCATGGGCCGTCTCGACGGCATCCTGGAGCAGGCCCGCGCGCTGCTCGACACCGCGATCGGGCAGGAGCGGGCTGAGCTGTTCCCTGACCCGCACGACGAGGCCAGGCTGCGCGAGGCCGAGCTCGACGCGCTGCCCGCCGACACCGCTCAGGCCATCCGGCAGCTAGCCGACTACGACTGGCGTTCCGCGGCCGCCAGGCAGACCTTCTCCGAGCTCAAGGACCTGCTGCGCCGGGAGGTGCTCGACAGCCAGTTCCGCGGCATGAAGCAGACCCTGCAGCAGCCCGACCCCGAGGCCATGCAGCGGGTCAAGGACATGATGGCCGCGCTCAACGAGATGCTCGACGCCGACGCCCGGGGCACCCATACCCAGCAGGATTTCGACGACTTCATGGCGCAGTTCGGGGACCTGTTCCCCGACTCGCCCCGCAATCTCGACGAGCTGGTCGACTCGCTGGTCCGCAGGATGGCCGCCGCGCAGCGGCTGCTCAGCTCCCTCACCGACGCCCAGCGCGATGAGTTGTCCGGGCTGATGTCGCAGACGCTGGAGGACGCCGGGCTGGCCGCCGAGATGGCCAGGCTGGCCGGCGCGCTGCGGGCCCGCCGTCCCGACGTGGACTTCGACGGGTGGCCCGGCGAGCAGATGACCGGCCAGGATCCGCTCGGCCTGAGCGAGGCGACGACCGCGCTCGCCGAGCTGGCCGACCTGGCGGAGCTGCAGGATGCGCTGCGCCAGGACTATCCGGGCGCCGGCCTCGACGACATCGACGAGGAGGCCGTGCGCCGCGCCCTCGGCCGCCAGGCCGTCGACGACATGGAGGCGCTGCGCCAGATCGAGCGGGAGCTGGAACGGCAGGGATACCTGCAGCGGAACGAGGGCAAGCTGGAGCTGACGCCGAAGGCCGTGCGCAGGCTCGGCGAGACGGCCCTGCGCCGCGTGTTCGCCGAGCTTCCCCAGGGCGGCACCGGCGACCACGACCAGCGCGATGCCGGGCAGGCCGGGGAGTACACGGGCAGCACCCGGCCGTGGAGCTTCGGAGATGAGCAGTCGATCGACGCCGCGGCGACGGTCCGCAACGCGCTGCTGCGCGGCGGCCTGCCCGCCGCGAGGCAGAGCCCCCCAGGCTCCGAGGCCCACGCTCCGGGCGTTCGGCTCTCGGTCAGCGATTTTGAAGTTGCCGAGACCGAGCGGCGCACGTCGGCCGCCGTCTGCCTGCTGGTCGACTTGTCCTACTCGATGGCTCTTCGCGGCACCTGGGGGGTGGCCAAGCAGACCGCGCTGGCGCTGCACGCCCTGATCCGCAGCAAGTACCCGCAGGACTCGATTCAGGTGATCGGGTTCTCGAACTATGCGCGGGAGCTGCGCGAGACCGATCTCGCCGGCCTGGGCTGGGACATGGTGCAGGGCACCAACCTGCACCACGCGCTGATCCTGGCCGGACGGTTCCTTGACCGCCGACCCGAGCACAACCCCGTCGTGCTGGTCGTGACCGATGGCGAGCCAACCGCCCACCTGCGCCGGGACGGGCAGTCCTGGTTCGACTGGCCGCCGTCCCCCGAGACGCTGGAGCTCACCCTGGCCGAGGTGGACAAGATGACCAGGCGCCGGGCGACCATGAACGTCTTCATGCTCGCCGACGACGCGCGGCTCACCGCCTTCGTCGAGGAGGTGGCCAGGCGCAACGGGGGCCGGGTGCTCCGCGCTAGCCCTGAGAACCTGGGCGAGTACGTGGTCAGGGACTTCCTGCGCGCGCGCCGCTCCAGAGCAGGTAGCCGCTGAGCGACTTCTGACGGGCCGGGAGCTCTGTGCCGGAACGTCATGGATCCGCTCAGGTTTTGTCAATTTTTGTGCCTGTGGCCGACCTGGCTGATGACGACGGGCAGTACGTAGTAACGTGCGTCCGTCAGCAACGAACGACGTCGGCCGTGCCGCGGCGAGCCGGCCGGTGTGAAGAACCTAGGAGGAGATTATGAGTTCTGCCACTGGATCGAGCAGTCAGTCGTCGAACCGGACGACGGCCATGATCCTGATGGCGGTTGGGGTCGTGATTCTCATCGTGGGCATCGTGTTCATCGCCACGAACCATGACCTGCGCGCGACCGCATCGTTCATCGTGGGCGTACTCGCACTGGCTGGCGGTGGGTTCATGCTCGTCAGGAAGCCGAAGGGCGCATAGCGGAGAGCCCGCTCTGGCGGGCCACCTTCTGTCGCGGCGTTAGGATCGGCCCATTGACGGTGGCAATCCCTGCCAGCGTCCCGCCACATCAGGAAGCGCACACTAGTCGTCGTCCGGTATCCGTACCGGACGACGCGCACGTCGGCGGGGGGTTCCGGGGGGGCGTCCCCCCCGAGCAGTAGTGGGGCGTCGTCCGGGCGCGGGACGCTTGTGATCGTCCTGGCCGTCATCGGGATCCTGGGGATCATCGCCGGGATTATGTACCTATCCGGGGGGGCGAACTCGATTCACTTCATGGTCGGGAGCGTCCACAAGGGACATCACGTGATCCGGGCCATCGTCTCGCTGGTGGTGGGCGCGGCGTTCCTGGTCGGGGCCTACATCGCCCGGTCGAGGACGCCGACCGCACGCGGGAACTCGGTCGGGAAGTCGGCGACCATCTGAGAAACACCGCGGCGGCCAGCGGATACGCCGGGACTGGCTGACCTCGGGGCGCCCGGTCCTAAGATCGGTTCATGTCCTTCACCGACCGGCTGGTGCTCTGGCTGCACATCGGCTTTGCGATCTTCACGATCGGCCCGGTCACGGTGGCGATCATGTCAACGCCCCGCTACGTCAGGAAGCGCAACATAGTCGTCGTCAGGTACCTCTACCGGACCACCCGCGCCTTCGCGGTCGTCTCTCTGGGGGTCCTGGCCGCTGGCCTGGTCCTGGCCAAGCTGCTGAACGATTTCAGCAAGCCGTGGCTATCGGTATCCCTGACCCTCTTCGTCGTCGCGATCGTTCTGCTCGTGCTGATCATGCGTGATCAGCGCCGGGCCATCGCCGCGCTCGAGGAGGCCGAGGAGACGGCCGCGGAAGCCGCCGCCCAGGCCGCCGGGTCGGCCGGACAGCCCGGTGGCGCGGAGGGCGCGGCGGGCAGAGCGAGCGCGGGTGAGCGCCCCGAGTCTGCCCCGCCGCTCGGCGGCCCGCCGGCCGAGGGCACGCAGCTCGCGCACCTGGAGCGCGGCCGGATCGCCAGCATCGGCGGCGTGGTCAGCGTGATCTGGCTGGTGATCCTCGTGCTCATGGTCTGGAACGGCTGACCCGGCACCCTGGCGCCGCCGCCTCAGCCGAAGGCTGAGCGGAGGTCCTCGAGCAGGTCGTCGCAGGTCTCGATGCCCACCGACAGCCGGACCAGGTCGCCGGGCACCTCGAGTGCCGACCCGGCCGCCGACGCGTGCGTCATCCGGGCCGGGTGCTCGATCAGCGACTCGACCCCGCCCAGCGACTCCCCGAGCGTGAACAGCCGGGTTCGGCCGCAGAACGCCACCGCCTCGGCCTCCCCGCCGCGGTGACGGAACGACACCATCCCGCCGAACCCGCGCATCTGCTTGGCCGCCACCTCGCGGCCGGGATGCGACGCCAGCCCCGGGTAGAACACCTCGGCGACCCGGGGATGAGCGGCGAGCATGTCAGCCACCCGCTGAGCGCTCTGGCAGTGCCGGTCCATCCGCACGCCGAGGGTCTTGACGCCCCGCAACGTGAGCCAGGCGTCGAACGGGCCGCCAGCCGCCCCCGAGGCGTTCTGATAAAAGGCTATTTGCTCGCCGAGGGCGCTATCCGCGACCACCAGGGCGCCCCCCACCACGTCGGAGTGCCCGCCGATGTACTTCGTGGTGGAGTGCACCACCACGTGCGCGCCGAGCGCCAGCGGCTGCTGCAGGTACGGCGACGCGAACGTGTTGTCCACGACCAGCAGCGCGCCGGCCTCGCGCGCTACGTCCGCGAGCGCGGAGATGTCGGCCACCGACAGCAGCGGGTTGGTGGGCGTCTCGACCCAGACGACCCGCGCCGGCTTGCTCGCCAGGGCATCCCGAACGGATTCCGGCTCCGACATCGGCACCGGCAGGTAGCTCACGCCCCAGTTCGTGAAGACCTTGTCGACCAGCCGGTAGGTCCCGCCGTAGGCGTCGACGGGGATCAGCACGTGATCCCCTGGCCGGCAGACCGTGCGCAGCAGGCAGTCCTCGGCGGCCATCCCGGACGCGAACGCCAGCGCCCGGGCGCCGCCCTCCAGCGCGGCCAGGCACTCCTCCAGCGCGCCCCGGGTCGGGTTCGCCGTCCGCGAGTACTCGTAGCCTTCGATCCAGCGCGCCGGCCCGCCGGCGCCGCTACCCCCGCCCCCGCCGCCCTCGCCCCCGCCGTCCTCCCCCCCGCCGTCCTCGCCCCTGCCGCCCTGGCCGGCCCCGAGCGCCGCACCGCGCAGGCCGCCGACCCCGTCCTGCTTGTAGGTGGAGACCTGGTAGATCGGCGGGACCACGGCCCCGGTGACCGGGTCGGGCTCCTGCCCGGCGTGGATGGCCAGCGTCTCGAATCCGTCGGCATGCATCTACGCACCCTACAGCGGGCGCGGGTGCCGGGCCCGGCTACGCGGGCCCGGCCAGGTACGTCAGGACATCCTGCCGCGTGATCATCCCGGCCGGCTTGCCGTCCACGAGGACGACCGCCGCCCCCGCCTTCTCCAGCGCCTGCACCGCGCGGCTGACCGGCTCCCCGGAGCCCACCATGGGCAGCGGCGGCGACATGTGGCCGCGGACCGGGTCGTCGGGCCCGGCGCGGCCGGAGACCAGCGCGTCGAGCAGGTCGCGCTCCACGATCGAGCCGATCACCTCGGCCGCCATCACCGGCGGCTCGGCGTTCAGGACCGGAAGCTGGGAGACCTCATACTCGCGCAGGCTCTCGATCGCCGCCCGGACGGTCTCCTCGGGGTGCGAGTGCACGAACGGCGGCAGGCCGCCCTGCTTATGCCCGACCACGTCGGCCACCCTCGGCTCGGCCGTCTCGCTGGCGAGGAACCCGTAGTCCGACATCCACTCGTCGTTGAAGATCTTCGACAGGTAGCCCCGGCCGCCGTCGGGCAGCAGCACCACGATCACGTCGCCCGCTGCGGCGGTCTGCGCGACCCGCAGCGCGGCGACCACGGCCAGGCCGCAGGAGCCGCCGACCAGCAGCGCTTCCTCGCGGGCCAGCCTGCGGGTCATCCGGAACGACTCGCCGTCGCTGACCGCGATGACCTGGTCGCAGATGTTCTTGTCGTAGGTCTGCGGCCAGATGTCCTCGCCGAC
>WNFM01108415.1_pt1 | contig 19705 bp, 17 predicted proteins | sample 5400271 | NCBI WGS metagenome assembly WNFM01 (sample SAMN13153352, study PRJNA577476) | soil metagenome | isolation source: 60 cm saprolite on Douglas fir-dominated hillslope | place: USA:California | collected 2013-09-17
TGAGATGAAATCCAGGGCGCAGCGGTACCGCGATCTGAAACAATTGCCTGCTGATCAGGTCGTGGGATGGGATAACAACCCGCTCCAGTTATCCGCCTATCCTGAGAATCCGGAATGGGAACAGCCGTACCTCTATGAATTTCCGAACGATGTGTGGCCTGAGGGTCTGCTCCCATTGTGCTACTGGGGTTGCGCCGCTTGCTCGTATATTGATGTCAGAACCGAACGTATTTTTCAAGGGTTTGCGAGTGATCGGCGCCACCACTATCTCGTAGTTTACAGATCAGCCTCGTTAGAGGAATGGTTCGAACGCTGGATGGCAGGAGAATCCTTGCAATAGCTTGGTCGGCAAAAACGACATGGGCCAAGGATGTTCAAGACGGACATAGCAGAGGATCTATTTTCCGCTCGAAAGGGGGCAAGTCTGTATATTAACGCCAACTAGAAGAAATTGAAGATCCCAGCTAATTCCGTGCTGACCTCTTTGCGCTCACGAGGGGGAATTGCGTTGATCACATTGCGCTGTTTATGCACTACACAGCGCTGCCGGGCAGTCGCTGAAAGGAATCACTCCTGCTGGAAAACCGAGAGTTCTTTGTCCAAGATATCTGGGAAATCAGGTATCAGAGCACCAATAGCCTCAACAGCTTGTTGTAAATCCGGTCGCTGTTGCCAGAAACTGGACTCCACTGTCAGCACATTGCCGAGAAGGTCACCAGGATAGAAATCACCAGCAGCGAATGGATCACATTGCAAGCGTTCAATTGCCAAGGGAACCAAATACTCCAGACCGATATTTTGTCCGATCATGAGACGCAGGTCTTCGACGGTAAAATCGCGGAGCGGCTTTCGTCGGAGCGCATGACAAGTGCGAACGAGATAGGAGGGAAATGTAGCCTCTCCCCAATCTTGCCCGTCAAGTTCTTGAAGAGATCTGTTCCTTTCCTCCTCGCTCAATGAGGGGAAGAGATCGAAATGGTGTTCGGTCATTGAGTATTTCCCAGGTAGGTATGTCCAGTGCTAGTTTCTCACCCTATTTTACCACGTCTCGACACTCTCCCCTCTAAAAGCTAAGCGGACTGACCACTAGTCTGCTACCATCCGGACTCAGCTTCAGGGACTGCACGGCCCCTTGATGTGCCTTTCATACCTTTACACACTCTCCATTATCTATCAGTCTTCCACGAAACCCGGCAGATGGTTTGGCCGACCAGACCTGGACAGGTCTGGTCCTATGTTATGAACACCATTGTGGCTCAGCTTCCTCGGTTAGCCGTTAAGTAAGGGGCTTATCAGGAGGTTCAGCATCACCTGGCATGGTCTTATCATGGCCTGAGATCATAAGCTTTGTCACCTCCTCGAGGACAGCTGCATCGACATCTGTTGCCCCTTGCATATAGACGCGCCGCAAGGCGCTCTCTACGAAACGAGTTAAGAGGGCCATTGTCACTCGTCTTGTTCCATCTGGGTCAAGTACTGGATTTGTCAACGAGGTAAAGATGTATGTAGCCCAGCGCCGTAGATTCAAATCAGGAAACTGGCCACTATAGAGCTTCTCAAAAGCTGCAAGGACTTGCCGCACTTCCTCCTCTGATTGGTCTTGGATAACAAAGAATGGACGTTCAATATCCATGCGCCTTAGAAACTGCCTTTGCAGGATATCGGGACTGTCAAAGAAGTCATCTTTGAGGGGGATCATATCTCCGCTGTTTGTAACCACCAGACAGAGGCTTATCCTTCTTCGGTACGGGGGAGCAGCGAGAATATCAGTCAGTTCTTTCAAATAGCGAAAATGAGAGAGCGAAAGAATGTGTGCGTTATCGATGATAATACATTCGACGCTAACATCGGCCATCGTGCGTTCTAACCAGGTACGCCTCACATTTGGCCGCATTGAGGGAGACACGCCCAAGGCAGCCGAAAACGCCATTTCTAAGGACTGTTCCCGCTTCTCCAGTGGGGCGCGTATTGCTAAAATAGGTATATATGTCTCTCTTGCAGTTTTGTGCGCTCCACTGTGAACCACGAGATCATGTATGCCCATCGATTTTCCACTTCCTGGTGATGCCGCCAAGACATGCCAGCTACGTTGCAGCCAAGCATCCTGTAAGGGCCCTTGAAAGCGTTGCTCAAAAGGTGTTTCAATGAAATCATCCTGGATATGGAACGGTGGACGTGGTGGCTCAGGTGTGCTATTTACCATGATGTGCCTCCCTTAACCTTTCCGATGGTGGGGTTCAATGCTCTCATTGTACCCTCCATATGTCTCTGGAACTAACCGACCTCGTAAAAGTCAAACGCTGCTGCTATCTCAGCAATCAAATCGACATTGGAATTTAACAATTGCTCACTTTGCCCCTCGAATGATTGAATCTCCGACAATATTGTACTGGTTTCGCCCATTTAATTTCAAATTCTACAGGTATGGTTTGTAGTGATCCCTCTGACTCTTGTCTGGTCAGAGGGATGAGCTGGTCCCAGTTTTGTAAGTCTCGTATACAGCAAGTCGTCTATCAGTTTCGAAGGAATTTTAAGTGTCTCGCTAGCCCGACCATCTTTTGAAGAGCTGTGATATTCTGTGGGGCCACTCTAATTATACAATAGAACAAGCGCGAAAGGGCGAAACGGATTCCCTCTGTTCTGAACTCGAACAGTTCTCCCGTGCCCCAGTATATCTCCTCCGCCTTTCTGCATTCTGCCCCGAGCTTTGCCACCAATGACCCTCGGCTGTTGCCGCGATTGCTCGTGAAGATATCGTGAGTTTTTATGAGGTCGTGATGATCCTGATGTGTTACTCTAGCTGAAAGGAGGCCGAATCACATGCCAGAGGACATCGATGAGAGCCAGTTACCACAGCTAAGCGCTTTTGAACGTATCAAGCACAGAAACGAAGACGGCAGAGAGTGGTGGTCAGCCCGAGAACTTATGCTGCTCTTGACCTACTCGAAGTGGCAAGATTTCCACAAGGTCATTCAGGCCGCGATCGAGGTGTACCGGAACAGCGGAGGTGAGGACGCCGATACTATCTTTATGGCAAAACGTAAAGATAGCCCAAACGCCAGCAAGAAGTATCCCCAGCTCGACTACGAGCTTACCCGCCACGCCTGCTATCTAGTGGTCCTCTCATCTGATGGAAGCAAACCAGCCGTGGCGCTGGGGAAGACCTATTTCGCTATCACCACAGAGCAGTACGAACAACTCCAGCAGGCGGAGGAAGATCGCCTGCGCGTCGAGCTCCGGGAGAAGTTGAAGCAGCACCATTTGGAGTTATCGGCGCGAGCACATCAAGCCGGGATCAGGACAGCCCAGCAATATGCGCACTTCTATAATGCGGGCCACCGCGGCTTGTACAGGGAAACGGCGTCTCAAATACTGGCCCGTAGGGGACTGCAGGCGGGGCAAGATTTCTATAACTTCATGGGCTCACTGGAAACAGCGGCGAACGATTTCAGGGCAACACTCGCGCTGACACTACTGAATATGCGCCGCGTTGCGGACGTACCGACAGCAAACGCTACCCACTACGAAGCAGGGGATGCGGTACGTCAAACGTTGCTACAAAAGGGGATCGCCCCAGAGGAATTGCCGATGCCTTCAAAGAGCTACCAACAGCTGGTGCTGGAACAAAAAGAGCGCCAGAAACTCCTGGCGAATTACGAGCACGAGCTCTGGGACAACTCTGGCGATGGCCAAGGAGACCAACAGGGGGAACTGGAGCAAAGCGAGACGATTGAACTTGGAGTCAAGATTACGATCGAGCCAGTGCAGGACGATCTTCAGTTTACGCTCGCCTATGTCGATGTCCCCGTTCCAGGGGCCGAGTACACCTCGTTAGGTTTTACCGATCCAGTGAGCACCTTGATTCATCTCTACTGGCTCCCGCAAGTTCCTGACGACCGAACCTGCGCAGCAGTGATGGCAGCACTCGACACCTATCTGACGGCTATTATTCAGGAGAATGAGCAATTGAATGCCCTTTATGGTGGAAAATCACCGTTCCATACATGAGAAGGATTGCAGTTCCCTGTAACTACTTACTGACCTCACGATAAGAAACTAAACCGAGTAGCCCCGACTTTCGAGAGCAGCTTCTGATGATCTCCTTGTTGTGTCGCAAGCGTTCTTTGGTTTGAAGGAGCTTGCGATGCAACTGATCGAGAGCGGAACAACAGACGTTGCCGGACTCCACCCGCTTAAGGTAATGCAACAGGTGTTGTCTCTCGCTCTGTCTAGGCCGTGGCAAGCACAATCGGCTGATAAAATCCACTAGTCAGCAGGCATGAACCAGGTGACCTCTCCAAATCCGGCTTGAGAGAGCGCATGCGTCAAAGAATGATATCCATCGCACTGACCTAATCGTCCCACGCTGAGGCCTCTGCACCATCATCTAGCTGTAAAGCATTTGTATTCTTCACTCTCAATTCTGTGTCAGTAGGAACCAGTCCGTAAAACGTCTGAGGTTTCAAGGACCACCAGGGAAGCAAACCTTCATAAGCCACGATATCATGCAAGGAAAGATCCAGGCTTACCAGCAACTCAATAAGGTATCCGAGTGACATTCTTTTCGCATCGTAACACTCCACATACTTCATATTTCCGTCAAAACATTTCACACGGTCCACTTTCTTCTTTCTCACTCTTTGACGGACAAGTTGCTGCGCCCTCGCAAGTATCATCGGCGTTCCGTTGGCAAAGAAAAACTCATAATAGGCCATGAGCTTCCGCTCCAGCGCGATGCTCTCCCGGTCATTAGCGAGCCGGGGCAATTTCGCCCAGTCCAAACAACACTCCTGACAGGTAAATGGCAGCGATTGTCGTGGAAACAGTTGTAGTGGCGTACCGCACCGGCATATATCCACCAACGCCACCTGATGAGACGGACAACAGGTGATATGAGGCAATATCAAGGTACGCTTAAGGAGCCTTCCTTCCGCAATACAGGCCGGGCAGAGATGAAACGGAAACGAACGACGCAGGTAGGTGGCATGTGGACTTGAGGTATCATACAGGCTGGCAAGTTCAAGCTGGTAGGTCGTAGAGACTAGTATATTCACAGGTACGGCAAGTACTTGAGCTAGCAATTCAAGCACCGACGAGGGAACGACAATCCAGCTGGGTTTACCCCTCAAGTGATATCCACCACTAGAGCGAAGAAGATGCGCCAGCGTTGCGCCGCTCTCCCAGTGATTCACCTCGTCACAACGCAACAACAGACCAGGAAACCACTCGTCGTGTTTGGGAGCAACCAGATGCGAAAATGTGCTTGACCAGGCAGAGTCGTATATATGAATTGGTTGCAGTTGCATCAGCTCACCATTTCTACAATAAATGGTAGGTTTGGGAGCACTTTATTATTCACCTAAAACTGCCGAGCATCCGGCAGAGCGATCTCACAGGAAGGTAGGCCATACCATCTGCGAGATAGAAAACCGGCACCTCCTCATCAAAATAGGGCAGCATCATCGTCGTCTGTTGGATCGCTTGTCTCTGCTCCCCTCTCATGCTGTCTTCTTCGGCGTTCATCGATCTCACCTCATTCAGCCAGGGCCTTCTTAGAGAGCTGTGACTTTGCAACTTTCATTCGTAATGGAAAGCGGCGGGCTAGCAAGGAGAATCATCCTCTTCTTTTTTAGGTCGTTTGAAAACCATCGTGATGGCACGCAGATCTGATGCAATCGGTTGGGTTTCTAGGAATGGTTGCCAGTTTGATTGGGTAAAGACGATGGGGCTACAGGAAAAAAGCTCCCAGCCCCTTTCTCCTAGTCGGTTGGCGTATTCGTACATGGTCGGACCTGCTTGCCAATCGTCGAGTTCTTGATCGTTGGCAAAGCGCGGACGAAACTCGTCTCCACCGCTGGCGATGGCTGCGAAAACGAAGAGATATTCCCATTGTTGCATCGTATTGCTCCTTGCATCACCCGGTTGTCTCCACTTTCAGTCTCCAGGCAAAGTTGCGTTTCAGAATGGAGAGCAGCAAGAGATGTTGTGGGAAGAGCTGCTCTAACTGGTCGATGATACGTAGTATCATCAAAGGAATTAGGCTATTCTGCTGGGCGATCATATGGGGAAGATAGCCCATATGAAGGTATTCGAGTTGGTTCTCAGCATCCTCTTGATCGCTAAAAAGATGGAACTGATGGACATCCTCATCGGTCATCGTCTCAACGCTGCTGTTCAACTCCAAAGGGAGTGATGGTATGCCATGGACGATATGGGTCTTTGGGGGACCACTTGAAAACCTGTGTTCCTCCATCAATCCAAGCATGACCAGATGAACGAGCACCCCTTTTTCTGAGATGTAATCGGGTGAGAACAGTTCTACCTGTGCCTCAGTGGAAAGCCGCGGCCCCAGCGAGCCAAAAGTGGGATTCAGTAACTGCGTATCAGAGATCACACCCACGGTGTAACAGGAGGACGCCTCATCTCCGCTTTGATCCCTCTTTTGCCTCTTATGCGAGAGGTCTGAAAGTCTTGAGTGTATCGCAACGCGCACGAAGTGACCAAAGGCGTATGCAGCACCATCTGGTGGGACCTCGATTTCCAAGGGCCCATAAATCTGACAGATGTAGTTGATATGAGAATTGGATTTGACGATTTTCCCGATAATCACTTTCAAGCCTCTTCCCCTTTACGGTCAGGCATGCTTAGCGCAACCTTCCAGCGGAACACTGCTGTGACATGCACAGCCCCTACCGTCATGCTTGCTCTAGGTTCAATGCAAGCTGCGTAATCACCGTTGGACTACTGGCCCAGCGCAGAATATGCTCGGCTTGCTGAAGTAAGGTTTCCTCCAGGATAATTAAGCAGCGCTTTTGCATATTCAGCCGCTGAAAGGCTGGTCGTGTAAGCACAGCTTGAAAGCGCTTGAGAGAGGGATTGGGAATGACGACACAGAGGTGCATGATACTGGTCGGGCATAACGCATCCAGGTCATAGAGACGCAGCAGACCGGATGAAATGGAGGTGGTATGCTCGATCTCATAGGCAGCAACCACCTCATCTCCTCGCAACCAGAGCACATCAATGAGATTGATGAGCCGGCGTGATGCTGTATCCATAAGAGGTGGCAGCGTTTTCAAGCTCAGATCACCTAATCGTTCGCCATTCCAGCTCTTACTATGGTCATTGGCAGCAATCCAGACATCGCATCCCACTTGATAGCCGATTTTAGCAAGCAGCGATTTTAGCAAGCAGCCATTGTATGTGGGTATGATCAGATCTCTCTTGCTCACTTTTCTGGCTCCGGTGTTCCTCTTCACCCTCGATTGATTGGTTGTCACTTGTCTCTGAATGAATAGCGATATCTTTCCACTCGAAGAGTGAAGATGATCGCGTCATCTTTCTTGCAACCTGTTTACCAAGTCTTCGTTGACCTTTCCAGGTCACGATATGCTCTAGTTCCCACAAGGAGACGCCGAGCGCTCGTGCCAACGAGAGAAAGTGGGTCCGGAACGCGAAATAGGCCTCAATGGGGCTCTGCGCTTGTGTTGGTTGCCCGTCTTCGCTCAGGAGCATACACTGGACCAGCGGGAAAAAGATGGGCCAATGGTGCGCATCTTGTAGGTGCCACCACGCGCTCAAGAGAAATGGAATGCGCGCCGGTTGCAAGTGAGACCGTAATCCTTTGTGCTGAGCAATCAGGCGCTCGAAATAGTGGGTCAGTTCCTGCATATGCCATATGCCGCTGACCTTCTCGAGTATCTTCTGGGAGACGTAAGCCGGACCGCAGGTGCGAGGTCAAGGTATCATCATCGATGTACTTCACGAGTTTATTGAGGTACATGCCTCCTGACGTGCCCCTCATGCGAAAGACGTTCCAGGCACCTTGTGTTTTCTGTTGGAACATCGCATTGAACTCTTTGAGCGAAATGGTCCTGTTCAAAAAGGCAACGAGCAACTGCATCATCTCTTGTTGTACTTCGAGGCGCCGCTCATCAAGAGCTTGATGCGCCATGGCCGCCGGTGTATCAGTGAGATACTCTTGTTGCGTGATACGCCACCGTTCTATCAGGTCCGGTGACCCTAACATGCTTCCACCTTTCTCCATCGAAAAACTTCTCAATCTCTGGTAGGTACCACCTCCGCGTTCTGTCAGACACAGCAGAGGTTCTTCTCTCTATCTGCGAGCTTCATAGGAGATAGAGCAGCTTTTCGTAGAGAAGCTGCTTCGGTTCTCCGTCTGCTCGCGATTGCACCCGCCTATAAAGGGCTGCAATCTGTGCATCAGTCCCTCCCTTCCTGCTCACGCTGCTGATTGCTTCAAGGTTGTTCTGGGCTTTTACCGGATCACCGTAGGCAACAATGAAGGTACAGGGCCCATCCATTTTCATCCAGATCTGCCACAGCTTCGTCTGGGGATGTTGCACGATCCCCCAGGCCACTTCGCCGATGCCGCGTGGTCTCTCTCTGTTCGCAGGGGTGAATGGCTGGAAATATGCGTCGTAGTTCGCCTTTGCTTTTGGGCCTTCCTGTAGCTCCAGCAACGTCTCTTCTAGTGTGTAGGGGTACGCTGGTCCTGGCAATATCCCTCCAGCCAGAGCGCCAGGACGCTATTGGCGATGACCATCCCACTCTCGGCGGTGAGACGGGGATCACCAGTGACAAGTACCTGGGCCTGCTGCGCGAGCAGGAACTGCGCAACTCCCCGGCTCAGGTGCATTTTCTTGATGATCGGAAGCACTTCTTTCTCCGCTCGGCGAACGTAGACAGCAAGTTCTTCTGGTTCCATCTCGATGGCACGTGACTCTAGCGCCTGCCGGACGGCTGAGAAAGTAAAATGTCGTCCCTTCTTTCGTTTCTCCATAACACGCCTCCAATTTCACTCAAAAGACACGACACTGCTGCACAGGTCATTGGCTTTCATCGTCGGAAACCTCTTCGATCAGCTCTCCGGGTGGAACTCCTAATGCCCTTGCTATCTTGCCAAGAGTCTCCGTCGTGGTGATGTAATACGGATCTTTGAACATCCGCTTGACCGTGTTATAGGCCACATCTGCACTGCGCTGGAGCTTGCCCATACCGATGCCTTTCTCCCTGGCGACTTCTTTCACGCGTAAACGTACTGCCATAAACCGCTGCCCCTCTCGATGCTACACAGGATTGTAGCAGGCTTTGCTACGCGCGAGAACTAGCCAGCTACTGAGAGACGTGGAGGTAGAGCCATCTATGGCAATCAGGAGCGGACCATACCGAGCTCGGTTCATCTTCACCTCTGCAGTGGTAACCATGTATCGAGACAACCAGGAAGAAGTCCCCTTGGGATTGCACAGCGTTCAGGAGTTGCTGAGCAGCCCTTGCGCATAGGTAACCAAGCACTTCTTCTTCACGATCGAGAACACGAGGCCACTGAACTAGAGATCATTGCTTCTTCGCACAATCGAAGTTGCACCGGGCTACCGGCACAGATACACAGATTACCCTACCCTCGAATTTGTGTGATCGTTGCAAGCTCGTCCCCTTCTCTCCTCCACGCGCAGCAGGCGCCACACACAACCGGATACTCGCATTCTATAGTAAATTCAATGTTTATGTCAAAAGAGAGAAATAAAGTCCAATTTACAGGAAATAGGTCCCTCACTAGACTGCTTTTATGGCAGATATTCACGAATTTCCAGACATTCCAGGATACGTTTCGATCAAACAAGCCGCTCAGATGCTTGGGATCACTGATAAACGCATCTACAGGTACATTGAAATTGGACGCTTACCAGCATTTAAAGCGAGCGGTGTGTTCCTGCTGGCTGAGGAAGATGTCAAGCAGTTTAAGCTCAATCCTCCTGGACGTATCCACTCAAGTCCCCCACGTTGGCGCGTGTACAGCAGCCGGAGTAAGGTCCTGTCCACAGAAATTCGGGTACGTGTTCGGGCGGGCAAGCAGCCCGAACTGCTGGAGAAGTTACAAGCGATTCAGGCAGCAAATCGTCATACCTTTCCTGGCACCATTGCACGCTACCTCATCAAAGGCGACGAAGCGCTCACCAGCGTGCAGTTCGTGTTGCTCTGGAAAGATACCGAAATGCCCGATGAGACAGCGCGGCAGCACGATCTGGAGGCATTGCAGGAAGAGTTAGCAGAGGTGCTGGATTGGGAGACGGCCCTCTATAGCACGGATGAAGCGTTGATGTATACGTAGCAGACGGCGAACTGCGAGGAAAAACGGTTCCTGGAACCAGGTGCTACGCTGGTTCTCTTGTACCAGAAGCTTTTGTCTGTGCGTTCGATGGGCGAGGGGCGGGTGATCAGAAGGTTATATTATGAGTACTTTTGCCCCAGAAAATTTGGTAAAGTAAAAGATAGGTAATGAGCGCCTCTTCCATTATTGCATATTGTTGCACCTCAGATGCTCACTTCAGACAAGTTCTCCAGTGGGGGTTGTTCCATACGTGCAGGGACAACTTCGAGCGGGGTCGTAGACCAGGCGACCCAGGAAAGCGGTATCGACCAGCCTCGAACAGGCCGAGTCGTATGATAGCCCCACCAAAGAGCAAGAAACTGCATGCTGGCGAGCAGCCAGTTGATTGGCGAGAGAGTGTATGGGACAAAGGGAGATGGCGCGAGGTCTACCTGGTAGCGGGCAGCTAGTCTGCGATTGCCTCGTCCGTAGCGCACAAAACGACGCAGAAAAGCGCGGAGTTTCGGCTCGAAGGTATGATGGACCTGGGCGACAGGCGCATACGAGAGCGGGCCAACAGACCAGAGCCGCAGTCCCAGGTCAATATCTTCTCCTGCGGCCGAGGGGAAACGCTCGTCGAATCCTCCGATCTCGGCCAGCGCTGCCCGCCACACTAACGCATTGGCGGTAATCAAGTAGGCCGGTCGTTCCATGCCGTTGTCCCACAGAGGCGGTGGAATCAGGATGCGCTGGGTGTCATAGTATCGAGAAACGCGATCACTTCGCTCTGCCTGCACCATCCCGGCATAGGCAATGGCCCCATTCATGGCTTGCCGATACCCGTCTATGAGTCCTGGCGTCAGGAGGCAATCACTGTCCAGAAACAAGATCCATGGGGTTTGCGCCTGTTGTGCCCCAAGGTTGCGAGCGGCAGCAGCGCCTGGTCTCGCACAGATCAGGATACGGACGGGCAAGGAAGAGGCGAGGTGAGTAGGAACCTCCACGGGAGGGTGGGAGAGATTGTCTACCAGCAAGATCTCCGCTGGGAAGTGATTGGGGGCAAATACCCTTAAGCAGGACTCGAGGAGACGTGTTACGCCTATCTGATTGTTTCTCACCGGCACGACCATCGCCAGGTCTGAGAGTGCCAACTCATGCGGAGCCACGGCATTGCCACGATGTGTTGAAGTGATGCCAAACGCCGTGAGTAACGTCATCGTTTCATTTCCTTTCTCTCGTTCTGACACTCATGAAAGAAGTAGAGGCATCGTGAGCGTACGTACAAAGCGGGAATGAAGGTAAGCTATAGTACAGCCTCTCCTCTTGTCTGAGATAAGAGAGGCGTCCTGAGTTAGAGCATTAACATGATCGGGCTTTCCACGTGCATAGTGTTCTTACGCCCGCAGTGCAGAATCTCAAACAGTTCTGTAGCTACCCTTCCACTTATGTGGAGCTGAGTAACCGTACCTCTTGAACTTGACCATTGCCGCGTATGCAATGCCGAACCTCAAAAAGCGTGGGGTACTGTTTTATCAAGGTGGAGAGCTTCTGTTTGCCATATATCGCTTGAAAATGAGGGTTGAGTTGTCTGAGTGTTGATCCCAATGTGGAAAGAAGGACCCATTCAGTCTCATCCTTCTGTGTTGCGACATGGTACGCATTCGTGAGCAGCACGGAAAGTTCTAATGAAGATAGAGGAGGAATGGCTTGCGAAGAGGCAGGCTGCGGTGATGCCTGTGGGAGCAACTGGTCCGTCGAAAGAAAGACACTGCTTGCTTCCTTCAAATCACTGGAACATGCAGGTGGTCCAATCACCAGGACCGTACTCCCTCCCCGTCGGAGTCGGAGTACCAGGGGAACATAGTCACTGTCCCCAGCAACGATACAAAAATACTTGATACCTTCTTGATGGAACATGTCCATGGCATCAATCGTTAATGCGATATCGGTGCCATTGTGGCCTGGTTTGCTTACTAGATGTCCCTTTGGTTCTAAAGCATAACGAACCATGATTTTTTTCCATCCCTGCATACACGATGCAGCCCAATTCCCATAAACCTGTCGGCTGGCGATAACTCCGATCTTGCCTACCTCCTTTAGAATGTGAGCAATGAGATTGGGGATCAGGGCATTTTCTCCGTCAATAAGCAGGGCCACAGACGGGACAGAGGTCGTTGCTCCAGCAGATAAGGGAGGATTCGGATTGGGGGTTGCTTGCTTTGCCTTGTTACTCTTGCTCGCCATACGAAATAGTGCTCCTTTTCAGCTTTACTTGTATTGCGCCAGCGATACTATCGTTTGCCACCTGAGTCAGCCTTCCCTTGCTGAGTTCGCGCTCACGAACGCTCAAGGGTAAGCTAGGCGTCTCCTTTCTGCGATACGGCCGCAATCGTGCGCGCTAGCCACTCTTTGAGAAGCCCGACACATTCGACACTCCCTGACCAGGTGACAATCGGTAATTTAAGTTTGCCTTTTTAAGCTTCTTGACTCACAATACGAGGATATGCTTTAATGTTAGCATAGATTTTCTGCTTTAACAAGCTATTTGTCTGGTATTTCAACTTAACTTTCCGCTATTTTGTTAAGGAGGTTTAAATATATGTCACGCAAGCCGAAAGTTGTCACGGGTATGCTAGCTTACGGTGAAGGTGCGCTACTTCGGCAGTTACGCTTAGAGAGCGGCATCTCTCTGACAGAGATGTCAGAGAGAACGCATTACAACAAAAGTTTTCTCTCAGCGATAGAAACAGGCGCTGAGAAAGCCAGTCAGGGTGTAATAGATAGATACGAGAAAGTATTGGAGCTTAAACCTGGCGAACTGCGGGATAGAATAACTGCGCTACGTGCCAACTCGCCAGAGAGAACAATTGAATTGCTCACCAAATACTGGCAACTATGGCTGGATATTCTTCCTGGCATATTATCCAATAGAGGCAAAGATGGTGCTGAGCCGGAAGAGAGAACAGATGAGCGTAGACAGGATACAGAGAACTACCAGCGTGGTCTGGAGTTGGCGCTTAAAAACGCAGCCGAGCGGCTCCTTGCGCAATCTCAAAACCTGGAAGAAATGAAGCGCCGTCAAAACATCCTTGCAGTACTCTCTGAGCCAAGCAAGCACGGTGAGGTGCTCCGTGTTGAGGGTCTTTCAGATTTTTTCGCGTCACTTACGTCTTTCACCGGCCAGGAATTGATCAATGCTCATCAGCAATTACCAGTGCTAGTCGGGGTGAATTCACAAACCCGCCCATTCCCACCACTCGAAGTGGAAGAAAAGCATTATCTACACGATTTTTTTGCCGAACTGCTATCCGAATTGTCTCTCGATCCACTGTTCAAACTGCTGATGAGCAAGGAACTTCAGGAGCATCTTGCCAGCAAACCACGCCGACCACCAACAGCAATTGTCAAAACGCTGCGCCTGCTCTACGAAATGCTTGAGGTGCGCTATACACCGGACCATCTCGAGCGCCAAGTACAGGCATATATCACCCATATGGAGCAGGCATTTCGGGATGTTGACCTGCGCAGTTTTGCACCCATAGGTCAACATGACAGGGCTGCGCTTTCTGAAATCTTTGTATCGCCCCATATTACCAAACTGGATCGTTATGCGCTTACCCCACAGCAAGCCCCAACAGAGCCGCCGTTAACCATCCTGCCCTTTCTTGCTGATTCCCAGTATGTTGTTCTGCTCGGGGATCCAGGAATGGGCAAATCAACGATTACTCGCCACCTTACCTGGAGCCACGCCGCGGCGCAGAGGGCTGATGAACTCCTACCTACTGGAAATCCTCTCCCCCTGCACATCGAGTTGCGCCTTTTCATGGAGCATTGGAGCTTGCAGCATCACGAACTACAACAATTAGGCGCTGACGACTTCCTGACGTATGCGGCATTGGTGTGTTCATCGGCGCACGACGATACGAGAATCAACGTGGCTCTGTTCAGACATCTTCTTGAGCGCCGCTGTATGGTTGTGCTGTTTGATGGTCTGGATGAGGTAACCGGACAGCGCGAGCGCCAGGCACTTGTCATGGCCATTGAAGACTTTGCCCATCGCTACCCAGGGAACTATCTACTTGTCACTTCCAGACCGGCCGGCTATGCGCTGGCACGATTCTCGGATCACGTATTCACGCACGCCGAGATACAGGCATTTGACGAGGAACAGATCAAGCAGTTAGTGGAGCATCTCTATCGGTATCTGGTTCTAAAGCCTGCTCTTTCGGAACAAGACGAGTCGGATATAGGTATGCTGCTGAAAAGGTTGAGGGAGCCTGGACTGCGCAGACTGGCGGCGAATCCTCTCCTGCTGACGGTCATGAGCGTACAGAGTCGCGCCCATGGAATTGCCGATAGGCGGGGGGACATCTACGAAGCGTGCGCACGACTGCTCCTCTCAAGGTGGGCCAGCCTGAAAGGAACAGCTGCACGCTGGAAAGCTTTACAGCTAGAACAGGAAGAGCAATATGCCTGCATAGCCCATCTTGGTCTCGTCTTGCACAAGCACATGGGAGAACAGACAGGCCCCCATGCAGAGGGCGCCAGGCAGCATACAGCAGATGTCCCGAGACTATTCCTGGAGAAGGAGGTTGAGCGTTTTCTCTCCAAGCGGGATAGCCTGGCGAGTCGTAGTGAAGAAGACCTGCACACGCAAGCAGCGCTCTTTCTGGACATGATGGAGGTGGAAACCGGCCTGATCGTTCAATGCGGTAGCGGGGAGTACGGATTTATTCACCGGACGTTTCAGGAATATTTCGCCGCCGTTGCGGTGTACAACCGATACATGCCGGAACAAGAAGAAAAGCCGCACCAGTTGGACGATTTTATCACACAGCACCTGCATAGCGCCCACTGGCGGGAGGTGCTCCTCCTCTTGCTGGCGAAGTTGCCACGCAGGTCGGCAACGGCTCGCCTGCAAGCTATCCTGGACGGCAACAGCATTTTTAACTACATGCTGAAACAGGACTTGTTCTTTGTCTGTGACTGCCTGCTTGATGAGATCATGGCCGAAGAGACCCTGGCACAACGGGTCATTACAGAACTGCAGAACGTGATCAGCTCTTCTCCTTTTCCTTCCCAACAAAGGGAGGCTGTGACCTACCTCATCTCGCTCCTACAGACGCGGCACTGTGCAAGTCTGGCCGGAAGTGCGTTGGTTGCCTGCCTGACTGATGATAACCCGACGTGGATATGCCTGCATGTCGCTCAGAATCTTTACAGGTACGCTCCACAGGATTCACAAATGCACCAACAGGCATTTCAAACCCTTGCGCTGGCGGCGCAGGGGCTCGATCTTTCTCCCACTGACACTGCTGATATCACCATGTTCCTGTACCAGTACAGCGCTGAGCATTCTGCACAGCGGCAGCGGGCGCTTGATCTCTTCCTGTCTTTGGCTCAACGTCCTCAGCTTACCATAGAACAACGAAGAGAGTTTGCGAACGTTCTGATATGGCGACTTCATGCCGATAGATCTGAAGGCTGGCAACAAGATGCACAGCGTATACTGCAACAGTTGTTCAATCGCCCCGATCTGACCACGCCACAACGGGTAGAGCTTATTCAGCGAGTAGGCCATGCCGGTTTCACTGCACCCACATTATGGTCGCTGACGCATCAGATGTTGGTAGACCTGGAACAGTCAGATCAGGTTACGATCAGTGATGTGGCGCAGGCCACGCATCTACTCTACCAATGCACACAAAACTTTTCCCGTTCCGAACAGCCGGAAGAGCACCTGCTGGCGCGGCAGAAACTCCAGGAACTCTTCGCGTCCCCAGAGCTACCCATCGAGGAGAAACTGCATGTTGCCGAGACATTTCTGCAGAGTGATGAAGCAGAACTACGACATGCCGCCATACAACTCTGCATGCGTTTAACACGCGGGCGCGAGCTTCCCCCATCCGTTACTCAGCTTCTTCTGCCTACCATCATACGGCTCTATGAGTATCACAGGCGAGCACAAGAACGACGCCAGGCATATCAGATGCTGGCAAAACTGGTCCACTGGCGCACTATCAACGTGGGAGGGATACTGAACTTCGCCTGGACTCGCTACCGCTTCGGCGAGAACGACGATGATCAGCGCGTGCATGCCATACAACTTCTCTCCAGCATCGCAAAGCGGAAGGATGCTCCAGTCGAGCAGTTGTTGCAGATCGCCGACGTTATACACGCTGCAAATATGCCCAGGCCTGAACTGGAGCAGAGCGCGCAGCCAGTGCTGATCAACCTGCTCGAGCGGAACAAAACACTCTCTACGCCCCAGTTGCTCCGCATTGCCAGGCTGCTGGTGTTTGGCGTGGAGAGCGAAACGGGCTGGCAACACTTTGCCCAGGCCCTCTCGCTTCTGCTACAACGTTCTGATATGACCGCAGAATACCTGGCGCAACTCACATTCGATCATAGGTCGGATGTCTCAGCACTGCGCCCTCGCATCCTACAACATTTGGCTGACTTAACAGAGGATCAAACCCTTTCCATCACCCAGCGCCTGCTCATCGTGACGCCTCTCTTGAAAAGCTTTGATATTCCTTATGCATATAAAGCAAAGGCTGTCCAAGCCGTCATCGCCTTGCTGCAACCACAACACGCAGAGCAATTTCTACGACAAAACTGGAGTTCGCCAATGAGCGAGACCATTGCCGATATGCCATTCATGGCTGAACTCGCCCAGCAAGTACTGCTAGCGGAGCCATACCGAGACGGGATATACGTGAAATTGCGACAAATGATTACACAGTCAGACGGTATAGCTGCCGCAGCCCACGCGCGGCTAGCATCGGTGAGTGCAATACGATGACCAGAGAGTACACCATCGAGCAGTTAAAGCGTTCTATAGCAGCATACATCGCCCATCATGAGCAGAAGCTTCGCGCTACCTGAAAGTAGTCGGCGTTGCTCCCTGAGAACGAGGCATTAAGCGAACAGATCCTGATCTGGATAATATCTCTGTGCCTTTGCGTCTAGTGCTATGTGGATCGCCTCTACAGCGATCTCCTACATCATCTCTTCCATGCACCTTCTGTGAAAAGGCCCACTCCTTCACTTTTCCCATGTTAGGTGCGCAGGTCCGCTACTGGCATGAAGCCCTGAATCTCGTCTTCACGGATTTCAGCTAGGTTTGTAAATACCCCTGGGGATACCGGTAATACATCATTATGAGCACTTTCCCTTTTTCCATCATGCTGCTAATCACGGGAGGACTACATTAAAAAACAGTGCTGGCGAATTCAATAATGAGCCTGTTTGCGAGCCTACTTTCAAGGAGAGCCAAGCTCAAAAGTTGATTATCGCTGGCATTGTTGTCAACTTGCAGAAGACGATGCGATACTTGAGAATAAATGGTGATCCCAAGCGCATTTAGAGAAAGCTCATGCTGGAAATCGTGCAATCACATAGATTGGCCTTGCCATGCTTCCTCCTGTTTTGGGTCTTCTTCCCTTCTTGTCCGAGTGCCCTCGTTTGGCTTCTGCGTTGATGTGGGCAATTTTATGCGTTCAGATGTGTTCAGGTTCGTTCACTTATATTCACATGTCAATCTGTCAAATATGCTGTCAATTTGGATGGTGGAAAGTGGGCTTCGTGACCACTCCCTCCTGTATCTATAGTGCTCTTCTTTTTGTGAGGAGGCAAGGTAGGTATCGGTTTGGTTATCTCCGGTTGCGCAGCATACTCTGGTTGAAAATTGCTTTAGGAACGAACCGGGGTGATAGATATACTCTGTACTTACAGAAAGCAATTTTTCAGGAGTAGGTTTCCCATGCCTTCTCTCATCTTTGTAACAGTATGAATGAAAGATATGGAGGGTAATCAGAGCGTCAACAGAGAGCCTGTTTTAAGAGGCGATCATTGTACGTGAACAATAAAGAGTACGCAAGGGAGTATGGATGGCCTTTTTCGAAAGCCTCGATGCCACTCAAAATGCGCCATCTTTGTTTGCTGGGATTCGCTGTTGTTCGCTACTCATCGTGGGTTTTGCTATCAGTTTTGCTGTCGTTGGAGGCTCACTCTCATTTTTGCTAATTCGGATATTTTTTGACTAGTGCTGCTTCGTTAGTTTCTATGAAGCAGATTTCACTCAAGCCTGGTGGTAAGCTCATTGCTCCTGCATTGACTATCAAAAAGCGGTTTCTGCCAGTTGGCTTTTAGAGCCGACCGAATCGAAACTAACAAAGCAGAGCTAAGGAACTTTCATGTTTGGTTGTGCGCCTACTGCGCATGAGATCTTTTGGTGAACACGATCTGCTTGCTCTTATCAATACCCCCGTAAAGGTTCAACGAGAGCGAAATAACCATGAAGTGCCGGTACTCGGTTTGTTTTTGGATTCGGACCTAAGATCCGAGTCATTGTTCCATCAGTTAGATTGCTCAAGCGCCCAGATCCGACAGTTAGGCTACAAGAGGATGTTTGGCGTCAGCTTTCCCATGCGTTCTCATGTGCTTATCTCACCAGTCTTTCGTTAATTCACAAAGTTTTTGCCATTCCTTCTGCGTGGGAGCACGATTTTTCTGGGAGAGCTTTTCCAGGCATTCCTTAAGCTCCCTTACACTCGTTTCCGCTTTGGGGTCTACCTGCAAGTCCGGATCGATGCCGTTGAGCATCTTTCTAAGTACGCTGCTCTTGTTTGGCTCTTCCTCTACCCCTTTCGTAAGGTCCAATTTGTAGAAGACAACGCAACCAATACCTAGAACGAAGAGTGCTGGAACAAAAGTCCAGAGGCCAAAGCCGACAACGCTGACCAGAGCTATAGATGTCCATGCAGCAAGCACCGCTGGATAGATCACACTTGCAGCTAATGTGTTGCCGATAAAGTGGTAAACACGCGGAGGATGAAGTCTAAACTGCCCGTAAATGCCCAGTAAATCTTCAATATTGTATCCGCACCTTCTCAGACTGTTGCACTCTTGAATTCCACGGATTTCGTAAAAGGCTAATCCAAGCGTGACCACAAACCCGAAGACCCCTATCGGTAAGAGGTATTGCTTCGTTCCAGTAGAGGAAGTCAGATTCAAAAACAGAAAGATTCCAGTTCCAGATGCAAGGGGCAAAAATCCCAGTAGTTTCGCACGAAAGTCAGCGATTCCCTGATGGCTAGTACACACTTCTTGGTAGAAGGCTTTCAGCTCTTCGTCTGTATCTTTCGATGATGATTGTTTTTCTCCAGGCATGGGTATACCTCCACTAGCAACGACACGACTCAGGCTTGCTTGGCAATGTAGTAACCACCGTAATAGCAACCGTAGTTGTCATGCGAGTTGTCTTGAGCAGTGTGTTGACACTCTCACATAGTCTAACGAGGGACGAGCCTCACAAGCGATTTCACAACGAGTCACCCGACTAAGTACGTTTGCAGTACTAGCGTAACGGTTGTGCAATCAGATGCGATTCGTTGAAAAATGGCAGCAACCTTCAAAATTGTACTTGGTGCGGCGATCATCCATCGCCTGCTACTCTGAGCAGTTGGCCCGCAAAGGCACTCTGCTCGCTGAACTTTAACAACTTCCCTCCTGAATCCCGGATGACCTGCGCCGAGACATGCGCTGCCACATGCACCTGGCGTTTGATGCCGAGCTTGTGCACGTTCAGAG
>WNFM01193377.1_pt1 | contig 19704 bp, 17 predicted proteins | sample 5400271 | NCBI WGS metagenome assembly WNFM01 (sample SAMN13153352, study PRJNA577476) | soil metagenome | isolation source: 60 cm saprolite on Douglas fir-dominated hillslope | place: USA:California | collected 2013-09-17
CTGTCCGGCGGCCTGCTCGGTGTTCTGCTGACGCTCGGATTCACCTGCTGGCTCACCACCTCGCGCCTCGTCCGCTCGCAAGTGCTGTTGCTCAAGAACACGGAATACGTGCTGGCCTGCAGGCTCGCCGGGGCGACCGACTGGTTCATCATCCGCACCCACCTGCTGCCGAACGCCCTGCCGGTCATCCTCGTCGCGGTGACGTTCGTCGTGCCCAATGCCATCTTGCTCGAAGCGGGATTGAGCTTCATCGGCGTCGGTGTCGATCCCCCGACACCGAGCTGGGGCACGATGATCGCCTCGGGTGTCCAGTCGATCCAGTCCTATCCGCATCTTCTCGTCGCGCCGGCTCTCGCGATCGGCGCAACGCTCCTCGCCCTCAACGTCGTGGGCGATGCATTGCGCGACCTTCTCGATCCGGCGCTGCGCGGCTCGCGGCGAGGCTGAGCGATGGCGGGCCGCGCGACAGAGCAGGAGGAACCCAGGACGGCGAGCGGGGAGCCGATTCTGGAGGCGCGCGCGCTCCGCGTCTGGTTTCCGACGGGACGGCATCTCTTCGGCCCGCGTCGCTGGGTCCGCGCCGTCGACGGGGTCAGCCTCAAGGTCATGCCGGGCGAGACCCTTGCCGTGGTCGGCGAGAGCGGCTGCGGCAAGACGACGCTCGGACGCGCGCTCGTCATGCTCCAGCGTCCGACCGGGGGGGCGGTCACGGTCGACGGCGTAGCGCTGACCGGGCTCGGCGGCAAGAAGCTGCGGGACGCGCGGCGCCACCTCCAAATGGTCTTCCAGGACCCCTATGCCAGCCTCGATCCGCGGCAGCGCGTCGAGGCGATCGTCGGAGAGCCTCTGCGCATCCGCGGCGTCGCAGCGACGATTCGCCGGCGGCGCGTCGCCGAGTTGCTCGACCTCGTCGGCCTCGGCGTCGAGGCGACCGCGCGCTTGCCGCACGAGTTCAGCGGCGGCCAGCGCCAGCGCATCGGCATCGCCCGAGCCCTCGCTGCCGAGCCGAAGCTCGTCGTTTGCGACGAGCCGCTGAGCGCTCTCGACGTCTCGATCCAGGCGCAGATCGTCAATTTGCTGCTTCGCCTGCAGCGGCAACTCGATCTCACCTACATCTTCATCTCGCACGACCTCGCCGTGGTGCGGCAGATGGCAAGCCGCGTCGCCGTCATGTATCTCGGGACGCTCGTCGAGCTGGCCGAGACGGATAGGGTCTTCGCCGCGCCGCGTCACCCGTACAGCGTTGCTCTCCTCTCTGCGGTGCCGACCCTCGCGACAATCGGGGGCTCGGAGCCGCGACCGATCCTGCTGACCGGCGATCCCCCTTCGCCGGTCAATCTGCCGGGCGGGTGCCGCTTCCACACCCGGTGCTGGCTTCGCGAGCGTCTCGGGAATCCCGACATCTGTACCGCCGAGTCACCCGTCCTTTCCGGTGCAGACGGGCACCAGGCCGCCTGTCATTTCGCGGCCGAGACGGCCGGCCACGCCGCGACCCTGCCGGGGCCGGCTTAGGAGCGGCGCCGATGCGAGCGAAGGATCGGCCAAGCTCGCCCGCGGAACCGCTTCTCGACGTGGCCGATTTGCGCGTCCATATCCCGAGCCCGCGCGGCCTCGTCGAGGCGGTCGACGGCGTCTCGTTTTGCGTGGGCCGCGGCGAGGTCATCGGCATCGTCGGCGAATCGGGCTGCGGCAAGTCGATGCTCGCCCTCTCCATCATGGGCCTCGTCCCCGAGCCGGGACGGGTTGCAAACGGTCGGATCGAGCTCGACGGCCGCGATCTCCTCGCCCTCTCCGAACGCGGAATGCGGCGGGTGCGCGGCAGCGAGATCGGCATGATCTTTCAGGATCCCTCCGCCTCGCTCAACCCGGTGATGCGCGTCGGGCGGCAGATCCGAGAGACCATCGAGGCGCATCGCGCCGTGACTTCCAGCGAAGCCCGGCGCCGCTCGATCGACATGCTGCGCGCCGTCCGTATCCCGGAGCCGGAGGTTCGTGCCGCCGACTATCCGCACCAGTACTCTGGCGGCATGCGGCAGCGCGTCATGATCGCAATCGGCATGGCGAACCGACCGAAGCTGCTCATCGCCGACGAGCCGACGACGGCGCTCGACGTCACCGTGCAGGCGCAGATCATGGAGCTGCTGCGCGCGATGAACGAGGAGACCGGGACGGCGATCATCCTCATCACCCACAACATCGCGCTCGTCTCACGCTTCTGCTCGCGGGTTCTCGTCATGTATGCCGGCCGCATCATCGAAGCCGGGCCGACACGGGAGGTCTTTGCGAACCCCCGACATCCTTACACGACGGCGTTGCTCAAGGCCGTGCCGCGGGTCGACGCCCGGCTCGACGAGGGCCTGACCGCGATCGAAGGACGCCCGCCCGACCTTGCCCGGAAGCCCGCTGGCTGCGCCTTCCACCCCCGCTGCACCCTCCGCCGCGAGATCTGCTTGAGCGAGGAACCTCCGACCGCCGCGGTCGGGGGCGGACGAACGGCAAGATGCTGGGTCGCCGCCGAAGCGGCCGAAATTGGTATCGTGAGGAGTGCGTCATCATGAGCGCCAATTCACCAATCGAGACGCCGGGCACGATTCTCCTCGATGCTGCCGCGCCGCTCATCGAGCCGCGCAGGCTGGCCCGTTGCCTGCAAGATGTTCGCGCTGGCGGGGTCGACGCCCTCCTGGCAACGGCGGGCGCGATCGAGGATTTCCGCACGACCATGGAGGTCGTCGCCCGCTGGCTCGAGATCGACCGCTCGCACCGCGAGCGGATTCGAATCGCCCGCACAGTCGCCGACGTCCGTGCCGCCAAAGCGGCCGGCGAGATCGCCATCATCCTTCATTTTCAGGGGGCCGATCCGATCGAGGACGAGCTCGACTTCCTCAACGTCTTCCACGCCAGCGGCCTGCGCGTCATGCAACTTACCTACAATTCGCGCAACCGGCTGGGCGATGGCTGTTTCGAGCCGACCGACGCCGGTCTCAGCAAGTTCGGCCGCAAGGTGATCGGTCGCATGGAAGAGCTTGGGATCGTCGTCGATCTCGCCCATGCCGGCGTGAAGACGACGCTCGAGGCCGCCGAGGCGGCAAGCCGTCCGATCGTCATCACCCATGCGAACGCGCGCACGCTTCTTGACACGCCACGCAACGCTACCGACGCGATGATCCGCGCGGTCGCCGCGTCCGGCGGCGTCATCGGCGTCTGTGCCGCGCCCTTCTTCTTGATCAAAGGCGGCAGAGCCGCGACGCTCGATATGCTGATTGATCACGCCTCCTACATCGCCGATCTCGTCGGCTCTGCGCATGTCGGCCTCGGCTTCGATTTTGCCGACGAGGACGAGGACGACTTCGTCTATTTCGGCTACGACGAGCGCTATATTCCACGGCCGCCATGGATCTGGCCGACAGGCATCGCCGGACATGCCGAAGCGTGCAACATCGCGCCGGCGCTGCGCGCACGCGGCTTCAGCGAGGATGACATCGACGGCATTCTCGGTGAGAATTTTCTGCGCGTCTTCCGCGCGATCTGGGGCGGCTGAGCGGGAACCGATCGCGACTGGGTCGCGTCGGGAGCGGCAAAAGGCGAAGCCGATTTCCGCCGAATCATCGGCGGCAAGATGCCTCGCCTCGCGCGAGGGAGGTGCGTATGAGCGACGACCCGAGGCCTTCGTCGCCAAGGGAATTGTCGGCGCGTCGGCCTGCATCGTCCGGCCAGGCGAGGCACCGGTCAGCGCGACGGCGGGCCTGGCCGACCGCGCGCGGCAGCTCCCCGTCGTGCCCTCGCATCTTTTCAAGATCGGCAGCGTCACCAAGAGCTTCGTCGCCGCGACGCTGATGCGGCTCGCCGAGGATGGCGCTGTGTCACTCGATGCGCCGATCGCAGCGTGGTTCCCGCAACTCCCCTATGCTGATCGCATTACGGTGCGCCAGTTGGTCAATCATCGCAGCGGCGCACCGGAATTCGAGCTTCATATGCCCATGGACCCGGCGCGCCGATGGAAGCCGCAGGCGATCGTCGAACTCGCCTACCGCGTCGGCTCCCCGAACGTGCCTGGACTCCGCGCGAGCTATACCAACACCGGCTACGTCCTGGCCGGCATGTTGATCGAGGCGCTGACCGGCGACAGCCTCGCGCGTCAGATTCGTACGCGCATCCTCGAGCCTCTCGGCCTCCGCGACAGCTTTTCTGCGGCTGGTGAAGCGTTTCCCGAAGAGCGCCTGGTGCGCGGCTACTATTATCGCCCGCCCCTTCGCCCCGAGGACGCGAACCTCCCCTTCGAGAAGGGCGGCGAGATGTGGCAAACCGGCGGGACGCTCGGCTACAGCGAGGAACTGCAGGATTCGACAGACGTCTTTCCGTTCTCCAGCGCCTATGCCGCGGGTGACATGGTGGCGACGGCCAGCGACCTCGCGCGCTACATTGACGACCTCTTTGCCGGCAGTCTCGTTCGACCGGACACGCTGTCGCAGATGCACGGCGACCGTTTGCCGGCCGAGTTCCTCGGCACCCGCATGCGCGAGACCGGCGCCGGTCTTTTCGCCCTCGGCTATGCCGGGCGACAGACCTTGGGGCACCAGGGCAGCATGCCGGGCTACGTCACGATAATGGCCCATGAGCCGGTCTCGGGCGCAAGTGCCGCGCTCACCACCAACACCGGCTCCGGGAACCGCCTGCATTTCTACGCGACCGGCCTGCACCAAGCGTTCGACGAAATCATAGCCTTAGCGGCGGAGGTGTAGGTTTCTGTATCGGCGTCCGACGTTGGCTGCTTCACCTACGTTCCAGGCATTGTGAGCGGCGGCCTTGACACGTTAACGCACCGCAATGCGACCGCAGTGGCCTAACCGCGGTGGACCGCGAATAGCCGCACACCGTGGCAGCAGCCGGTCGCCGCGGCGGCGCGCGGCTCGGCCGCGTGGCTAGACGATCTGGTTGCGCAGCACTCCGTCGTCCCGCCACAGCCGGTTGAGGTTCTCGATGAGGATATCGATGACGTTGTCCTCGTAGCGTCGCGTCTCGCCGGCGGTGTGCGGCGTGATGAGGGCGTTCGGGATGTCCCACAGCGCCGACGATTCCGGCAGCGGCTCTTCCGCGGTGACGTCGATCCCCGCACCGGCGATCCGGCCTTCCTGCAGGGCGGCAACGAGCGCCGCCTCGTCGACGCAGCGGCCGCGCGCGACATTGATCAGGAAGGCAGATGGCTTCATCCGCGCGAGGGCGTCGGCGTCGATGATGTTCTCGGTCTCTTGCGTCAGCGGGCAGGTCAGCGCGACGAAATCGGCGTGCGGCAGAAGCTCGTTCAGCTCGTCGAGTCCATGCACCGAATCCACTCCGTCGCCGCCGGCATCGGGGTTGCGCTTGACGCCGACGACGCGAAGATCGAAGGCCTTCGCCAGCATCGCCAGGCGTCCGCCGATCCGTCCGAGCCCGACGATCAGCAAAGTCTTGCCGCCGAGCTCGTCCTCGCGCCGCGCGAGGTCGCCGATCATGCCGCGCCAGAAATGCTTGGCCTGATTGTCGCGCGCCTCGGGCAGGCGCCGGCTCAGGGCAAGGATGAGGGCGATGGCATGCTCCGACACGGCGCGCGCATTGACCCCCTGGGCGCTGGCGAGACGAATGCCATGGGCGACGAGCTTGTCGCGCGCATACTGGTCGACGCCAGCGCTCGCCGATTGGATAAAACGCAGTCTTGGGGCGATCTCCGGCAGATCGTTGCGCCACAGGCCGGAGACGACGAGCACATCGGCCTCGCCGATCCGGCGATCGAGCTCGGCACGGTCGCGGACCTCGAAACTCTTGATCCCGGTTTGCCGGACCGTAAAGCGCTGGCGGAACTGGTCGGAATCATGGCAGCCCCCCTCGGGCGTTCATTGAGCGTTGCCGGCTTCGATGCAACCGGATTCAATTATCACAATCCGCGTTTCAATGGCTGCTATACCTCAGCCGAGGTAGATTTCGCCCGGCCCAATTTCAGGGCAACGACCGAGAGGATGAGATGACGGAAAAGGCGAGCCCCCTGGCCGGCAAGCAGGTGACGCAGGCGATGCTGGTCAATGTGCCGCGCCTGGTCACCGCCTATTTCACCGGCAAACCGGACCCGGCGGTGCCGGCGCAGCGCGTCGCCTTCGGCACCTCGGGCCATCGCGGCTCCGCCTTTGACAACTCCTTCAACGAGAACCACATCCTGGCGATCAGCCAGGCGATCTGCCTCTACCGGAAGGGCCAGGGCATCGACGGGCCGCTCTTCATCGGCATCGATACGCATGCCCTGTCCGAACCGGCACTCGCCAGCGCGCTCGAGGTCTTCGCCGCCAATGATGTCGCGGTGATGGTCGACGCAGAGGGCGGCTTCACGCCGACCCCGGTGGTCTCGCACGCGATCCTGAGCCACAACAGGAACCGCCCGCGCGGACTCGCCGACGGCGTCGTCATCACGCCGTCGCACAACCCGCCCTCCGATGGCGGCTTCAAGTACAACCCGCCGAATGGCGGCCCGGCGGATACCGACGCGACCGGCTGGATCGAGCGTACGGCCAACGAGATTCTCGCCGACGGGTCCGCTCGAATCCGCCGCATCCCCTATGAACGGGCGCGCAAATCACCCGCCCTTCACCGTCACGACTATTTCGGCTCCTATGTCGGCGACTTGGCAGACGTCATCGACATGGAGGCGATCCGCGCCTCGGGCGTGCGCATCGGCATCGACCCGCTGGGCGGCGCCGCGGCTCGTTTCTGGCCGGCGATCATCGCGCGTTACGGCATCGCAGCGACGGTGGTCAACGATGCGATCGAGCCCGATTTTCGCTTCATGACGGCCGACTGGGACGGCAGGATCAGGATGGATTGCTCGTCGCCGCACGCGATGACCAGCCTGGTCGGCATGCGCGAGCGCTTCGACATCGCCTTCGCCAACGACCCCGACGCCGATCGTCACGGCATCGTCTGCCGCTCGGTCGGGTTGATGAACCCGAATCACTATCTGGCGGCGTCTCTGTCCTATCTTTTCCAGAACAGGGCCGGTTGGCGCGCCGATAGCGGCGTCGGCAAGACCGTCGTCAGCAGCTCGATCATCGACCGCGTCGCCGCGCAGGCCGGCCGCACGCTGAGCGAAGTGCCGGTCGGCTTCAAATGGTTCGTCGGCGGCCTGCTCGACGGCTCGCTCGGCTTCGCCGGCGAGGAGAGCGCCGGGGCAGCGTTCCTGCGCCGCGACGGCACGGTGTGGACGACCGACAAGGACGGGATCATCCTCGGTCTGCTCGCCGCCGAGATCACCGGCCGCACCGGCCGGGACCCCGGACAGCTCTACGATCGGCTGACCGGCGAGCTGGGCGTGTCGTTCTATGAGCGGATCGACGCCCCGGCAAATCCGGCGCAGAAGGATCTCCTGAAGAAGCTATCGCCCGACCGGCTCGGCGCCGCTTCGCCCGCCGGCGAGCCGATCGGCGGGATCAAGGCGATCAGCGACGGCGGCTGGTTCGCGGCGCGCCCGTCCGGCACGGAGGACGTCTACAAGATCTATGCCGAGAGCTTTCGCAGCGCCGAGCATCTGCGGCGCATTCAGCAGGAGGCGCGGGAGATCGTCACCGCCGCAATCGGCCCGGCTGGCGGCTCCTGATGCGGTGCTATTCGAGAATTTCGACGCCGGACGGGCGACCGACGATGACGGTGCTGGCGAGCCCGATAAAGAGCCCGCTCTCGACGATGCCGATCATCGCCGAAAGCTGCCGCTCCAACGCGGCGGGATCGACGATCGCGGGAAAGACGCAATCGGCGAGGTAGTTTCCGCCATCGGTGACGAAAGGCATGCCACCGGCCCGGCGCAGGGTCGGCGTGGCGCCGAGATCCGATAGCCGGTCGAGCACGATCTCCCAGCCGAAGGGCACGATCTCGAGGGGAAGCGGGGCACGGGTCCCGAGCCGATCGACGAGCTTCGATTGATCGACGATCACGATCATCCTTGCGCTGGCCGCGGCGACGATCTTCTCGCGCAGCAGCGCTCCGCCCTGCCCCTTGACGAGATTGAGCGTCGTCCTTTCGACTTCGTCGGCGCCGTCGATCGTCAGGTCGAGCCGGCGATGCTCGGCAAAACTGGTCAGTACGATGCCCGATCGCCGCGCCAACGCCGCGATTCGCTCCGAGGTCGGGATCGCTTCGATGCGCAGGCCCGCGCCGACGCGCACGGCAAGCGCCTCGAGCGCGAGTTCGGCGGTCGAACCGGAGCCGAGGCCGAGCACCATGCCGGGCTCGACGAGCTCGACCGCCCGCATCGCCGCCGCGCGCTTCAGCCGCCTTGCTTCTTTTCGACGTGACCGCCGAACTGGAAGCGCATCGCCGACAGCAGCCGCTCGGCGAAGGTGTGCTCCTGGCGCGAGCGGAACCGCGTATAGAGCGCCGCCGACAGCACGTCCGCCGGAACCGCCTGCTCGATCGCCGCCATGATCGTCCAGCGGCCTTCGCCGGAATCCTCGACGGAGCCGGCGTAACCCGCGAGCTCGTTATCTTCCGTCAGGGCGATCGCGCTGAGATCGAGCAGCCATGACGAGACTACGCTGCCGCGCCGCCAGACCTCGGCGATATCGGCAAGATCAAGCGCGTAGCGCCGCTCGGCCGGAACGTCCGCCATGGCGACGCTATGCAGGATGTCGAACCCTTCGGCATAGGCTTGCATCAACCCGTATTCGATACCGTTATGCACCATCTTGACGAAATGGCCGGCGCCGTTCGGGCCGCAATGAACATAGCCGCGCTCCGCCGAGCCGCCTTTCCTGGCGCGGCCCGGCGTTCGCTCGATCGTGCCGATGCCGGGCGCGAGCGTGGCGAAGATCGGGTCGAGCCGCCCGACCGGCTCGGGCTCGCCGCCGATCATCATGCAATAGCCGCGCTCCAGCCCCCAGACGCCGCCGCTCGTCCCGACATCGACGTAGTGGATGCCCTTCGCCTTCAGCAGCGCGGCGCGGGCGATGTCGTCCTGATAGAAGGAGTTCCCGCCGTCGATGACGACGTCGCCGGGCTCGAGCACGGCAGCGAGCTCCGCGACCGCGGCGCCGGTGACCTCGCCTGCCGGCAGCATGATCCAGACCGCGCGCGGTCTCGCGAGAGCGCCGACGAGCGCCGCGACGCTCTTGGCACCACCAGCGCCCTCGCCGGCCAGTTGGGCCACGGCATCGCCGTTGGTGTCGAAGACGACGCATTGGTGGCCGCCGCGCATCAGGCGGCGGACGATGTTGCCGCCCATCCGTCCGAGGCCGATCATTCCAAGCTGCATGCCGGTTTCTTCCCCGTGGAACGGTGGGTCAGGCGAGGCTCGCCTCGGGCGAGATGGACGCGCAAGGCACGCCGACCGCGTTCGGCAAGGACGTCGAAATCGCCGCTCGCCGTCGCCGCCTTGACGGTGCCGAAGCTGTATTTGCGTCGCGGTATCTCGAGGTCGCGGCGATCGTCGCAGGTGATCTGCAGAAAGACGCCGAAATTCGGTCCGCCCTTGTAGGCCTGGCCGGTCGAATGGAGGAAGCGCGGACCGAAGCCTACGCAGGTCGCAACCCGCTTGGCATCGCGGATCATGCCGCGCATCGCCTGCAGTGCGCCGACATGCGCCGCATTGCGCTCGAGATAAGCGAGCAGCGCGCAGTAGTCGCCCGGCTGCAGCTGACCGAGATGCGCCTTCAGATAGCTCGTCAGCGAGGCGCCGACGCCGAGATCGGCGAGCTGCCTGGCGTTCCGCGGATCGGTGAAGAGCGAGATTCCGTCGGCGGCGAAGAGCGGCCGCTCCGGCCGCAACCGGCCGCTCTTCTCGTACTCGCCGGTGAGCTCGCGCGTCTTGACCTTGCTGGCCTCGACATCCGGCTGGTCGAAGGGATTGAGGCCGATGATCGCGCCGGCGACGGCGGTGGCGATCTCCCAGCGGAAGAATTCCTGGCCGAGCTGGCCGGCATCGGCGAGGGCGATGCGGACGACCGGCTGGCCGGCGCGCTGCAGCGCGTCGACGGCACGGTCTTGCGCCGGATCGGCGCCGGCATCGAGGCGCAGATAGGCGAAAAGACGATCGCTGCCGTAAACGCCCGGCGGGCCGAGCGGCTCGCCATCGATCGGGATCACCCCCTTGCCGTGCTTGCCGGTCGATTCCGCGGTCAACTGTTCGAGCCACGCGCCGAATGCGCCGATGCCCGGCGAGGCGATGATCGTCAGCTTGTCGCGTCCCGCTTTCGCCGCCATGCCGACGATGGTGCCGAGGACGACACCGGGATTGTCCGCCGGCGGCGCGCCGGCCGCGCAAGAATGCACCATGCGGTTGGCGCCGTGAAGAAACGCCGCAACGTCGAGCCCCATCGCGGCGGCGGGGACCATGCCGAAATCCGAGAGCACCGAATAGCGGCCGCCGATCGCGGGATCGCCATAGCAGACGGCGCGGAAGCCCTCATCCTTGGCCATGCGCTCCAGCGCCGAGCCGGGATCGGTGATGGCGATGAAATGCGTGCCGGCGGCGCCGGCGCCGACGATGTCTTCGACGCGGGCGAAGAAATAGTCCTTGAAGACCGCGGGCTCGAGCGTGCTGCCGGACTTGCTCGAGACGATGAAGAGCGTCCTGGCGATGTCGAGTTCGGCTTCGCGCGACGCGATTTCGGCCGGGTCGGTCGAATCGAGCACGTGCAGCTCCGGGAAGCCGTTCTGCCGTCCGAACGTCGCGGCGAGAACCTCGGGCCCGAGACTCGAGCCGCCCATGCCGAGCAGGAGAAGATTCGAAAAGCCGCCCGCCTTGACGTCGGCCGCCAGCCGTTGCAACCCGTCGAGATGCGCCAGACGATCGTCGACGATGCGGAGCCAGCCAAGCCATTTCGCCTCGTCGCTGCCGGTCCACAGCGTCGCATCGCCCGCCCACAGGCGGTGCACCATGCCATCGCGACGCCAGGCCTCCAACGAGCCGTCGACCGCTTTCTGCAAATCCTCGCCCAGGGATGCGGTCTGCCGGTCGAGACGAGCGGCAAGGACGTCGGCGCGCTTGCGCGCCACCGCGCCGAGCAGCTTGTCGCCGGCATCGGCGAACAGGCGAATGCCGTCGGTCACCAGCGCGTCGGTCATCATCGCCAGCGGCAATGCGAGCCGATCGATCGCCGCCATCGACCGCTGCGCCTCGTCTATCCCCTCCTCGAGGCTGGCGCGCGGACGGCCATGATCACGGAAGGCATCCATCGTCGCCGGCGGGAGCGTGTTGACGGTGTCGGGGCCGATCAGCTCCTCGACGTAGAGGACGTCGCGGTAGGCCGGGTTTTTCGTCCCCGTGCTCGCCCACAGCAGACGCTGGGTCTGCGCGCCGGTCCGCTGCGCGAAATCCTGCCAGCGTCGGCCGCCAAAGAGCGCCTTATAGTACTGGTAGGCAAGCTTGGCGCCGGCGATGGCGACCTTGCCGCGCAATCCTTCGAGGGCGGCCCGTTGCTCGGGCGGCGGCGCGCCCTTCAGGCGTTCGGCAATCGCCTCATCCATCACCGTGTCGATCCGGCTGAGGAAGAAGCTGGCGATGCTGGCGATTCCGGCGACATCGCCGCCTTTGGCGGCGCGCGCCTCGAGGCCCTCGACATAGGCAGCGGCGACCGCCTCATAGGCTGATTGCGCGAAAAGCAGCGTGATGTTGACGTTGATGCCATCGCTGATCAGCTGTCCCACGGCCGGCGCCCCCGCCGTGGTGCCCGGCACCTTGATCATCAGGTTCGGCCGATCGACCGCTCGCCATAGCCGGCGCGCCTCGGCGATCGTCTCCTGCGTCTTCAGGGCAAGCTCGGCGCCGACCTCGAGGCTGACATAACCGTCGCGTCGCCGCGTCGCGTCGTAAACCGGGCGGAGAAGATCGGCGGCTTTGCGGATATCGGCGACCGCCAGCTCCTCGAAGAGCGCGGCCGGATCGACGTCGCGCTCGGCGATCAGCTCGCGGATCGCGGCGTCATATTCGGTGCTGCCGCCGATCGCCTTTTCGAAAATCGACGGGTTCGATGTCATGCCGCGCAGCCCGTCCTCGGCAATGAGCCGCTCGAGCCCGCCGCCGGTCAGCAGATCGCGCCGGAGGTAGTCGAGCCAGATCGACTGGCCGTATTCCTGCAACGCCTTGAGCGGGTTCATGCCGATCGTCTCCGCGTCGTTGTGCGCCGTCGATCGCCACGAAGCGATGGGCGGCGAGGTGGCGTCACGATAGCGCCGGTCTTGCCGCTCGAACAGCCGCCATTCGGCCGCCGGCAACCGCGATGGCCACAACCGCGATGGCCACGCCTCGACCAATCCCGGCACACCGTTCGGGCGCAAGGAAGAACAATGCGTCGGCCGCTGGTGTTCCTGCCCCGGATCGGGGCCACCTTGCATCAGCTGATGGAGGCGATGCGGCGCGGCTCTGCGTGGCGCCTGGACTCGAGCCGGCGCATGACATCCCTGAGGGCCGTACCGGCTCCTTTGACGGCGCGCTCGCCGGCGGCGATGCTCTCGCCGGCCCGGTCGAATTGCATCAGGCCGATATCGGCGAGCTTCGGCGCGATCATCACGTCGGGCGGATCGCCGGCGAGACGCGACCGGGTCAAGCGGTCCTGGACGATGTTGAGGGAGCTCGACATCACGCTGAAGAGGCTCGGCGCGTCGTTGTCGCGGCTGAACAGCTCGCGGACGAGCGCCGCGCCCGGCAGGCCGATCGTCGTGCTGGCGATCGTCTGCTTCGCCGCGGCCGCGTCCTCGATGCCGACCGGATCTTGGCCAGCGGAATCCTCACCGAACGCGTCGGCGTTGAGATTGACGGCAATGACGATTCGGGCGCCGAGTGCGCGGCACACCGATACCGGGACCGGATTGACCAGCGCACCGTCGAGCAGCCAGCGGCCGTCGATCTTGACCGGCGGAAAGAGGCCGGGCAGCGCATATGAGGCGCGCGTCGCTTCGAGCAGATTGCCGCTTTGCAGCCAGACTTCGTGCCCGGTGCCGAATTCGGTGGTGACGCAGGCAAAACGGGCCGGAAGATCCTCGATCGTGCGGTCGCGGAGCTCGTGGTCGAAGATCTGCAGGATGCGCCGGCCGGCAATCAGGCCGCCACTGCCGAACTGGAAGTCGAAGAGCCGCGACAGCCGCATTTTGTTGAGCTGCCGGGCCCAGTTCTCGAGCTCATCGAGCCTGCCGCCGAGATAGACCCCGCCGACCAGCGCGCCGATCGAAGTCCCGCAGACGATGTCGGGCTTGATGCCCATTCGTCCGAGCGCCCGCAAAACGCCGATATGTGCCCAGCCCCGGGCAACACCACTGCCCAAGGCGAGACCGATTCGAAAGTCGGACATCCAGTCGCACCCCTCGCCCACCTGCTAGAACGCTCTGCAACCGCTTTCTAGTCCCGTTGGCGCGTCGGAAAGACGATCGCCGGGTCAGGACGGCCGAAGGCCAGCCAAGCCATCGGCTTCGGTGGCGGAAACCGTCGTTCGCACCACGTGACGGGGCAATTGCTCGGGCCACGGGCGGCCGCGGTGCAGCGTGGCGCGGTTGTCCCACATGACGACGTCACCCGGCCGCCAGCGATGGAGATAGGCGACATCCGACCGGGTCGCCTGCTCGATCAGCGTGCGCAGCAGCGCCTGCGCATCGTCGGTCGCCATCCCGTCGATGGCGAAGGCGTGCGATGCGACGTAGAGCGCCAGCAGACCGTTCGCCGGATTACGCCACGCCATCCGCCAACGCACCGGCGGCAGCGCCTCACGCTCGACCGGGGTTGCGAGATCGGGCGCGATCTTGCCGCGCGAATGGGCGTAATCGTGCCAGGCGAAGGCGTTCACCAGTCGCGCCTGCATGTCGGCCGGCAGGCGCTGCCAGGCTAGCCGTGTCGAGGCAAACTCGGTTTCGCCGCCGCTCGGCGGAATCACGCGCGCCGACAGCACCGAGGCAAGCGCCGGCATCGCCTTGAAGGAGCTGTCGGTATGCCAGAGCTGGTTGGCCCGTGCCGCCAAGGCCTGACGGTGGTCAGGCGGCACCACGCGGCCCTCGTCGTCGAGATTGCTGAGGATCGAGAAATGAGTGCCCTCGCCGAGCGACGCGCGCTTGGTGATCTCCAGTGGTCCGAAGCAACGGGAAAACGCGAGTTGAATATCGTCCGTCACGGTTTGGCCGCGGAAGAGCAGCACGGAATGCTCTTCGAACGCGGCCCGTACGGCAGCGTAGGTTTTCGGCTGCGCCGCCACCTCGGCCAACCCCACCCCGCGCAATTCGGCGGCAAAGCCGGGACCGAGCGGCACAATCTCCATCGCCATGCTCTCTCGCTGCAGGGCGGATAGTGTGCGCCAATCTGCGCTCATGGGCAAACGCTGACGCGACGATGGCTCGTCCGGGGCTCGTACGGGGCTCTGCCGGACTGGGACCCTAAGGTCGAACGCCGGAACGCGCCAGTTGCTGGTCCATCTGTCACATCCGCCTCGCACGCCGCCCCGATCGCGCTTAATCTGCGCCGACGCCCACCAGTCACCGCGGAGCGTGGAATGAGTTTGCTGGAAAAGCTGAAGACCGAGGTCGAACGCTATCAGAACAAGCCGTTTCTGAAGGCGGCGATGGCGGTCTGCGCGTTGACGGCGCTCGCCGATGGCAGGGTCAGTCTCAGCGGCCGGTATCGCATTGATGCGATCATCGAGACGATGGAGAGACTGCGCATCTACGATCCGCACAAGGCGGTTGCCATTCTCGACGAGTTTCTCGATGAGCTCAGATCCGACCGCGAGCGCGCCGCCGCCGTACTCGAGCAGAAGATCGGACGTTACGCCGCCGACTACAAATCGGCGCGCACCTTGCTGCGCATCGCCTATCTGGTGCTGACCGCCGACGGTGCGATCTCGCCGGCCAAGATGAGCGCCTTTGGCGCGATCTCCATGTCGCTGGGCGTCGAGCCGAAGGAGATCTGGGAGAAGCTCGCCGGCGCGGCACCATAATGATGGCGGCACAACAATCCGCGGAGCCGGAACTACATCAGGAAGACGCCCTTGCCTGTCGTCTGGGCGTCGAACAGACGATAAGCCTCTTCAGCCTGTTCGAGCCGCCAGCGATGGGTGAACAGGTGATCGACGGCGATCCGCCGCTCGTCGATGAAGCGCGCGCAATCGGCTTGGCCAGTGGTCGAGAACGTCCATGAGCCGATGATCGTCAGCTGTTTGCGCAGCATGTCGGCGCTGACGTCGAGCGTCACGGTGTCGCCTTCGCCGACGAAGCATACCGTCCCCCAGGTGCGCGCGCTGCGCACCGCCGCGAGGCGCCCGGCCGGCGAGCCGGAGGTATCGAGGGTCAGGTCAGCGCCGGCGCCACGGGTCAGATCCCTGACCGCCGCGACCGGATCGTTCGACGCGGGGTTGATCGTGGCGTCGGCACCGAATTCGCCGGCGCGCGCGAGGCGCTCCGGGCTGATGTCGAGGGCGATCACCCGCGCTCCCATCGCACTTGCGAGCTGGGTCGCCGAAAGCCCGACCGGCCCCTGGCCGACGATCGCGATGGTATCGCGCCCGGACAGATTCATCCGGCGCAAGGCGCCATAGGCGGTGCCGGTGCCGCAGGAGATCGCGGCGCCGATCTCGAAGGACAGCGCATCGGGCAGGGTGACCAGCGTGCGCGCCGGCACCTTCATGTAGCACGCGTGGGCGCCATGGCCGGTGACGCCATAGACGACGATGCCCTCGGCGCAGAGCTGCGACCAGCCGACTCGGCAATGCGAGCAGACGCCGCAGCCTTTGTAGTGATGCACCATGACGCGTCCGCCGAGCGGCGCCTCGCGCTCGCCGACGCCCGGGCCGGCGGCGACGACGACGCCGCAGGGTTCATGTCCGGCGATCACCGGCCCGCTCGCCGTGCCGAGACCCAACGCCTGGCTGCCGCTCTTCGAGGCGCGATAGAATTTGAGGTCGCTGCCGCACATGCCGGACGCCTTGATCTCCAGCACAACCTCGCCGGGTCCCGGCGTCGGATCGGCGAAGTCCATGAGCTGCAGTTTACGTTCGCCCATGAAAACGACGGCTTGCATCGCATCCTCCTACGTCGCAGTTGCGGAGCCTAGTGTTGCTAGTGTTCCGACCTGACGGTTGGAAACCAACCGTCAGAGTCGGAACACTAGCGGGCGACGGCGGCCGGCTCCGCGAGACCGACCGAGCGGGCCGTCGCCATGATCGAGGCCCAGGTATCGTCGGGCAATGGAACGCCTTCCGCCAGACGCCGCGCCCGGCTTCTCTCCTCCGGCTCGCCCGGCAACAGGATCTCGTCGCCGCTCCGGGCAGGCGTCGCGCTCTTCACATACTCGACAAACCGCGCCGTCTCGGCCGGAAAGAAACCGGCCGGATCGATGCGCGCGGGATCGACATAGAGGGAGAACATGCCGTTGGCCGAGGGTCGCCCTAGCTGGGCGCAGCCATTGCCCGTCAGGGCGCCGCCGAGAATTTCGCACATCAGGGCAAGACCCGACCCTTTATGGCCGCCGAATGCGCGGATCGCGCCGCGCCCCTGGCGAAAGTCGCGTGGCCCGGTCGCCGTGTGCTCGCCGTAGAGCGTTGTCGGATCGTCACTCATCTCGCCGTCCGGCCCGATCAGCGCGTCCGCCGGAAGTTTCTTGCCGCCCTGGCTGGCGACGAGAACCTTGCCCTCGGCAACCACCGAGGTCGCGAAATCGAGGACGAGCGGCGGCCGCCCCGGCATCGGCACGCCGATGCAACAGGGCGCCGTCGAGAAGCGCCGCTCGAGCCCGCCGAAGGGCGCGACGAGGACGCTGCCGGCGGCATTGACGAAATGAATCGAGACGATCTCGGCGGCGGCGGCCATCTCGGCCCAATCGCCGACCCGGCCGATATGCCCGGAATTGCGCAGCGAGACGGCTGCGAGGCCCATCGCCTTGCATTTCGCGATGCCGATCTCGACCGCTTGCGGCGCGACGCTCTGGCCAAAGCCGAACTTGCCGTCGACGACCGCGAGCACCGGCGTGTCGACCGTCACGTCGACCGTCTGATCGGCGACGACACGGCCGTCCTTCTTCATCTCGACATAGCGCGGCACGCGGACGACGCCGTGGCTGTCGTGCCCGGCGAGGTTGGCAGCGACGAGATAGCGCGCGATGCGCTCCGCTTCGGCGCGCGAGCAGCCGGCCGCGGTGAAGATCTCGCCGATCAGATGTTCCAGGCGGTCGGCCGCGACTACCATCATCGCACGGCTCACACCTTGAGATGCGGCTGTTGCAGCGTCGCGACGTAGCCGCGGTTCCAGGTCGGGCTGATCAGCACCTCGTTGAGGCAGACATGCGGCGGCAGGGCGGCGATGTAGCAGATGAGATCGCCGAGATCCTCCGATTGCAGCATGCGCGCGCGCTCCTCGGCGCTCACCGGTACCGGGCGCTTGTCGAGAATCGGCGTCGCCACCTCGGCCGGACAGATGACGGACGAGCGGATGCCGTTGACGCATTCCTCGCCATTGATGCTGTGGCTCATCGCTACCACGCCGTGCTTGGCCGCGGTGTAGGCCGGACCGGAAATCGGGCTGACGAACCGGCCGGCCCAGGATGCGGTGTGGATGAGTACGCCGTCCTTCTGCGCCCGCATGATCGGCAGGGCGGCGATCACGCAATAAAATGCGCTCGACAGATTGCCGCGCAGCACCTCCTCGGCGCCCTCATCCTCGAGCTGCCGCCAGCTCCGCTTCAGGACGTTGAGTCCCGCGTTGTTGACGAGGATATCGAGGCGGCCGAATTGCTGCTTGATCGCCTCGGCGATCCGCCGGGCCGTCGCCGGCTGCATCAGATCGCCCGGCTGCACCGTCGCGGCGCCGCCGGCCTCTGCAATGCGGCGGGCGACGTCCTCGAGCGGCGCTGTGCGCCGGCCGGTCAAGACGACCTTGGCGCCGGCGCGCGCAAGTCCGAGTGCCGCCGCCTCGCCAATGCCGGACCCGGCGCCGGTCACCCAGGCCACTTTGCCGTCGAGACGCTTCACCAATTCTCCCTCCTACGTGGTGATCCGACCGGTGCCGATTCGATCCTCGGCGAGCCGCCTGACTGCCATTCAGAGCATCTGCCCGTCGCGGCGTCAATCCGCTGCCGGCCAAGCGAAGCGGCCGCCGACCGGGCTGCGAAATCTTCACTTTCCCGTGTGAACCGCGTCACAGGGATTATTTGCGCCGCACCGCTAGTCTTCATTGCTGCGACACCACATGCGGCCCGAAGCGAGGACACCGAAATGAAGGCGGCAACGATGTACATCGAGATCAACGAACCGGCTCAGGGACCACTGCAGCAGGTCATCGGCGGCTGGTTAATCGCCACGCTTTTTGCTCTCGTCGCTCTGCTCGGCCTGGCGACCTGACGAACGAGGAGCAGCGCGGCCTTCAGATCTCCGGCTCGGCGATGTTTCGCAGTGCCCGCTCGTTGGTCAGCACGATGCATCCCTGCTCGCTCGCGATGACGCCGTCGAGCTGCCATTGCCGGAGCTGCTTGTTGACGCTCTCTCGCGACATGCCGACCATGGTGCCAAGCTCGCGCTGAGACACCCGGGCAACGATGCGCGTGCCGCGTTCCGTGCGCTCGCCACTCGACTGAGCGAGGCTCAGCAGCTTCTTGGCCAGCCGTGATGGCAGATCGCGAAACAGCATGTCCTCGACCTGCTCGGTGGTTCGCCGCAAGCGATCGCAGAGCACGGCAAGGAGGCGAAGCGCGACCTCGGGATTGCTGATCAGGAACGGAATGAAGCTGCGGCGCTCGATGACCAGGAGTTCGCAATCCGTCTGCGCCATGGCATCGGCGGTCCGATCCTTGCCGTCGAGCAAGGCGATCTCGCCGAAGATCTCGCCGGCGTTGATCATGTTGAGGACGATCTCGCGGCCATCCGCCGACGGCGCGCTGATCCGCACCTGGCCGGCCAGCACCGCCATCATCCCGGTTCCCGGCGAGGCCTTGTGGAAGATGACCTCGCCATGGCGGTATTGCGCGATCCGCGCATGGGCAAGCAGCTGGTCGATCTCGCCGCTCGTCAGATGAGCGAAGAGCGCGTGGTTGCGCAAGATCGTTCTGCGGTCGATGGCGACGGTAGCAGGCATGCGGTTTGCTCACCGACCTCCGATAGGTGCTGGGCGGGAAATGTGCGCTGATCGCCGAGCAAGTGAAACAACGCTTGGTTCACGATGTCGACGCTTCCACGGGAGCCGTACTCGATCGACGGCCCTGCTCGGCAGTGCGGAGGTTATCTCCGAGCGGTTTTCCGCCGCACTGCCCGTTTCGGCGCCGCCGCCAGCCCGCCGCCGCCCACCATCTGCTCGGCGGTCTCCAGCGTAAAGCCATGGAAGGGGCCGCCGGGATCCTTGGCAAACAAGGCGCCGGGCGCGAAATGGCGATGCGTGCCGTTCGGGTCGCTGATCCAGTAGGAGCGCAGACGCCGCAAGGCCCTGGTGAAATTCGCGCCGGCATTGGCCAGGCCGATTTCCCATTGCGCCTGGGCGGCTTGCGAATCGTAGGCCCAGTACGTGCGAAACTCGACCCGCTCGCCATGCGTCGTCATATAAGTGCCACGATAATGGACGCCCTTCATCAGCTTTTCGCAAGACTCCGCAATCAGCGCCTCATTGTCGGCGAGGAAGGAATTGAATTCGCGAATTTTCGCAAAAGGCACCCGGAACGCCCATTCGATGACCACGGCGCCGATGACGTATTTGAGATCGTCCGGACCGGGCGTCGGAACCGCGATCACCGTATTG
>WNFM01158320.1_pt2 | contig 19698 bp, 18 predicted proteins | sample 5400271 | NCBI WGS metagenome assembly WNFM01 (sample SAMN13153352, study PRJNA577476) | soil metagenome | isolation source: 60 cm saprolite on Douglas fir-dominated hillslope | place: USA:California | collected 2013-09-17
ACCAAGTCGAGTGAGTGGCCAAGGAGGAAGACGTGCAAGCAATGCAGGAGGGCCAGACAATCAAGCATGGTGTATACGGGTTGGGAATTGTGACCTCTTCGGATGGAGAGCGCACGGCGGTGGATTTTGACGATCACGGACCCAAGCTGTTCGTAACCAGCATTATGACCGCGGAATTGATCGGAGAAGCGCCCGCAACTCCGCCCAAGACCAAGCGCCGGCGCAAAGCTTCGACCGCAGCCAAGGCCGCGAAAGCCGCCAAGAAAGCAGCGGCTGCGGCCAGTCACGCGTAATCTAGAGTCCCGGCGAACAGAATCGAGACGCCTGCACCAAGTACGGTGCGGGCGTTTTTGTTTTTACGTGCCTTGCGTCAATCAGGCGTCTGAAGGGCAACGTCATTCACTAACAAGCACTATTGGTAGCCTTTTTCAACCGGGTGAGAAGATTTCGTGCGAAGTTAAGCATAACGAAGGCCTCGAACCTTCTGGCCAGGGATCCCCGCCTGAGGAGGCCATGTGAAACGACGCCTGCGACTCGTTCATTTCTTACCAGTAGGTATTTGCCTGCTGGTTCTTTGCTCGCTCAGCTCGGTGTACGGCCAGACCACGCCAGGCGTAACCGACAATCAGATTCTGATTGGCTCTTGTTCCGCGCTGGAAGGCCCATCACATTCGCTGGGAACCCAGCAGATCAAGGGCGCGCAAGCCTACTTCAATCTGATCAATGATGAAGGCGGAGTCTGGGGCCGAAAACTGAAGCTGGTGGCGTTTGACGATAGCTATGACCCCGCGAAGACCGCGACGTGTTTCAAGCGGCTACAGGAACAGAGTGTGTTCGCATTGGGATTTTTTGTAGGAACTCCGACCGCCGTGAAATATCTGCCGATGGCGGAGGAAGCAAAGATTCCGCTGGTAGGACTTTTCACCGGCGCACAGACGCTGTACACACCGTTGCGGCATTGGGTGATCAACGTCCGAGCGTCATACGCAACGGAAACCAGGGAACAGGTCGATGGTATCTGGAAACTCGGATACCGGAAGGTCGCTGTCATTTATCCCGACGATGCGTTTGGCGCGGCCGTTCTGGATGGCGTAAAGGGCGCCTTGAAGGGGAAAGGAGCCGAGCCGGTCGCAGTGGGTTCGTATCCGCGGCAGACCTCGGAAGCGGACCAGGCAATCAAAAGCGTGCGCGCTGCGAGCCCGGAGGCTGTGGTCATTGTGGGACCTGCGAATACAGTTGGCCCGATCCTGCAAAAAGCCCATGCGCAAGGATGGAAGCCGCCCTTCTTGACGGTGTCCTTTGTAGGGACAGACGACCTGATCTTGCATGCGGGCGCCGACGCCGAGGGAATGGTGGTCACGCAAGTGGTGCCACCTTACTACCAAACTGATCTGAAAACCGTGGCAATGTATCGCAAGGCCCTTGCGAAATATTATCCCGGGGAGCAGCCGGGATTCGTGAGCCTGGAAGGATTTGTGGACGCCATGGTGCTGGTGCAAGGCCTGAAACGTGCCGGGAAGGATCTGACCCGCGATGGCTTGATTCGAGGAATCGAGTCTATTCATGACCACGATCTCGGATTGGGACCGCAATTGAAATTAAATTATTCGGCCCATGACCATGCAGGGCTCGACGCCGTGATTCCGACCGTGATTCGCGGAGGGCGCGCGGTGCCGTTCACCGACTGGTCGAGCGTCGCTCCCAAATGAGGGATCACCGGGTTTGTTTTCTACGAAAGTTAGCGACCGCCGTGCAGTGCTCTTGGCCGGTCCGGATTACCGAGCGACGAAGGATTCCCGCTTACGCCGGATCAGCGCCTTGTGATAAATTTCGATCATGAAGAAAATCTTGGTGATCGCGGGATTGCTGCTGTTTGTGGCTGGCATCGTCGGGCTGGTTCATCCCGACTTCACCTATCACAAGACCGAAGAGGTGGCGCGCTTCGGGCCGGTCCACGCGTCCGTGAACGAAGAAAAAGTCGCGACAGTGCCCACACCGGTTTCAGTGATATTGCTGGTGGCAGGGCTCGGTCTGACAGTGCTGGGCGTAAGAAAATCCGGCGAATAGCCCGCCGAGGCACTGCCAATCTAAATTAGCGGATTACTTGATGGCAGATTCGGCTTGGTCGAAGGCGTGGTAGGACGAACGGACCAGCGGGCCGGCTTCGACATGCTTGAAACCCATCCGCTCACCCAGGACTTTGTATTCGGAAAATTCATCAGGATGGAGGTAGCGAACGATCGGCAAATGTTCGCGTGTCGGCTGCAGATACTGTCCGAGGGTAAGAATGTCGGTGCCTTGGGCAGCAAGCTCTTCCATCGTGGAAAGCACTTCGTGCTTTTCTTCGCCGAGCCCAAGCATCATTCCAGTTTTCGTTGGGACGTCGGGATGGGTTTGCTTGGCGCGGCGGAGAAGCTCGAGCGACCGCTCGTAGACCGCACCCTTGCGCACCTGGCGATAAAGGCGCGGCACAGTTTCTGTGTTGTGGTTCAGCACATCGGGACGAACGGCCAGAACGGTGTCGAGCGCGTCCCAATTGCCGCGAAAATCGGGAATCAAGACTTCGACCTTGCAGCCGGGAACGCGCCGGCGAATTTCGCTGATGGTTCGGGCAAAAATCTGCGAGCCGCCATCGGGCTGGTCATCGCGATTCACGCTGGTAACCACCGCGTAGCGAAGCCCCATGCGGGCCACCGCCTCCGCAACGCGCAGCGGTTCATCCTCATCCGGAGGGCCAACCGGTTTGCCCGAAGGCACCGCGCAGAAGCCGCACGCTCGAGTGCAGATATCACCCAGAATCATGAAAGTGGCAGTACCGTATTCCCAGCACTCGCCCATGTTGGGGCAGCGCGCGCTTTCGCACACGGTATGAAGGTCGAGCGTGCGCATGGTGCGCTTCAGCTCCTGGTAGCGTTCGCCGCCAAGAAATTTGACGCGCAGCCATTCCGGACGCGGGTGGGCGTTAGGCGAAAGCACCGGTGGAGGTGCAGGGCTGGAGATGATGTTGAACGGGGAAGCCATGGTGATGGAGCCTGTTATTTTACGCGCAGCGGCGGCGGTTGACAAACGGCAGCCTGCTGTCGAAAAGGGACGGTTGGTGGCACCGGCTACAAGGTGCGCAGCCCGGACTGGCTAAGCTGCCGCGGAAAATCTCCGACACTCCTCCTCCCCACCTTGCTGTCCGCAAGTGATTGAAAAGAAAGAAAGGAATTTCTATGAGAAAGTGAAGAGTATCAAAACAAAGAAGTTACGAGAATTCGGCAAGAATATCAAAATAAATGACTTGGCTCTTCCAGATCTGGGACCGGGAAACGATCACAGCTATATACAAATGGTATTGTACTAAAGACTAAACAGTCTGTCGATAGAAAAACACACCAACTACAACGGCTGGCGGGAGGAACGGATAAATTCGCGAAGCACGGTCACGTTGGGGCCATACACGCCGATGCGGCCGGCATCCACCGGGAGGCCGAGACGTTCGGCAAGATCGAGATCCACGCCGGCGTCATCCAGTTCAGACAAACTGTAACCCTGCGCAGGCGCGACACGATTGCGGCCCGACGGATAGACCGGCCGGGGCGGACGATGACGGCGCCAGGGGCGGCGCGCCAGTTCGTAAAATTGCTGCCAATCGCGTTTTTGCCAGGTAGTCATGGCCATAAACTTTTGCGAGCCAGCGTAGATCGCGTCTACCCGCTGATCGGATTGATCGCTCTCTTTATTCTTACTGCTCGTTCGCAACATTGGATGCCACGCCTTCCTAAAAGGTTCCTCAGCGTCAAGCTAGCTGGAAACCGCGTGAACCCGCCATCGGGTAGATTCCGCATGCGCAACCTTACTGCAAAAAACGTACGGAAAACCATTTTCCTGCTTCGATGTTTCAAACACGTAAATAAGGCGAAAGTTGCGGGGTTGGCCGACACTATAGTCGCCTGCCCATAGGCGCGCAAGGGAAAGCGAGGATTTTGCACAAAGCTACCGCAGGGTAGAGATTGAGGAGAGTGAAAAGCGACGCCAGCAAGAACCGGCGCCACTATCTGAAAGAATGGAACTGCTTACCAGCGGTTGCCGCGATCGCCACGGTCGCCACCGCCGCCGCGATCACCGCGATCGCCGCCGCGGCCACCACCGCGCCCACCACCACCACCGCCACCATGCCCGCCGCGACCACCGCCGAAACCACCACCCCGCCCGCCGCCACCGCCACGCTGCTCCTGCGGACGAGCTTCGTTCACTACCAGATTACGGCCGCCGAAATTCTGCCCGTTCAGCGAGTTGACCGCGCGGTCCGCTTCTTCGTCGTTGTTGATTTCGACGAAAGCGAAACCGCGTGATTGGCCCGTGAATGACTGCCGAAGGGTTGACACCCGACTGCGTGAAAAATTCCCCAAGAGTATCTTCCGTGGCGGAAAACGGAAGATTTCCAACGTAAAGCTTCTTCACTTACGGACTCCTTTTGCCCGGAACCGAGATGCACGTCGCGGAGCGCGCTGGAAAGCCTGAAAATTCTTGCGGGCGTCCGAAAGTCCGAAGCCACATCCTTATTTCAGGGTCGAAAGACCACTTCTATTCCAGGGCTTGCAAGTACAAGCCCGGAAACCCTGAAACCGGGGACAGAATCTGGCGCTCCAGCGGTCAGAGGCATCGTCGCGGAAATTGACCCCTTTTGCAATGAGAATTTGCCGCGTCCCTTGTGACGACACGGCGCCCATGCCGTGCAAATACAATGGATGCAAATTGGTGATACGATGCGCGCACTGACGTTCCTGCGGAGGCCCAAGTGCGCGGTACGATGATGGAGTTTCCCCTTACTCTTACCGCGATTCTCGACCGGGCCGGCAAGCAATTCCCAAGAGTTGAAATTGTATCGCGGCGGCCGGATCGTTCGGCGGTTCGAACCAACTATCGAACCTTTACCGCGCGCGCACGAAGGCTGGCCAGCGCGCTGACCAAATTGGGATTGCAGCGCGGCGATCGCGTGGCGTCAATGATGTGGAATCACTCCGCCCACCTGGAGGCGTTTTTTGGCGTACCGTGCGCCGGAGGCATTTTGCACACCCTGAATTTGCGGCTACACCCGCACGAAATTGCCGCAATCGCGAAACACGCCAACGACCGGTTTCTGCTGATTGACGATGTGCTGCTTCCGGTATTCGAGCGATTTCGGGACCAGGCGCCCTTCGAAACGGTGATCGTGGTGCCCTATGGCTCGAACGCCGTGCCGGAGGGTTTCCTCAATTACGAAGAATTGCTGCAGCACGCAGATCCTGATTTTGCTCTGCCGGCGCTTGACGAAAATGACGGCGCGGCAATGTGCTTCACCTCCGGCACCACCGGCTTCTCGAAGGGCGTGATCTACTCGCACCGCGCGCTGGTGCTGCACTCGTTGGCGGAGTGTGCGGTGGATGCATTTGCCATAAGCCATCAGGACACAATCCTGCCGGTAGCGCCGATGTTTCACGCCAATGCCTGGGGCATCCCGTATACCTGCGTGATGGCGGGAGCAACATTGTTATTGAGCGGGCCGAACGTTGAACCGGAAGGTTTGCTGGACTGGATGGTCGAAGAGCGGGTCACGATGGCGTCCGGCGTGCCTACTGTGTGGCTGGGGGTTTTGGATACGCTGGAAAAAAATCCCGGTCGGTGGAGATTCGACTGGCCGGTGCGCGTGATTTGCGGAGGTACGGCGCCGCCTCTGGAACTGATTCGCAAGCTCGATGGTTACGGCATCCGCATGCTGCACTTGTGGGGGATGACCGAAACTGCGCCGCTGGCGACGACCGGTCACCTGAAATCGCACATGCACGACTGGCGCGACGAAGAGAAATATCAGATGCGAGCGAAACAGGGATGGCCTGTGCCGTTCGTCGAACTACGGATTACTCGGCCGTCGGAAAAGACCGGCGAAAGTGAAGAAGCGCCGTGGGATGGAATCACTCCCGGTGAATTGGAAGTGCGCGGGCCGTGGGTAGCTTCGCATTATTACGAGTCGCCGGATCAAGCGCATCGCTGGACCGACGATGGATGGTTCAAGACCGGGGATGTAGCCAATGTCGATGAAGATGGAATCGTGAAGATTGTGGATCGCGCGAAAGACCTGGTGAAATCCGGCGGCGAGTGGATCAGTTCGGTGGACCTGGAAAATGCGTTGATGGGGCACCCGGCGGTGAAAGAAGCGTGCGTGATCGGGATTGCGCACCCCAAGTGGCAGGAGCGGCCGTTGGCGGCGATTGTTTTGAAAGACGGCAAACGCGCGACCGAGGCGGAATTGCGAGATTTTCTGGCTGCGAGTTTCGCGAAATGGCAGCTGCCCGATGCCTTTGTGTTTTTGGATGCGATCCCGCGAACCAGCGTTGGGAAATTCAAGAAGCTGGCGCTGCGAGAACAGTTTGCGGGGTGGAAGTGGGGGAGCTAGCGCAACGCACTACATTCTCTGGAAGTATCACCATTGTCGCGAGGTCAGCCTGCGACCGCTGCATCAGCACCGTAACGCTTTTTCCATTCACTGCGCATTTGTTCAGAAGCTGGCCACTGAAAACATAGCGTGTAGCCGTCAGGATCGGAAAGATATAGTTGCCTCATTCATATGGCGCGGTTTGCGGCCCCCCGGCAGGCAATGCCCGCGGCGCGCAAGTAGGCGTAGGCGGCATCCACGTTCGGGCATGCAAAATATATTGGCGGTGTCCCGATGCGCCGCCTTTCGCGCGGGATCGGGAACTAGCGGTCGCTCCGCCGCTTCATACGCCGTGTTGAGCATGAGCTCCACGCCGTTCAAACAGAGCAGCACCCAACCGAAATTCGGCCCAGGATTGCAAGTGGCGATGACTGCAAAGCCCAGAGCGTCCCGGTAGAACTCGATGGCAGTCGGCATGGCAAAGACTTCTAAAAGCGGCGCCAAACCACGAATGTCAATGCCCCTACAAACCTCCGTGCCGCACCACTGGCAAGAGAGGGAAAGTCTATCATCAGGAGCAGTCTTTACTAGGTGCGGTAGGACGCGTTGATGCGAACGTACTCTGCTGTGAAATCACAGGTCCAGTAGCGGGCACGCGCTTTTCCAGCGTGCAAATCCACGATAATCGGGAGGTGTTCGGCGAGCAGGCGATTCGAAGCGGCGCGTTCGTTGAAATCGAGCGGCTGGCCTTTGCGCAGGACTTTGATGCCGGCCATGGTGATTTCAACCAGCGCCGGATCGAACTTCACTCCGGAACGTCCGGCAGCGGCGAAAATGCGTCCCCAGTTGGGATCGCCGCCCGCAAAAGCGGTCTTGACCAGCGGGGAAGTGGCGATGGTCTCGGCAATTTTGCGCGCGGAAGCTTCGGCCTTTGCGCCGCGCACTTCGATTTCGATGACTCGCTGCGCGCCTTCGCCGTCAGCGACAATCTGGCGAGCGAGGGAGCCGCAGACCTCCTCCAGTGCCGCCGCGAATTGGCGGTGCGCTTTGCTGCCATTCGAAATCGAAGGAGCACCGGCAGCGCCATTCGCAAGCACCAGCAACGTGTCGTTGGTGGAGGTATCGCCATCCACGCTGATGGAGTTGAAGGTGCGCGAAGTCACGTCGCGCAGGGCGCGTTGCAACAGCGACGGCGAAATCGACGCGTCGGTCACCACGAATGCCAGAGTGGTGGCCATATTGGGATGAATCATGCCGGCGCCTTTGGCGCAGCCCACCAGATGGATTCGTTTGCCGGACATTTTGAAAGTTGCCGACGCGGTCTTGGGTCGGGTGTCCGTCGTGCAGATCGCCAGCGACAATTCCGCGAACGATCGCGCCGACGGGCGGCGATTGCGCGAGAGCGACGGCAGCGCGCGGAGGATTTTTTCTAGCGGGAGCTGGACGCCGATCACACCGGTGGAGCATACGAACAGCTCTTGCGGTGCGATCAGCATGCGCCGCGCAGCTTCCTGGTTGGTGCGCTGCGCTACGATTTCACCTTGCGCACCGGTAGCGCAGTTGGCGTTGCCGGCGTTGACCACCACCGCCCGCATGCGGCCTTTCGATTCGCGCAGATTTTTCCTGGAAAGAGTTACCGGCGCGGCGACCACCAGATTTTGCGTGAAGACCGCCGCCGCGGACGCCGGAACATCGCTGGAAATCAGAGCGAGATCCAGCGCACCGGTTTTCTTTAAGCCGCACGCCGTAGCAGAAAAACGAAATCCCTTCGGCAGCGCAGATTCTGGAGGCGGATGCGTCATTTCGCGGAGGCTTCCTTGGGCAGACGGCTTTCCAGTTCTGCGATGGCCGCACCAACCGAAGCTTCCGCTGTGCCGCCGGGAACACTCTTCGCGGCTAACGCTGCCCCGACCGACAGACCGCTGGAAAAATCAGTGTTGAAGGCCGGCGAAACTTTGCGCAGTTCCTCGAGCGGAAGCTGAGTCCAGGGTTTCTGCTGGCGTTCGGCTTCCTTCAGAATTTTCCCGACAAGGTCGTGGGCCTGGCGGAAGGGAAGGCCCTTGCGAACGAGATAATCGGCCGCTTCGGTGGCAAGCAAAGCAGGGTTGGATGCAACCGCGCGCAGCCGATCGTCGCGATAGCCGGTGGCCTTGATCGCGCCGGTAGCGACGGCGAGCATATCGCTCACTTGATCGTGCGCTGAAAATAGCGCTTCCTTATCCTCCTGGAGATCGCGCTGGTAACTCGTGGGCAATCCTTTGAGCGTCGTAAGCAGTCCAACCAGCGCGCCGGTGATGCGTCCGGTTTTGCCGCGAATGAGTTCCCAGCAATCGGGATTTTTCTTTTGCGGCATCAGGCTGCTGCCGGTGGAATATTCGTCGGGAAGAATGACGTAAGAGAATTCCTGCGACGCGAAAATCACGAAATCTTCGGCGAGGCGGGAAAGATGCGTGGCGATGCCAGACGACGCGAAGAGATAGTCGAGCGCGAAATCGCGGTCACTCACCGCGTCGAGGCTGTTCGCGGTGATCTTGGAAAAGCCGAGGTCGCGCGCGACGGCGGCGCGATCGATGGAGAAGGAATTTCCGGCAAGTGCGCCAGAGCCCATAGGACAGGCGTCCGCGCTTTCCGCAGCGTGTTCGAGGCGAGCGAGATCGCGAGAGAAAGCTTCCGCATGCGCGAGCAGGAAGTGCGAGAGAAGAATCGGCTGCGCGTGCTGCATATGGGTCATGCCGGCCATTGGCACGCCGAGCTTGCCTTTGGCTTGCGCCAGCAGCGCGTCGATTAACATCAGAAGTCCGCGCTTGTTTTCCGCCGCGGCATCGATGACGAACAGCCGAAAGTCGGTGGCAACAAGCTCGTTGCGGCTGCGGCCGGTGTGGAGTTTCCAGCCGAGCGGCCCGAGTTCTTCGACCAACGCTTTTTCGACGAAGTGGTGTACGTCTTCCGCGTCGGCGCCGAACGATTCGACCCAAGCTGGACCGGCCTGCGCGCGCGCGGTGATTTTATCGAGAGCGGCAAGAGTTTGCCTGACTTCGGTTGCGCTGAAAATTCCGATTGGCTCGAGTGCCTTGGCCCAGGCGCGGTCTACCGCAATCTCATATGGCAACAACCGCTGATCAAACGCAAAGGAGCGCTGAAAGGCGTCGAAGTGCGCGTCCGGCGCGCGTTCGAAGCGCCCGCCCCAAAGTTTATGGTCTTTGCGTTCGGTCATGGTGATCGTGGTTTGCCCGAGAGCTCATGATTACGTTCAAGATCCTTCGGACATCCTCGTCGGATGTCTTCAGGATGACAACTTTGCCAACCATTGGAGTCAGGAATTGCCGCCTTCGGCTTTGGCCTTTGGGCGAACCGTCACCGGCAGCGCGAAGAGATTGATGAACCCTTCGGCGTCTTTCGGGTTGTAGCGGCCCATGGTGAAGCTGGCCAGATCGGCGCGGTACAGCGAAAACGGTGACTTGCGGCTGGTCACGTTGTGCGTGCCCTTCCAAAGTTTCAGACCCACGGTACCGGTCACGCGCTGCTGCGAAACGTTGAAGAATCCGTCCAGCGCCTGGCGCTGCGCGGAGAACCACACTCCGTTGTAGACAAGATCGGCGTAACGAACCGCGAGCGTCTGCTGCAAGTGCGCGGTTTCGCGATCGACGGTAAGCCGTTCCAGTTCGCGATGCGCGGTTACCAGGAGTGTGCCACCAGGAGTTTCGTAAGCGCCGCGCGACTTCATGCCGACCAAACGGTTTTCCACGAGGTCGGTGCGGCCCACGCCGTGGCGCGCGGCGATTTCGTTCAGTAAGTTGAGCAATTCGATCGGCCCGAGCTTTGCGCCGTTTACTGAAACCGGTGTCCCGGCCTCAAAACCGATTTCCACTTCTTCGGCTTTGTCGGGAGCCTTCTCCGGAGAAACCGTCCACTGCCACATGGCTTCGCTCGGCGCATTGCCGGGATCTTCCAGTTCCGCGCCTTCGTGGCTGAGGTGCCAGATATTGCGATCCCGGCTGTAAATATTTTTCTTGCTCTGTTCGATCGGCACGTTGTGCTTTTCGGCGTAGGCAATCGCGTCTTCGCGCGAATCGATGTCCCACTCGCGCCATGGCGCAATGATCTGCAGATTCGGCGCGATTGCTTTGTAGGCCAATTCGAACCGCACCTGATCGTTGCCCTTGCCGGTACAGCCATGGGAAAGGCCGTCCGCGCCGAGTTGCAACGCAAGTTCGGCTTGGCGCTTGCCGAGAACCGGCCGCGCCATCGAGGTACCAAGCAAATAGGTGTGTTCGTACACCGCGCCGGCGCGCAGCGTCGGCCAGATATAGTCGCGAATAAATTCCTCGCGCAAATCCTCGACGTATGCGGTTGAAGCTCCCGTAGCCAGCGCCTTCTTACGGGCAGCTTCCAGGTCTTCCTGCTGGCCGACGTCGCCGATCATGGCGATCACTTCGCAACCGTAATTTTCCTTCAGCCACGGAATAATGATGGAGGTATCGAGCCCTCCGGAATAGGCAAGTACTACTTTTTTCGGTTTCGGTGCAGGCGTTTTCAAGTGCTCCTCTTTCTTTCGGTTTGATATTTGCGCGCATTGCCGCAATTTGCTGAACGACTCGTAGAAATGCTTTAGGTACAAAGTCTAGCGGAATAGTGTGTGCAGAATCGCTTTCTGCACGTACATGCGATTCTCGGATTGCTCGAGCACCACGGATTGCGAGCCATCCAAAATTTCCGGCGTCACTTCATAGCCGCGATGCGCGGGCAGGCAGTGCATGAACACTGCGCCGCGTTCGGCCAGCGCCATCAGCTTGCGATTTACCTGGTACGGCTTGAACACTTCACTGCGAACTTTTTCTTCGGCTTCAAAGCCCATGCTGGTCCAGGAGTCGGTATACACCGCTTGCACATCTTCAACCGCTTCGCGCGGATCGGTGAACAGCTCTATCTTCGCTTTGGTTTCCTTTGCCACCCGCCGCGAATCGGCCACCACGTCCGCATCCGGCGCGTAATTTGCCGGTGTAGCGATGCGCAGGTGCACGCCAAGCCGCGCGGCGAGATAAATCAATGAGTGGCTGACGTTGTTGCCGTCGCCGACGTACGCCAGCTTGAACCCCTTGAGCGAGCCGAATTTTTCCTCCAGCGTGAAATAGTCGGCCAGCGCCTGACAGGGGTGAAATCTGTCGGACAGCGCGTTCACCACCGGGATGTCGGTCGTCGCCGCCATTTCGTCGAGCACTCGCTGTTCGTAGACACGCGCGACGATGCCGTGCACCCAGCGTTCCAGGTTGCGTGCGACGTCCGCGATGGACTCGCGTTCGCCCAGCCGCGCCTGGGTGTGGTCCAGAAATACCACATGCCCGCCCATGCTTTGGATGCCGACTTCAAAGGTGACGCGCGTGCGCAGCGACGGCTTTTCAAAAATGAGCGCCAGAAATTTGCCGCGCAGAGTTTCCGCGTAACGGGAAGGATTGCTCTTGATATCCGTGGTCAGCGCCAGGAGTTCGCGCGAGTGCGCGGGGCTCCATTCGCCTCCGGTGAGCAGGTCCTTTGCAGTTTGCGCGGGTATTGCCAGTGTGGTGGTTGCCATTTTTACCTCTTAAGTTGCGACCGTGAAGCGGTCGAATTCATGCGCGAGCGCTAAGCGCTCGACGCCGCGGACATGGCCGACGGCAGCGGAGTCTTCGCTAAAGAAGCCTCCGCCGCCGGGACCACTCGCGGGGTTTCGACTAAAACTTTCTCGAACAGTTGCAGAAATTCGCGCACTTGCGCCTTGCTAATCAGAAACGGTGGAAGCAGGCGTATCGTAAAATCATGGGTGCAATTCATCAGCAGGCCGCGCTTCAGGGCTTCCGCCACGAACGGGCCGCCTTCGATCGCAAGCTCTACGCCGAAGATGCAGCCTTCGCCGCGAATCTCTTTGATAACATTAAATTTGCTTTGAAGTTTTTCGAGTCCGGCACGAAGTTCCGCGCCGCGCACCCGAATATTCTGCAAAAGCTTTTGGTCCTCAACAGTTTTCAGGAACTCCAGCGCTGCCGCGCAGATCATCGGCCCGCCGCCAAAGGTTGTGCCGTGCAGCCCGGGAGAAATTCGCGCGGCCACTGCGTGGTTGGTGAGAATCGCGCCGAGCGGCAGTCCCGCCGCCAGCGGCTTGGCGATAACCGCAATATCCGGCTTCGAGGAAAATTTCTGATAGGCGAAGTAGCGCCCGGTACGCCCAAGGCCGCACTGGATTTCGTCGGCCATCAGCAGCGCACCGTGCCGCGTGGCGAGTGCACGGGCGCGCTCCCAGAACTTTTCGCTGACCGGATAGATTCCGCCTTCACCCTGAATCGTTTCGAGAATCACCGCGCAAACGGTATCATCGAATTTCGCTTCAAAGTCCGCGACATCGTTGAACCTGACAAACTCCACGCCAGGCACCAGCGGCTCAAACGGGGCGCGATATTTTTCCGTTGCGGTCACGCTAAGCGCACCGAACGTCCGCCCGTGAAAAGAGTTGTGCATCGCGAGGATCCGCGTTTTGGCGGGCTTTTTCGCACCCGCGTCATCTGCTGGGCGTCCGCACAAACGCGCCAGCTTCAACGCCCCATCGATCGCTTCGGTTCCGCTGTTTGCAAAAAACACCCGGTCCAGGCCGGACCATTCCGCAAGTTTGCGCGCCAGTGGCCCCTGAAATTCGTTGTGAAAAAGATTCGAGAGGTGAATCGCGCGACCCGATTCGCGACGAATGGTCTTGACGATGCGCGGATGCGCATGGCCCAGCGCGTTCACCGCAATGCCGCCGAGAAAATCCAGATACTTTTTGCCAGTGGAATCGAAGACGTATGCGCCACGGCCATGCGTGAAAACAATCGCAGGCCGATGGTAAGTCGGTAGCAGAAATTGCTCGGCGTCAGTCAGCGCAGGCAACGCGAGCATGGGCATGTTCACATTCCGCTTCCGCGAACTCCGCGCCACAGACGCACTCATCCGGTTTGCTTTGGGTTTGCTCATCATGCCGCCGAAAGAGCCGCGGGAACGCCGACGGCGATCGGTTCGCGCACCACGCGCGTACCAGGTATTGCTCCAGCTATAGCAGGCGAATTCGACTCCGCAGCACGCGCCGCCGCAATCAGCCCGCCGGTAATTGTGCCGCCGACGATGTGCACGCCGCGAACGCCGCCTTCCAGTGCACGCTTGGCGGCTTCCAGCTTCAGTACCATCCCGCCAGAAACGATTTTTCGCTGCACCAGATCGCCAATTTCATCGCAAGCGATCCCGGCAAGAGTTCTTTCGCCGTCGAGAACCCCTTGCACGTCGGTGAGATAAATCAACTGGTCGGCTTGAATGTATTCCGCGCAGGCTGCTGCCATGTGATCGGCGTTGATGTTGTAGAGTTCACCATCGCCGCCGATTCCCAGGCACGCCGCAACCGGAACGATGCCTTCATTCCAGAGCGAATCAAGCAGCCCGGTGTTCACTCCGGTGAGGTAGCCAACGTAGCCGAGACTGCCTTCCACGTTGTTATGGACCAGCGGCTCCGCGCGGAAACACTGCGCATCCGCCGCCGAAATTCCAACAGCGGCTTGGCCCGCTGCTGAAATCGCCGCCGCCAGCTGCTTGTTCAACAATCCCGCGAACACCATCACCGCAACATCGCGGGTCTCGCGATCGGTCACTCGCAGTCCCGCAACAAATTTGCTTTCGATTCCCAGGCGCTTCAGTGTCGCCGTAAAAATCCGCCCGCCACCGTGCACTACCAGAATTTCGTGGCCCTGGCTGGCAAGCGTCGCCACCTGCTCAGCCAGCGACTGCACGGCCGCCTTGTTTTCCAAGAGTGCTCCGGCAAATTTGATTACAATTTTCATTGCAGTCCTGTTTGCTCCTCTATCCCCAGCAAATGATTAAAATTCTGTACCGCCTGGCCCGCCGCGCCTTTGCCCAGATTATCCAGGCAGCTGACGATCACCAGCCGCCGCCCTGAAGCATCCAGCGCGAATCCGATGTCCGCGAAATTGCTGTGCGCCACATGCTGCAGCTCCGGCAAACTGCCCGCTTTCCAGATGCGCACCATCGGCCGCCCGGCGTAAGTCTTGCGAAAGAGCGCTTCGACCTGGTCGGGCGATTGCGCCTCGCTCAGCGTCACATAAATCGTGGAAAGAATTCCGCGCGCCAGCGGCAGCAAGTGCGTCGAGAAAATCACTTGCGAATCCCTCAGCCCGGTATGTTCGGTAATTTCCGGCGTATGGCGGTGCGAAAAAAGATTGTAGGCCTTGAAATTTTCGTCGAGCTCGGAGAATTGCAGATCCCGCCGCAGCTCTTTTCCCGCGCCGGTAGCTCCGGACTTGCAATCGCACACAACCGTTGAACCATCCGCGATCCAGCCGGCGTCCGCGAGCGGTCTTACCGCGAGAATCACGCTCGTCGCATAACACCCGGGATTCGCCACCAGCCGCGCCGCGCTGATTTCTCGCCCATAAAACTCCGGCAACCCGTAAACCGCCTGGCCAAGCCACGCGGCATGCGGCGCCGGCAGCTTGTACCACCGCTGGAAAGTCTCGGCCTCGTGAAACCGGAACGCGCCGCTTAAGTCCACCACCCGCAGTCCCGCTTCTAACAATTGCGGAGCCATCTCCGCCGACGCTTCGTGCGGCGTGGCCAGAAACGCCATGCCCGCTCCGCTTTCAACAATCGCCTGCACCGACAGCGCACGCACCGGAGCCTGCCCCCATCCGCGAAGCTGCGGAAACAGTTCCGTCAGACAATGCGCGCCCGGTCGGTCGCGCACATAAAAGGTCAGCGACCGCACTTCCGGGTGCCGCAAAAGAATTCTCGCCAGCTCAAAACCGGTATAGCCGGAGACACCCACCACCGCAATGTTGGTCGGAACTTTCATTTTATGAGGCGCGGCTGCGCAGCGGGCGGCCAACAAACGATTCAATCTTCTGTTGCAGCGATTCGCGCTGCCGTTTGGTCGGAGTGATAATTAAAACGGTGTCATCCCCGGCGATGGTTCCGGCAATTTCAGGAAATTTCGCACCGTCGACTGCCGCGGCCAACGGCTGCGCGCCGCTCGGCGGGGTCTTCAATACCAGCATATTTTCCGCCGGCCGGATGTCCAGCAGAAATTCGCCCAGCGCCCGCGCCAGTAGCGGCACTGGAGCGGCCTCTTCCACCAGCGTCGCAGAGGTGCGGTAGCCCTCCGGCGTTTTCACCAGCTTCAATTCCTGCAAGTCGCGCGAAAGCGTGGCTTGCGTGACCCGCAGCCTTTGCGCGTACAGCCTCCGCCGCAACTCTTCCTGATTGCCGATGCGCTCGGAGTTCACCAGCCTCAGGATTTGTCCGTGCCGGAATGTCTTTGCGTTGCTCATGCCTGGCCCTGTCTTGGCCTCCTGTATAAAAATACATTCAAATGAATAATATTGTCAACGCATTTCTCACCATCGCGAACCTCGTGCCCAACCGTGCAGGCTGACGCCCAGCGCACATTCCAACCGGGTCCGCTGGCTTTTCCGTGCCTGCTGTTGTTACCTTTCTAATAGAAACCGATGATGCCGATTCCTTGCCAGATCGCAGGGTGCAAAAACACCACTCCGTCCCCACTTGAGGACCAGAAGCTGTGCGTACTGCATTACACGCTTTCGCTCGAGGGCAGTTGCTCCGAGATGCGCCGCGAGACTGCGCTGGGCAACGCTCCGCACGATCGCCAGCGTGAAATCATGCGCTTCATCACCGAGAGTGGCGAGAAACTCGCACGTGTTGCCACCAGCGGCATGCCGCTGACCGACGACCTCAAGGCCCGAATCCTCAGTACATTTCTCACGTTGATGAATCTGCGGGAAAATCTCGATCGCGCCAATATGCGTTCATCGCCGGGCCGCAGCGGCGCGTTCCGCTAGACTGCGGGCCTCTTCCCGAAATTAATCTCTAATTGAGTTTTTGCGGCGGGATTTACGCGCCGATGTATCGTGAATACAGCGAACGCGCCACTGCCGGGTCGGTCGAGCCTTTCAGAATTGCCCGGCCGTCTGCAAACAACGTCATTTGGTAAGGCGGAACACCGAATTTGAGCAGGAAATCATTTCTGGTCACCGTAATTCCCGCTGCGGACAGATTTTTTTCCAGCGCCGCAAGGTCTAATTTCCGCCGGCGCTCGTGAATCTGCACCGAATCGCGTCCACACATCGTGATATGCGGCTGCGATTCGCCCTCAAGATACCTAAATTCGTGCCAAACGCAGGTGTGGCAGCCAGGATTGCGGGCCACCCCGATCGACTGCATCCGGCCGCTCCAGACATCACATGAAAGCAGGCGCTGGTGCAGCGCTTCCTCATGCCCGGAGAGAATTTTCAAGGCTTCCGCCGCCTCGAGCGATGCCACCAGATTGACGATCGGCCCCAGCACGCCGATCGTGTCGCAAGTTTCCGCGAGCATCGTTCCCGCGTCCGGCGTCTCCAGCAGGCACGCCAGACAAGCCGTCGTTCCCGGCCGAATCACGAAGCTGACCCCATAGCTTCCGACCGCAGCCGCATAAATCCAGGGCTTCCCGGTTTGTACGGCGAAGTCATTCAACAAATACCGCGTTTCAAAGTTATCGGTGCCATCGAGGACCAGATCGAATCCGCTTAGTACCTCCTCGATGTTTTCGGCAGTAACGTCCCACACTACGCCATCAATTTCAATTTCGGAATTGACCTGGCGCAACTTGCCAACCGCTGCAGCAGCTTTCGGCAAGGCTTGCCGCGCGTCGTTTTCATCGAACAACGCCTGCCGCTGCAGGTTCGAGGGCTCGACAAAATCGCGGTCAATCACCCGCAGGCGTCCTACACCGGCCCGCGCCAGCAGTTGCGCGGCGCTGGCACCAATCGCGCCGCAGCCGACAATCACGGCGCTCGATGCCAGCAGCCGTCGCTGCCCTTCCTCTCCCATTCCAGCGAAGAGAATTTGCCGAGAATATCTTTCAAAAACGGGGTTATTACCCAGGACGAATAGCCTCTTGGGAGCGACCTATGCGCCCCTGCACATGATAGCTCCAAAGAGCGGGAGGCAGGCAACGCCCCTGTGCTACGCTTCGTCTGAGCGAATGGGCGGCATGAGGTTGGATTGCGTGAGAAGGCTTGGCGGGGCAGTGCTCGCGGCGTTCCTTTGCGGAGGAGTGCCCGCAAGCCTTTGGTCACAAGAATCGCCGATGCAGAAGCCTCCGGCTGACGAGACTGCGCGGCCGGTGACCGCCGTTCGCGTGGTCACTACGGACGGAAAAGTCTTGAACACCGGAACTGCCGCCATCACCGTGGAAACTGGAAAGCCGTTGGATCGCGGGCAAATTGCTTCCAGCCTGAAAGCGCTCTATCGCACCGGGAATTACGCCAACATTCAGGCCGTTTCGGAAAGAATTGACGGTGGCGTCCGCGTGGATTTTGTCGTTCGCGAGAACCTGTTTTTCAACCAGGTGATCGTGCTGGGACTGAAATCTCCGCCGACCGAGGCCTCCGCTGCCGCCGCCATGCAAATCACGCTCGGAGACGAATTCCGGCGGGAGACGCTCAACGAGGCTACTGACCGCTTGCAGACCCGGCTCCAGGAAGAGGGTCTGTACTCCGCGAAAGTCAGCACGGAATTGCGCCCGCATCCCGCCGAACACCAGATGGATGTGCGGGTCAATGTTCAGCCTGGTCTCCGCGCCCGCGTCGGCGCCATTCATCTGATCAATAACACTGAGTTCCCCAACGCCGAAATTTCCTCCCGCCTGCGCATGAAGCCCGGTAGCGAAATTACCAGCGCCAAGATTCAGAACGGAACCAGCCGCATTCGAAAATTTCTTATTAAAAAAGGGCACTTGAGCGGCCGCGCTGCGGTGCGGCGCGGCACTTACGACCCCGCAAAGAACACCGTGGACCTTTCTCTCGATGTCTCCGAGGGTGCTCGCGTCAAGGTCGAAGTCAGCGGCGCCAAATTTTCCAATGGTGACATAAAGAGATTGATCCCGGTTTACCAGGAAGGCGCGGTGGATTCCGATCTTCTCGAGGAAGGCAAACGCAATATTCGGGAGCGTTTGGAGCGCGAAGGCTACTTCGACGCCAGCGTTGAATACACCACCGCCACGCGCGAAGTGCAAAGCAAAGCTTTCCATGGGCAAGAGCAGGTAATTACCTACGCCGTGGAACGCGGCGACCGCCATAAACTGATCGGCATCGAAATTACCGGCAACCATTATTTCGACAACGAGTTACTCTCCGGTCGCCTGCAGGTCTACAAAGCTGCTTTCGGCTCGCGCGGTAGATTCAGCCGCCGCATTCTCGAAGCCGACCGTGTCTCCATGGAGAATCTGTATCGCGCCAATGGATTTCCAGCCGCAACGGTCGCCGCTGGAATCAACGACAATTACCAGCAAAAAGTCGGCAACCTGTTCATCCGTTTTGTAGTTTCAGAAGGCGTGCAGACCCGCGTCGGCGATCTTCGCATTGAAGGGTACCAGGCCTTCACCCGGCAGGAGCTCGTCGCGGTCATCGCATCTTCTCCGGGCCAGCCGTTCTCCGACTTCAACGTCTCCACCGATCGCGCCAACGTCCTCGCGCTCTATTTCAACGAAGGATTCCCGCAGGCCACTTTTGAATGGACCTCCGAATCGCTCGACGAAAAGACTGCAACCCCGCCGCCTCCCGCCGAAGGCAAGCTGGAAGACAAATCAAGCGAAACTCGCGCCGAAAAAAAGGTCGCCCCCATACCGCAGAAATCCGTTCGCTTGATTTACCGTATACATGAAGGTCCGCAAACCCATGTTCGCCGCGTTTTAATCACCGGCTACGATCACACTAGGCCTGGTGTGATCCGGCGTGAGGTGCAGGTCAAACCGGCCGAACCGTTGCGCGAGGGCAAAGTAGTCGACTCCCAGCGCCGCCTCTACAATCTTGGAATCTTCAATCGCGTTACCATCGCTCCGCAAAATCCCTCCGGCACCGAACCCGACAAGGACATCATCGTGCTGGTCGAGGAAGCCAAGCGCTACACCATCGCCTACGGAGGCGGCTTCGAAGTTCAGCGCCTCGCTAGCACCACCAATCCTACGGGTGGAGAAATCCAGGCCGCCCCGCGTGGTATTTTTGAAATCACCAAGCTGAATCTCACCGGCCGCGGCGATTCGCTGTCCCTCAAACTCCGCGGCAGTACGCTGCAAAACCGCGCACTCCTGGGATACAGTTCGCCTGACGTTTTTGCCGACCCGCATCTGAGTTTCCAGGCCACCGCCGCTTACGAGAAAACCCGGGACATCAATACCTTTAGCGAATCCCGCTACGAAGGTACGGCCCAGATGACCGACCAACTGTCTCCTCGCACCA
>WNFM01258099.1_pt6 | contig 19698 bp, 20 predicted proteins | sample 5400271 | NCBI WGS metagenome assembly WNFM01 (sample SAMN13153352, study PRJNA577476) | soil metagenome | isolation source: 60 cm saprolite on Douglas fir-dominated hillslope | place: USA:California | collected 2013-09-17
AGCGTATTCAGTTGTGAGTGGGCCACGACGATGCGCACGCTCAGTGACTCCGACCCCGGCACAGTGGCCGAACGAACGACAACACACGACCGCCTATGTCAGACGCCTACTCTCTCCAGCCGAGCGAATTGCCCGTGCGCCTCGTCACGGCCCACTGTACGCGTCAGCCAGACGAGGTGCTGATCCGCGCGCAGGCGTCGCCAGACACCCGCCGCCTGTGCAAGGGACCGGAACGGCGCGAAGACCGTAGGACCGCTACCACAGAGCCGCACGACCCCAGCTCCAGCTGCCTCCATCGCGGCTTTCGCGGTGGTGATGGCCGGATACTGCCGCTCGATGGGCGACTCGAAGGCGTTCCTCAGCAGATCGAACGGGACGAGGTCACGCCGCGCGACGGCCTCGGCAAGCGCGGTCGTCGCCTCAGCCGCCGTATACTCCTCAGGCCGCAACGCGCGAAACGCCTCCGCAGTGGGGACGGCCACAGGTGGCTTCAGCAGCACCAGCCAGAGCGGCTCCATGTCCGGCAGCGGCGCTACGTGTTCGCCTCGACCTCCGACCTTGGCCGTGCCAGCTGTGAGAAAGAACGGCACATCGGAGCCCAGCTCCGCAGCAAGGCGCGTAGCCTGCGCAGGCGCGATGGGCACCTCCCACAGCCGTGTCAGAGCTAGCAAGACGCTTGCCGCATCGCTGCTCCCCCCGCCCAGCCCGGCCTGCGTCGGCGTTTCCTTGTGCAGATCCAGCGCCACTCCGTGCGCGCGCCCGGTCGTCTCGGCCAGCAGATGCGCCGCGCGCAGAGCGAGATTCTGCTCACCAGAGAGCTCCGGCACGTCGCACACCAGCGTGCGCGTGCCATCCGGCGCCGGGTGGAGCATGATAGTATCGCCGAGCGCCACCGTTTGCATCACGCTCGCCACCTCATGGAAGCCGTCCGTGCGACGGCCCAGCACCTCCAGCGTAAGATTGATCTTGGCGTACGCGGGCACGAACACTGGAAGCGTCCAGATCATCTCGTCACCTTGATCTTGCCGAATGGGCGCCCCATAGGGCGGCGCCGGTGTTCTCAGCCCTGGCGATGCGCTCTGTGCTCCATTATAATCGGCGCGACAGCGTAATCTCCGCGGCGCACCCAGCCTCCACCCAGAAAGGACCACCTGGCATGACACAGCCAGCGCGACGGCCCGCGCGGCGCGGCAGATACCACGTCGCGCGAGAGTGGGAGGCGAGCCAGGTGCGGGCGTTGCGCCAGCATCTCGGACTGACACAGGACGAGTTTTCAGAGCGGCTGGGCACGCGGCAGCAGACTATCAGCGAGTGGGAGGTGGGGCGCCACCGTCCGCGCGGAGCGAGCCGCACGCTCCTGACCGTCATCGCGGAGGCTGCTAGGTTTCCCTACAGCGCCAACCTCTCGCCCGCTCAAGAAGGCGGCGCCGAGAGCGATCACGAGTGACCCCCCGGCGCGCCTCACGTCATTCGACCGGGACGCCTGCGTCCGCAGCGTGACGCATTGCCGCCCAGAGCGCCGCCACATGGGCGCGCTCCGTTGGCACCGCCCCGATGCTGACGCGCACCATCCACCGACCATCGAGGAGCGCGGGAGTGAGATATGCCCGTCCGGACTGATTGACGCGATCGCACCAGTCGCGCGTGTGGCGGTCGAGCGCCTCACCGGACAGATCGGGCGGCTCGTGTCTGACGCAGACCGTCTGCAGCGGCACCGGCGCGACCACGCGCCACTGCACGGTATTGCGCACTTGCTCGGCCAACCACTGGGCGTTTTCCAGATCGCGCCGCAAGCGTGCCTGCAGCCCTGAGACGCCGTTTGCCTGAATGAGCAGCCACAGCTTGAGCGCACGAAAGCGCCGGCCAAGCGGGATACCCCAGTCACGCAGGTTCTTGACCTGGCTATCGACCGCGCTTTGTAAAAAGCTCGGATTGGTGCCCATCACGCGCACCAGATGCTCTGGATCGCGCACGTAGTACAGCGAGCAGTCGAACGCCGCCCCGAGCCACTTGTGCGCGTTGATCACCAGCGAATCGGCGCCGTCAATGCCGTGCCACATCCAGCGGCACTCGGGCAGGATCATCGCCGCTCCAGCCATCGCGGCATCGACGTGCAGCCACACCTCGTGCCGTCGGGCGACGTCGGCCAGGGCAGCGATCGGATCGAGGGCGGTGGTAGGCGTGGTGCCTGTGGTGGCCACGATCGCTGCCGGCACGAGACCGCGCGCTCGGTCAGCCGCGATGGCTGCGTCCAAGGCTCCGGGCACCATGGCGTAGGCTCGGTCGGTTTCGACCCAGCGCAGGTTGTCGCGCCCAAAGCCGGCCAGGAGCGCGGCTTTTTCGACAGAGCTATGGCTCTGGCGCGACGCGTAGACGACCAACGGTCGGGGCTCAGCCTGCAAGCCGCCGGCAGAGAAGGAGAACTGTGAGGCGCGCTCGCGCGCGCACAGCAGCGCGACGAGGGTGCTGGTTGACGCGGTGTCCTGGATGACGCCGCTCCACGCGGCGGAGAGGCCGACCATTTGGCGCACCCAATCGGTCATCACTTCTTCAATCTCGCTGAGGGCCGGGCTCGCTTGCCATGACAAGCCGAGCACCCCGAGACCGCTGCTGAGCAGATCGCCGAGCACGCTTTCCAAGGGGGCGTTGGCCGGGAAGAAGCCGAAGAACTGGGGATGCTGCCAGTGCAAGACACCCGGCAAGACGATCTGATCGAGGTTAGCGAGCAGTCCATCCAGCGTTTGCGGGTCGTCGGGAGGAGTTGTCGGGAGCTGCGCTCGCACGCTGCCTGGCGTCACCGTTGGCATGACGGGCAGGTCAGCCACCCGAGCGCGATACTCAGCGATCCAATCAATCAGTTGATGACCAAGGCGACGAAACTCCTCGGGCTGCATACCGCTGCGCCTTTCCGACTCATAGATACTCGCTTGATCTGCGTGGGGATCGCCGTATCAGGAGGCCGTAGGATGACCAAAACGATCGAGCGCCAAACGCCTCCACAGTATCACAATTGGAGGAGGTCCCTGCGGGCCGCGAACAGCGCAGCGCCGGATCCTTGCCTGTTCGCTCCTCGCCTGGCGAGCGCTCGCGCGCGTCCATCGCTGGGTGCGCGATAGACGGATGGCCGCTTGCGGTTGCCTTGACGCTGCGGCATTCAGGCGACTATACTGCGGGCAACAATCGAATCAAGGACTCCGCAGGGTAGCCCGTGTCACCGCACGGGCTGGGAAATCGGTAAGAACCCGATGCGGACGCGCCACTGTAACCGGTGAGCTCACTCCTCGCAAGCCACGCCTTCAGCGTGGGGTCACTGCCACTTTGGTGGTGGGAAGGCCAAGGAAACGAGCGCTCCATCCGGAAGCCAGGAGACCGGCCCCGCGGATCATGCTCCTATCCTTCGCGCCATGAGGAGAGAGCAGCGCCGTTGCGCCGCGCCCTCTCTCACCCGGTAAGGGAAGAGAGGGTTTTTGTTGAGCAGGGTCTCCATGCCAACCGGTGTTGCCGCGCGCGTCACTCCCCGCGTGTTTGGTGACTGCGGTGCGCGTAAAGCGGCAAAGAGAGAAGGCTTGTGGCGGATAGGTTGGAATCGGCGGACGCCGCGGGCGGTGGCTATGCATACCGGCTGCGCGCCCTGATCCTCTCATGGCCGCGTGCTGGCGGGCATACGCTGGTCCTGGTGGCCCTGGTGGGCATCCTGGCCGCTGTACTGGTCGCGGCCACCACGCTCGGCGGCGTAGCGATCGCACCGCTGCACACGCTGGAGATTCTGGCCAACCAAACCCACCTCGCGCATTTTCAGCGGTCGTGGCCGGCTAGCGACGAGATCATTATCGTCCAGCTCCGCCTTCCGCGTGTGATCGGCGCCGCGCTCGTGGGCGCCGCATTGGCGACCGCCGGGGTGCTCTTTCAGGCGTTGCTGCGCAATCCGTTGGCCGATCCGCTGCTGCTCGGCACGTCCTCAGGCGCGGCGCTCGGTGCGACGATCGCGTTTTTGGTTCCGACATCGGTGGCGTGGCTCGGATTTGGGGTAGTGGCCGTCTGCGGCTTTAGCGGCGCATTGCTTGCCGTCGTTCTCGTGTACTGGCTGGCGACCTCGCGCGGACACACGCCGGTAGTCACGCTGCTGCTCGCGGGGGTGGCCGTCAGCGCGCTGTTGAGCGCCGGGCAGACCCTCCTGGTTACGTTGTCGCCGTCCGTCGCCAGGCACCTCGTGTCTTTGTATTTTTGGCTCGCCGGAGGCGTCACGGTCTCCCGCTGGCAGGAGGCCGCGCTCACCGCGCTGTTGGTAGTCGTCGGTCTCGCGGGAGCGCTCTATCTGACACCGGCGCTCGATGCGTTCGCGCTGGGCGAGACCATGGCGACCCATCTCGGCGTGCCCATCGAGCGGCGCAAGCTTGTGATCGTCGGCGTCGCGGCGCTGCTGGTGGCCGCGGCGGTCTCGATCAGCGGCCTGGTCGGCTTTGTCGGGCTGGTGGCTCCGCATGTGTGCCGGCTCGTGCTCGGCCCCAAACATCGTGTGCTCGTGCCCGCGGCCGCGCTCTCCGGCGCAGTCTTCGTGGTGGTGGCCGACGCGCTGGCACGCACGGTCGTGGCTCCTGCCGAGCTGCCGCTGGGCGTCCTCACGGCGCTGGTGGGTGGACCATTCTTCCTCGCCCTGCTGCGGCGCGCCGGGCACGACTATCGCTGGTAGGGGAGACGGGCACGCGATGGCCCAACAGATCACGGAGCGGGATCAACCGCGCACGTCATTGCGATTCGACGAGGTCGCCTACACGTACGGCGATGTCGTCGCCGTGCGCCGTATCAGCCTCGATGTGCGTGCGGGGGAGATGGTTGGGCTGCTCGGGCCCAACGGCGCCGGCAAGTCAACCCTCTTGCAGCTCGCGAGTGGTGTGCTCCGACCGCAGGCGGGACGCGTGTGGTTGAACGAGCGCGACATCCACACGCTCGCCCACCAAGAAATCGCGCGACACGTGGCGATGGTGCCCCAGGAGTTCTCGGTGCCATTCGCATACACCGTGCGCCAGCTGGTGGAGCTCGGCCGCACCCCGCATCTCGGTCTGCTCGGTGTGCCGCGCCGCGAAGACACGCAGGCCGTAGATGAAGCGCTGGACGCCACGGCGCTGTCGGCGCTCGCGCAGCGGGTGTTCAATCATCTGAGTGGAGGGGAGCGCCAGCGGGTGCTGGTAGCGCTCGCCCTGGCGCAAAGCGGCGGCCTGCTGCTCCTCGACGAGCCGACCGCCCATCTCGACGTCCGACATCAAGTCGAGATCATGGAGCTGTTGTGCCGCTTGAATCAGGAGCGGCATCTGACGATCGTAGCCGCGCTGCATGACTTGAATCTTGCGGCACGCTATTTTCCTCGGCTGATACTCCTGCACCACGAGATTGTGGCGGACGGCTCGCCCGCGGCGGTGCTCGACGCGCATCTTCTCAGCAGGGCGTACGAGGCCGCGATTAAGGTGGGAATACTGCGCGGTGAGGTCTCTCTGAGCGTCCTCCCGTCCTCGCATGCGGTGGCCGATGTGGGACCGCTCGATGACTGTGGTGCACCCCCGAAGGTCCACCTAGTGGCGGGTGGGGGCTCGGGGGAGCTCGCCATGCGGGCGCTCGCCGATGCCGGAGTCCCCTTCGGCGTCGCGGCCCTCAATATCGGTGATAGCGATCATCATCTGGCCACCCACTTAGCCGCGCGGTGGGTAACCGAGCCGCCGTTCGCGCCGGTCTCCGCCTCGGGGCTAGCGGCAGCGCGGGCAAGCATGCTGGAAGCGGAGGTCGTGATCATCTGCCCCGTCCCGTTCGGCGCGGGTAACCTGCCTCTCTTGCAGGCGGCGGTGGAAGCGGCCGCGAACGGGCGGCGTGTGGTGCTGTGGGAACCGGGCGCCGAGTCAGCGCGCGCAGCGGACCAGAAAGTCATGCTGGCCCGCGTACGTGCGCGCGACTTCAGCGATGGGCGGGCTACAGCGCTCTACGCGGCGCTGCTCGCGGCCGGGGCCCACGTGGTGACGGCGGCGGCGGCGCTCGCCGACAGCGTGCTCCCGTTGCCTGGCACGTGATGCCCCTGCGGGAAGGGTCCCATGCGCCTTGACACCCTGCGACCTTGCTGCGATACTGTGCCCTGCCGTCAGATCGGCAATCCATAGCGGCCGTGAGGACTGCGCATGACCAAGGTGTACGGAGTGGCCATTCGCAAGGGCGGGCAAGCCAAGTCCACGACCATTTCCACCGTGGCGCGGCTGTGCGCTATGCAGGGCGCGCGCGTGCTGGTCGTCGATCTGGCACAGCCCGGCTCAACGACTACCTCGTTTCGCGATCTCTGGCCCGAGGCCGATCACGTCGACCTCTCGCAGTGCATCCTTGCCTTCCGTTCCCTGGGACCGGGCGCCGTTCCGGCGGCGGGCGCCTGCGAGGAGGCGCTCGCCTCATGCGCGCTCCCGGTACGTCTCGAGACGCGGCCAAGCTGGGGAACTGGTTGTATCGATGTGCTGCCGCACGACGAGCTGTTGAGTGAAGCCGCGGCATTCCTGCGCACAGACCTCGTGCTCCGTGGGCTGTTGAGCGCGCTACAGGTGAGCTATGATCTCATTCTCATAGATTATCCCGCTGACGGCGTATCCCTCCCGGCGAACGCGCTCGCTGCGACCGAAAGCGTGCTGATGCCGCTGGTGCCGGAGGCGCCCGCGCTGGAAGGCGCCGATGCGCTGCTGCGCCTGCTGGCGCGCACGCGTCAAGGTGGTCACGCGATCACGCTGGGGGGCATTCTCCTGACCAAGTGCGATCCCAAGAGTAAGCGTGCGGCAGATGTGGTGCGCACGCTCACCCAAAGCGGTGAAGTCGAGGGCGAGCCTCTTCACCGCAAGCTCTTCCCGTTCGCTGTACGCCAGAGTGAGTATTATGAGCAGGCATTCCGGCAGGGGGTGGCTGTGTGGGACCGCACCGACGATGCGGCCCACTGGTCGGGATACGCGCTGCTTGCCGACTGGCTGCTCCGCGCAGCCGGACTCTCACACTTGCTGCAAACACCCCGCCTGGCGATGCGCCTGGAGCCCACGACGCGCATTCTGGACAGCCTGGCGCTCGGACTGGGCCGACCCGAGATCGAGTACCAGACGTTTCTGGAGACCCGCGCTCTCCTCTCGATATGAGGCACCTGGCAGCGCCGCCTGATGAATAAGGACTCGCCCACGTGAAGCCATCGCGCACCTCCGCCATGTTACCCCCCGCAGTAGCGGCCGTCATCCTCATCGTGTTCGCCATGAGTGGCTTGTTGACGGGGGCGCTGTCTCGAGGCGTCATTCGCTCGCTGGGCGCATCCGCTACCGAGTCCCCACCAACTGCCACGGCGACGCACGCCACCGCGACTGCGCGGACGGGGACGGCCAACCTCGGCGAGGACCCAACGCAAGCCGGCCCCGACCAGCCGTTTGTGCTGCAGATTAGCGCCTCCCCAGCGCGAGTCCATGTCGGCGCGATGATCACCATTGCGGTGGTGGCGACGACCACAAACGCCGGCAAACCAGTGGCGCACCTGTCGTGCGTACTCGCCACCCCGCGTTCCGGCGGTCGTGGTCTGCTCGATACGTGGCCGGCGGCACAGCCCACGGACGCCAGGGGCATGGTGAGCTGGAACATCACGGTGCCGTCGCTGCCCGATGGGACTTACGGGGTAGAAGTCAGCGCAAACGGCGCGCAACACTACAGTTTTTGGACCTATGCCAACGTTTACGTCAGCGCCTGATCGGCGCGTGCGCGCAACCGGGCCAGCAGCCCTTCGATCAAGTCCGCGAGACGGGTGCCCGCCGCTTGCGCCGTATCAACGACCTCCTGGTGACTTGGCGCGGGCGCACTGTCGGGGTCTTGCGGGATCGCCAGGTTCGTAATGCAGCTAATGGCGACGACCCGCAGGCCCAGATGCCGACCGGCGATCACCTCCGGCACCGAAGACATGCCCACGGCATCGGCGCCAATGCTGCGCAGGAACCCTAACTCCGCGGGAGTTTCATAGCTCGGCCCGGACACCATTACGTAGACGCCCTCTGCCAGCTTGGTGCCCAGCGCGCCTGCGACGGCCCGCGTATGCGCGCGTAACTCGACGTCATAGGCTCGGGTCATAGCGGGAAAGCGCGGTCCGTAGCGCTCGTCGTTCATCCCCACGAGCGGATTCAAGCCCGCCAGCGCTGGTATCCCAATGTGATCGCGCAACAGCATGAGGTCGCCCGCATGATAGTCGGGGTTCAGCCCGCCCGCGGCGTTCGTGACGACCAGCAGCCGCGCACCCAGCATGGCGAGCACCCGCACTGGGTGCACCACCTGCGCGGGTGAATACCCTTCGTAGAGATGGAACCGCCCCTGCAGAGCCGCTACCGGCACGCCAGCCAGTGTGCCTACCACCAGCCTTCCCACATGACCTTGCACCGTCGAGACAGGAAAATGCGGGATCTCTGCGTAGGCCATCACGTGAGCATCGACGATGCGGTCGGCCAATCCACCGAGCCCCGTCCCCAACACGATGGCGACGCGTGGCTGCACGCGAAGCTGTGGCCTGAGAGCTTCCGCGGCTCCTTGCGCCACCCGGTAGGGGTCGCTCATCGGTGCCTGCACGCTATCCGCTGGGTTCGCTGGAGTTGTCATCGGCGCAGCCCCTCANNNCGCCTCGACATGCCTGCTCTTCACGCTGGCAAACGGGCACCCTACGTACGCTATCCTCACTGGCAGCTTCCCGACTCGCCTGATTGGCCTGCGCCTGCCGCACGTGGCGATAGGCCTGAGTGGTGGCGAGATTGGCGTGACCCAGCCGCTCCTGCACCGCACGCGGCTCCATCCCTTGTTCGAGGAGGTCGAGCGCAAACGCATGACGCAACGACTGCGGGGAGATGTCCGCAATACCAGCCGCTCGCGCATGGCCTTTCATGATGAGCCAGAAGCCCTGGCGAGAGAGCGCCCCACCATGGTGATTCAGGAACACCGCGTACGAGTCTCCGCGCTTTCCGAGCCAAGGCCGGCCGCGCTGCAGATAGTCGCGCAGCGCCTGTTGCACGGCAGGAGGTAAGGGCAGCTGCCGCTCCCGCCCTCTACGACCCCGACAGCGCACCAGTGAGCACCTCGCATCGAGATCACCGAGATCCAGAGCCACGAGCTCGCTCACACGCAAGCCTGTGGCGCGGAGCACGGCGAGCATGGCCGCATCGCGCAGTTCCACGGGAGACGACGCCTGAGGCCGAATCACCAGTCGCGATACCGCAGCCGGGCTCAAGGCGCGCGGGATGTAGCGCTCGATCTGAGGCGGGCGCACGGCTACCGCAGGGTCGCCTGCGACCACGCCGGTACGGGCCAGGAACGCGAAAAAGGACTTGACAGCTGCCACCTTGCGCGCGATCGACGTCGGCGCGTACCCGCGCAACCCGAGGTGCTGCACGAAACCCACGAGATGCTCTTCAGTCACGCCGGCCCACGCGGTCACACGCAGGCCCGCAAGATAGTCCTGCAGCTGACGCAGGTCCGTCCGGTACGCGCTAAGGGTGTGAGGGCTCGCCTTTCCCTCCGCGTCCACCGTCGTGACATATGACTGGATAGCCTCATACATAGTCTGTCGTGGCATCCTCGCTGACACGGCCACACTCGCTCAACACTGCCTGAGGGCACGCTATGCCGCCGGCCGCGCACGGTGTGCATGACCGCCCGCCGCCGCGCGCACATTATACTCGCGCCCAACGCCAGGGGCAATCATCCGGCAACGGAGTGACCGCCTCACGATCCGGGAAGTCAGCCCATGCCTGCGCTCAAGGCTCTCGCTCCACGGCATCGCCTCCGCGCCGTAGCCTCAGACTATAGGAAAGATTCGCCCGCCAGATCGCCCGTCCCCGCTCGGTCGAGCGCGGCTCGCCACTCCGCTGGCGTGTTGACGTTCATTATCGAGAGGCCAGCGGGATCGTGCGCTGACCATTCCTCTGGCTCCACAATACGCGTCGGCACCCGCGCGCAGAGCCCACCGACCGCGTATGCGCGCTCCGCTAGCATCGCCGCGATCACCGGCAGGCAGCTGCGCGCGTAGACCGCATGCAGCGGCTCGAGGCCACGTGCGGACCTTGGCACGGTTACGCCAAAGTCTGACGCCAGGGCTGCCAGGTAGCGGACCAGCCCGGGTCGCAGAAAAGGCATGTCGCATGCCGCAACGAACACATAGTCCGTCGTCGCCTGCGCGAGCGCTGTAGCAATGGCGCCGAGCGGACCTGTCCCTGCTTGCGCGTCGGGCACTACAGGGATACCAGGTACGAGCAGCGTGCGCTCGGCCGGACCGATGACGAACACTTCAGGGGTGGCCGCGCGCAGCAGACGCACGACTCGCGCCAGCAGCGTTTCTCCGCCCAACACCAGCGCCGCCTTATCCTGTCCCATGCGCCGGCTGGCCCCACCAGCCAGGACGACGCCGCTGAACGTCATGCGCCCTCTTCTCTCCCAGACACGCGCATCGGCGAACACTCCCCGTGCCTCACGACACGCGATCGGGGAACCGCACGCGTGCCAAGTGGTCCCGCGAGTCCGCGCCGGGCCGCATTCGTGGCTGGCATCGTCTGCATGCCTCTACAAAGTCACGAGGTACTTGACGCGATCATAGGTTGACCGACTGACCGGCACCAAGAGCAGCTGCGAGACCGCCGTAAACGGCCCATGCGCGTCCCGATAGGCGACGATGCGCTGAGCAATCGGCAGCGAGATGCCGAGCGCGTCATGCAGCTGCTGCGCCGACGCGCTATTCAGGTTGACCAGGGAGCCCGCGGCGTTTTGCACGACCTCGCCGACGCGCGGGACGTACACTTGCTGTCCGTCCGTGACGTGGACCGCCAAGTGCACCCGTGCGAGGTCAGCGTCGGGGAGGAATCCGCCGGCCGCCTGGATCAGATCGTTGATACGCGCGTCCGCCCCTAGAGCGTAGACACCGGGTTGGGCGACGGCGCCGAGCACGTAGGCCTGGATCGAGGGCACCGCGCCCGTGCCGTTGGGGCCGGTGATTTGAACGCTATGCGGAGACTGCGGCGAGGCCGACAGCGCGGGCCAACCGAGGCGTCCCGCGAGCTGCGCGTAGATGACCACCAGAAAGAAGACGCTGCAGACGACAGCCACAGGCACAAACGCGCGACTCGCCACAAACGCAGCTAACGCCTGGTAGGCACGGTTGCGCTGGCGTACGGCCACCGGGGCGCCCTGCTGTTTCCCGTTCAGCTTGCCGCGCTCCACGCTCGTATCCTCTGCTCGCACGCCCGCATCCGCGAAGCTACGCCTACGGGGTCGCGGGCTGCCAGCTTGTCGTTGCCAACCTGGCGGGCGCTTGATCCATGGCGAAAGGCAATTGGAGGCCTGGAGCGACATCGAGGTCGAATCCGTGGCGCTCGCCCAGACGCTCATGAAAGGAGCCCGCCCCTGCGATCATGGCCGCATTATCCGTGCACAGCTCAACAGCAGGATAGCTCAGCGCGATCCCATGGGTGGAGAGCTCGGCGCTCAGACGTACGCGCAGGTGCAGATTCGCGGCCACACCGCCGGCCAAGACTACCTGGACGACGCCCAGCGACTGCGCAGCCCGCACGGTCTTGGCCACCAGGACATCCACCACCGCGTCTTGAAACGCCGCGGCAATGTCGGCCACGACCGTGGCATCGAGCGTGCCTTCACGTGTCCGGTAGCTCGCCGGGAGACGCTGGACGAGTTGCAAGACGGCCGTTTTCAGCCCACTGAAGCTGAAGTCGTAGGTGCCACGCAGCCAGGCGCGTGGCAGGCGCATGGGAGTTGGCTGGTCGCTGAGCCGCAAGGCCGCCGCACGCTGTATCTCCGGCCCGCCAGGGTAGCCCAAACCAAGTAACCTGCTGATCTTGTCGAAGGCCTCGCCAGCGGCGTCGTCGCGCGTCTGGCCGAGTAACTCGTAGCGCCCGTGTTGCGGAATATGCACGAGCTCGGTATGCGCGCCGGAGACGACGAGGGCGAGCAGCGGAAACTGCGGGTCACCGGGCAGCTCCAGGGGAGCAGCGGGTTGAGCCGGGGCGGGCGCCGGGCCGCCAGCTTGCAGCCAATTCGCGTAAATATGCGCCTCGAGGTGGTTGATACCGAGGAAGGGCAGGCCGCGCGCCAACGCCAGCGTCTTGCCAGCGGTCAACCCCACGAGCAGCGAGCCAGCCAGCCCTGGGCCGTAGGTAGCCGCGATGGCGTCCAGATCCGTCCATCCCACGCTTGCGCCCGCCAAGGCGGCACGATGGCTGTCAGTTGATGGCGCGACGCGACCTCGGGCACGACCCCGCCGTAGCGCGCGTGCAGCTCCGCTTGCGACGCCACGACGTTGGAGAGGATGTGGCGACCGTCCGCCACGACTGCGGCGCCAGTCTCATCACACGAGCTCTCGATACCCAGCACGAGCATCTGCGTCGCCTCTCACGTGATGACTGGCGGGCTCAACGTCGATCCAGGCCGGTATCACCTACGGCCCGCGCATCGCTCGCTTGCGCTGCGCGCTGCAGATCGGCGGCGAAGCGCGCGGCGAGAGCGACTTTCAGGCTCTGGAAGTGGTCGCGATAAGCCGCCTCATTGATCTCCGGCGTGCACATGATTAGCGCGTCTTCGTGATTATCGCTGTAGTAGCGGCGGCGGATGCCGACATCGCGGAACGCATACTTCCGATAGAGGCTCTGCGCCACAGCATTGGACACGCGCACCTCCAGAGTCACCACGTGCGCCCTGATCTCATAGGCGATGTCAATCAGCGAGCCAAGCATCACCTCGCCTACGCCGCGACCGCGGTAGTTCGGGTGGGTGGCGATCGTCGTCACATGTGCCTCATCTACCATCAGCCAGAGACCAGCAAACCCGATAATCGAGGCCGCGTGCGCGGGTGCGGGGGCCACGGGCGCCCTGCCGGGCAACAGGGAGAGCGGAAACGCCCGTCTGGTGGGCTCTGGGGGCGGCGCGACCGGTTCAACTGACGACCGCGCCCAGGTGTCACGCGCGACGATGTAGTGCGCCCAGCGGTTTTCCTGCAGCTCACGGCGATAGGCGCTGGTCGGCCAGGGGGATGCGTACGCCAGCTTCTCGATCTCCACGACACGGGAAATATCGGCCATCGTCATCCGCTCAATGACGTAGCGCACGTACCTCTCCCTCTCCACCCGCCGCGGCACTCCTGTCGTCCGGCCCGGACTGTCTAGCATCGCCGTGCTGGAGCGAGGCCTGCTGCGTAATGTTGGGCCGCCGCACATAGATAGGCTCTATTGTAGCAGGTTCATCGCCAGCGCCGCGGAGATGCCGCCGCCAGGCGATCGTCGCCAGCCAGCCAGAGCGCCGTACGCCTGGTGGCACGGCGAACCGCGCTCGCTGTCCCAGCCGTGCTGCTAGCTCGGCGCGCGTCTCCGGCCGCCACTCGCCACACAATAGCACTGCGCCTTCGATGTCCGCAGCCAGCTGCGCCGGCGTGACGATCGCATACTCAGTGACCCGCGTGAGCGTGTCGTGCACAGGCACGGCGATCGTTCCCGGCCGCTCGCCCAACGGATACGTTTGCGAGACGTAGCAGGCTCGGTACAACTCCCCGCGCCCAGCCTCTAGCACCGCACACATCAGCCCATCGGCAATCTCATGTCCCATCGCGATCACGTCCAGCGTGCAGGCGCCGTACAGCGGCAACCCGAGCCCGAACGCCAGTGATTTCGTGGCCGCTACCCCCACGCGCACGCCGTTGAACGAGCCAGGTCCCAGCGCCACGGCGACCGCAGTGAGGTCCGCCGGCGTCGCATGGCTCAGCCTCATCACGTCATCGAGACGGGCGATTAACTCCTGGCTGTGGCGCCGCCCCACGTGCCACGTCAGCTCCGCGAGCAGCTCGCCATCGCGTACGGTGGCGACGCTCGCATAACTAGTGGAGGTATCGATCGCAAGCAACATGCTCACTCTTACTCCTGCGCAGGCGCGCGGGGCTCGTCGGTGGACCGGGTGTCCCCAGAAGCCACCAGCGCGTGACAGAGCTGGGCGCCTCGCTCGCCCGCACCCGCGATACGCAGCAGGCGCTCATGCGGACCGGTGACGATCAACCGAATCCGCAGCCAGGAGCTCGGCCAGATCACTGCAGCCCGCTCCGCCCACTCCACGACACACACTCCCCCGCTCTCCAGATACTCTTCGATGCCAAGCTCCTCCACCTGGAGCACGTCATCCAGGCGGTAGAGGTCAATATGGTAGAGCGGTAACCGGCCGGCGTACTCCTTGACAAGCGTGAACGTCGGACTGTTGACCACGGCGGTGATGCCTAAGCCCTGCGCGATGCCAGTCTCACCCAATGCGCGGTCCCTGCGTATCATAAGCATATGAAGGGAGCAGGTGTGTCGCCATCAGCGCTCGCCGATAAGGCGCGTCGCGCGCTGGTTCCGGCTCACCAGCTCAGCGCCGTCGCTGGGCGGCAGCTGCCATGCTGTTGGATGCCCCGGCATCAAGCAGGTCTCCCGGCAGTGTCGGCTGTGTCGGCCACCCGCCTGCAGGCGCCGCAACGTACACCATACAACATTACCGCAATCGTGCTCCGCAAGACGAGCAAAACGCTGCCGTGTCGCGCACCGGCTGTTTGCAGGTGGGACAGGGGTACTCAGCGGCAGTGGCTGGAGAGACGTTGGACGGGCGCGCTGGCCCTGGCATCAGGCCACCAGGCTGGTAGGTCTCCGCCCGAATGGTCTGAATCTCGGAAGCGCCCGCCGCGATCTCTTGATCGAGCGTACGCAGACGGCGCACCAGCCCCACCAGTGGCTCCTGAGAAAGCTGACCACGGCGCTCCATGTCCAGCGCCACGCTCGCGAGCTGCTCAAGGAGCGCACCGCGCTCACGCTGCTCCAACTCCATGTCATGCTGGCGGGCATTGATGCGGCGCAAGCGATTAGCTTCCCAGGTAGCCCGATCGGTGGCCTGGGTGGCGAGACGCTTCGCCGCTTCCACGAAATCTTGCATATGCGCTCACTCCTTCTGGATTGCCCGCCGATGTAGACGCACCGCGACCAGGTGGCCGGCGGCGTCCAACTCCACGGCGACCACGTCGAAGCGATAGGGTCGCTGCTCGGCCCCCTGCTCGGCCAAATACGTCTGCGCGGAGGCAATCAGCTTACGACGCTTGGCGAGCGTTACAGCCTCTTCTGGGCTTCCCCAGCCGCTGCCACGACGCGTCTTGACCTCGACGAATACCAGCTCCTCGCCATCCTCCGCGACCACGTCAATCTCACCGTGCGGACAGCGCCAGTTGCGGGCGATCACCACATAGCCCCGGCGTTCCAGCAGCTCCACGGCAAGGCGCTCGCCGCTCGTTCCCAGTCGGGCACGCGCCGTCGCCCGCGACGCGCCATCGCGGCGTGAAGCATCTGATGGCGACACACCTGCTCCCTTCATATGCTTATGATACGCAGGGACCGCGCATTGGGTGAGACTGGCATCGCGCAGACCAGTGTGAGCAGGCGCCTCGGGAGCAGGTCGGTGAGCCCTCACCGTGCGCCTCGCTCGTCAGCGGCGACGGGAGATGATTGCGCGCAGCAAACGAGCGCCTGTGAGCCGTCAGGGCTGGGTGACGCTCGCCGACGCGAGATCCTTGATCGCCTGTTGGAGCTGCGGGTCAGCCCCAACGCGGATCTGATCGCCCGTGAAATGGTCCTCGTTCGCCAGAATCGGGTTGATGGGCGTCACACCAGTTGGCAGCGGCACGACCTGATCGGGCACAATACCCGTCGACCGGATATTCTGCCCTCCGGGTGTGAGCCAGCCGAAGGTGCCGAGCAAGAGGACTGATCCATCCGCCAGGGGCACCGGGGTCAGGATAGTGTCCGTGCCAAACGTGTGCTCGCCAATCACGTGCACGGACGGGCGGTTGTACGCTACCGCCGCGGTGACGATCTCAGCGGCGCTCGCGGTATCGCCGTTCACGAGAATAACCATCGGCACGTTGGTCGCCAGACCGCCGGACAGGACGGGCTTCGGCGTGCGCGACGTGCGGGTGCGCTCTATGTAGACGTTGTGGCCACTCCCCGCCGACACGAACTCGCTCGCCACACTCATGGCCTGATCGAGGTAGCCTCCTGGGTTTTCCCGCAGGTCAAGGATGATGCCGTTGGCGTGCTGCACATCAGGCTGCTTCAGCACTTTGCGGAGCATCGCGTCGGTGCTGTCAGTGGCGTCGGCGGGATTCTCGGCAAACTGTGTGAGCTGAATAAACGCCAGGTTGACACCCGGAATGACGTAGGTCGAGACCAGTGGCACAGTGAACGCCTTACGAGTCAAGACGACATTGAGCGGCGTAGCAGTCCCATACCGCTGGATCGTCAGCGTGACGACGGTGCCTTCCGCCCCTAAGATCAGCGGCCGCACCTGGTCGATGGTCATCCCGGTGATGTCTCTCCCATCGACTGCTTGTATAACATCGCCCGGCTGGAGATGGCCGTCAGCGGCCGATCCAGGGATCACTTCGTCAATTCTCAGCGGCTGCTGGCCACCGCCGCTGAGAAAGACGCCGATGCCGACGGTAGGCGCGTTACGGAGCGAGTTGTTCTCTTGCCGCACTTCGTCGGGCGTCTCAAAGCGGCTGTGCCCCGTATCGCCCAGGCTATTCACCATCGCGGCAATGGCGGCGTACGCCAGCTTGCGATGATCGATGGCGCTCGTGTCGACGTAACCATCCGAAATGGCGTTGTATGCCTGGACCACGGCCTGCAGATACTTGTCATTGGCTGGTATCTGGTTGGTTCTATTGACGAACGCGTTGCCAAACCACCCAGAGCCGAAGGCGAGCACCACGAGCAGCGCCGTCACAATCACTCGCGTCGCCGCAGAACGAGCGGATGGGCGAGGCTCCAGCGCCCTTTGCGCCGGAGGTGGACTCTGGGAATACTGCTGCTCGCTCACCATAGCCTCCTGGCCGTGAGTGAGTGGGTTTCCACGCACGTCCCCGCGGACCGTCGGAAACCCCACCTATTGGTATCGTATTGCACGCGAGCGAAGCGGGTCAAACCGCATGAGGGAGGTCCTACGAGGAGCAGCGCGGCGGGACGGCGCGCCCACACGACCGGGGCGCCCTCACTCGGTCACGCGTATGCCCGCGGACGAGAGCGCCCCGGTCGACTGCGGCAGGTTCAATGGCTCGTGATGTAGACGCTCGGCCACTGAATATCGGGCACGATTCCGGCCGTAGTCAGCCCGAACCCATGGACCCAGGATCGCTGCCGCCACGTCACCTTTTCTTGCGCGTACGGTATCCACGGCACGAGGTCGACCACTTGCTGCTCCGCCTGATTGTATTCCTGCAGACGCGTCGCGGGATTCTGATCGACGTCCGCCTTGCTCATCAGGGCATCCAGGTCGCTGTTGGACACGTGCGAGTAGTTGTTGACTGAGCTGGTGGTAAACTGCAGTGACAGCCAGTCCTGCGGGTCGGGATAGTCGGCCAGCCACCCAATCGCCCACGCCCCGTACGCTCCCGTGCGGATGTGCGGCAGCAGGGCGCCGCCAAACGACGCCGCCGTCTTCAGCTGGATGTTGAGCCCGAGCACGGTCGCCCACTGGGCGACTGCCGCCGTCGTCACATCGACGCGCGTCTGGTTCGTGATCGCCACCCAGACGTCGATTTCTTTGAGGGGCGAATAGTCGGAGCTGTCTCGCGTGCCGCTGCCCGTGTAGGGGCACCAATCGGGGTCCGTGTTCCTCTGGAACGGTTTTGGCGGTCCCTTGCATTGCTGCTGCGCCACTTTGAGCAAGCCGACCGCGGCGTCCTGGTTGCCCGTGAGCGATTGCGTCCGGTCCGTCGGAGGATTGACCAAACCGGCAAAGTATCCCGGCATATTCTGGGGCACGACATGATTGGTCGGAATACCGCCCCCATCGTAGATGCGGTCGACCAGTAACTGCTTGTTGAGCGCCAGATCGAAGGCCCGTCGTACGTCCAGACTGTCGAAGGGCGGCGTCAGGAAGTTGAGCCCGAAATACTGGATCTTCAGGCTCGCCACCTCGTGGAAGTCGTCCTGGCCGCGGGCGTACGCGTAGCTTCTCCCCGGCACATCCGTATAGTCGTACTTGCCCGCGCGGTAATCGTTGTACTCCTGATCCACGTTCAGCGCGTACGGGCGCACGATCTTCGTCAGCGTCAGATGTTGATTGTGGGCGGTTTCCCAAGAGCTGTTGGGCACAAACGTCAGCGTCTTCGAGTCGCCGTAGGATTCCAACTTGAACGGTCCGGAGCAGCCGCCCTCGGTGAGATGGTTGACCCACTGGCCACCCGGATACTTGTCGACCAGCGACTGCTCCAGGGGGTACGAGGTGGGATACGTGAGCGTATCGAGGAAGTAGGCGATCGGCGCATCCAGGCGAATGACCAGCGTCTGATCGTCGAGGATGCTGACTCCCTTGTCCGGGTGGTCACCCTGGGCCACCACCGAGTGGTCGCTGCCGCCATTGCCGTTGATGCGATCGGTCGCGCCGAGGATGTGGTTGAGGTAGGTGGCGGCGCCATAGTTGCAATTGCCCCCATACGGACTATTGCCGTAAGGAATGGCGTTGCCGTTGTTATCGGCTCCATCGCAGAGATGGGGATCGAGCGCGCGATCAATGCCATAGGCAAAGTCGGCCGCGCGCAGGGGCTTCCCATCACTGAAGTACAAGCCTGTCAGCAGGTGAAAGGTATACTTCGTGCCGGTCGTGTCGACATCGATTTTCTTGGCGGAGTCATTCTGGACGGTCAGATCGCTCCCCAGGGTGACGAGCCCGGAGTAGATCAGCTGCGCGGAGGCCAGGTCATACGAGGTGAGGATCTCGGCGGGATCGAGCACTTCGTCATTGACGGTAGCTTCTTGCTGCAGGGGCCACACAAATGTTTGGTCGCTCGCCAGCGAGGCCGTGGTCGTCGTCGGGCCGCACGCTGCCAGCAGCAACACGAGCAGACCCAGCACGGGGATGACAGGTCCCAGCCGCTGTACGCTCGCTGCACTGCGGACCCGGTTGGCGCCCACCTTTGCGCTTGCCTTGACACCACCGATCATACCACCCGTCCCTCTTCTGCCTGTTCATGATCTCTGTTATCGCCCAGCATGCAGGCCGATGCCAGCCGCTCAGTCGGTGCTGACCAGCCTACCGCAGGCATCAGTACGCCAGGCGATTGTACGTAACATTGCGCTCGCTGTCAATTAGTCCGCACAGGGTATTAACGTTCAGTGATTGCGACCGGGGTAAGTGTTGAGGGCATGTGTCCGCATGTGAAAGCGAGCATTCCACTGAACCGAGACGAAGAGCAGCCCTGGGTCGTGCTCACGGCGATAGTGGTCGGGCGCTCAGGGGTGTCTAGGAGGAGTTCACCAGAAAGGCGAGTGACATCGTGTGGGATAGTACCTTTAAGAGGTGACCGCCACCCCTCTGCCTGGGCAACACTCCCTGCTCGCTATATACTGTGCCACTATTTCGGGCGAAACGTAGGTAGCAGCGCGCCCCGCTTATCCCGCTGGTCCTGCCTCGTGCCCTGGTGCCTCTGGCAGGCCGTTTTGGGCCTCCTGCGCCAACGGCAGGGTGAACCAGAAGGTGGAGCCCTGGCCCGGCGCACTCCGCACCCCAACCTGCCCACCGTGAGCCTCGATGATCGTCTTGCAGATGTGCAGGCCGATCCCGATCCCGACACCGGAGCCGCTCTGAACGCTAACCCCTTCCGCTCGG
>WNFM01224248.1_pt1 | contig 19696 bp, 18 predicted proteins | sample 5400271 | NCBI WGS metagenome assembly WNFM01 (sample SAMN13153352, study PRJNA577476) | soil metagenome | isolation source: 60 cm saprolite on Douglas fir-dominated hillslope | place: USA:California | collected 2013-09-17
GCCAGAGGCCGGGTATCATACCCGAGAAGTACGGCCCCCAGATTCCCGGCACGAAGCGCGGCTCAGCGGTCGTCGCCATGATGCACGCGGAGGTGCCCATGACGTAGGCGAGACGATCGAGCAGCATGGCCGGCTCCCCGTTGCAATCGCGATCGCCCAAGGTCCCGATCCCACCGGCATGGGCGTCGATGAGCGATGCGGCAACCGGCGTTCCTGCAACGAGACCAAGCTCGCTCGCCGCCACGTTGGTCAATCCGTGCCCCAGAGCAGTGCCCGGTTCGACGATCTCGCTCCCAATCTTCGCGAAATTGTCGGCGGCGAGCTCGCGCAGACCGATCCGTTCGAAATAGCTGTCGCTCCACCGCTTCTCGTGGGCGAGATAGGTCCATTTGCATGTCACCGTGCACATTGAGCGGGAGGTGCTGCCGGTGGCCCGAAACGACAAATAGTCCGCGAGATCGAAGAAGAGCCCGGCGCCCTCGTAGGTCGCGGGCAAGTGCCGCTTCAACCAGAGGAGCTTCGGCGTTTGCATCTCGGGCGAGATGATGCCTCCGACAAACCGCAGCACATCATCGCCGGTTTCAGTGATGAGACGCGCCTCGGCGGTCGCCCGATGGTCCATCCAGACGATGACATTGCGCTCAGGATCTCCCGACTGACCGCCGAAGGCGCGACGTCGGCAATCTTCATGACGGCGCGGACAGCGCGTGCGCAAGCGCTCCAGATATCTGAGGAGGACTGCTCGACGATGTTGCCGGCCTCGTGCCAGATGGCGATCGGGTTACTCGCAGTCGCAAGCAGCGCGCCATGGGAATTGAACGCGCCGGCACGAGCATGTGCCGTCCCGACATCGACGCCGATGAAGACTCCCTGAGTGTCGCTATCCATCACGCCAAGCTCTCACCTACCAGCAGGTGTAGCCGCCATCGGCGAGGACGATGCTGCCGGTCAGCAAGCTCGCCGCGTCGGACGCGAGGAAGAGGACGACCGAAGCGATCTCCGTCACCTCGCCGAGCCGGCCCATCGGGGTGCCACCGATCCAGGCATCATACATCGCAGGCTTGGATTTGACGAAGGCGTTGAGCGGCGTCGCGATGTAGGTCGGCGCCACGGCGTTGACGCGCACGCCGCGCCCTCCCCACTCGGCGGCGAGCGATTTGGTGAGATGATGCACCGCTGCTTTGGAGGCGTTGTAATAGCTCTGCTCCTGCGGCTTGTTGACGATGAAGCCGGACATCGAGCCGACATTCACGATGGCGCCGGACCCGGCCTTGAGCATATGGTTGCCGAATGCGCGACAGCACCAGAAGGTGCCGTTGAGGTTGACGTCGATGACGTTCAGCCAGTGCTCGTCAGTGACGTTCTCCGCCGGCGTTTCGCTGCGGGCAATGCCCGCATTGTTGACAAGGATGTCGATCTTGCCGTGGCGTCCGACCACGTCGTCGGCAACTTCCTTGACGCGCCTGGAAGCCGTCACGTCCATGATGACGACTTCCGGATCGTAGCCTTTCGCTTGGAGGGCGGCCCGGCCGTCCTCGGCGGCGCCGGCATCGCGGTCCGCGATGATGACCTTGGCGCCGGCTTCCGCGAGGGCCTCGGCACAGGCGAGGCCGATGGCGCCGCCACCACCCGTGACGAGGGCAGTGCGGCCGGTGAGCTTGAACATGTCGAGGTACATGGCTCTTCTCTCGTACTTCCAATATGCGCCTGGGGGCCGGCACCGCGCGCGCCCCGCCGTGGATCAGCTCATCCAGTTGCCGCCGTCGACATTGAGGGTCTGGGCGACGACGTAGTCGGCATCGACCGAGGCCAGAAAGACGGCAGCGCCGGCGTGATCCTCGGGGCGGCCCATGCGCCCATAGGGCACCGCAGCACCGACGAGACGCTTTTTCTCGCCGAGAGGGCGTCCTTCGTATCGAGCGAAGAGGGCGTCGACCTCCTCCCACATCGGCGTGTCGACGACGCCGGGAGCGATCGCGTTGACATTGATCCCGTGCTTTATGAGATTGAGCCCGGCCGATTGCGTGAGGCTGATGACGGCGGCCTTCGTAGCGCAGTAGGTCGAGGCCAGCGCCTCGCCACGCCGCCCGGCCTGCGAGGCCATGTTGATGATCTTGCCGCCGCACCCTTGGGCAATCATCCGACGGGCCACGGCTTGGAGCGCGAAGAAAAGCCCCTTCACGTTCACCGAGAAGAGCAAATCCCAGCTTTTCTCGGTCACCTCGACGACCGGGGCGAGATCGAACACGGCGGCGTTGTTGACAAGGATGTCGATCGTGCCGGTCCGCGCGACCACCGTCGCGACCATCGCTTCGATCGACGCCTGGATCGTGACGTCGAGTGGAACCGGGAACGCTTTGTCGCCGAGATCCTTGGCGAGACGCTCGGCCTGACCGACCGCGCGATCGGCGATCGCTACGGCGGCGCCCTCCGCGATGTAGCGCTCGACGATGGCCGCACCAATGCCCCGCGCGCCGCCGGTCACGACGGCGACCTTGCCCTCGAGCCTCCTCATAAAAGGGCCTTCCCCTCCTGGTCGAAACGATGGATATGGGCCGGATCGGGCTGAAGCCGCACGTGGTCACCCGCGCGGATGCCTAGCTCACCGATGTAGCGCGCCGTGACGCTGCCGATCCCCGGTGCGTCGACATAGAAGAAGGTGTCGCTGCCCAGGTGCTCGGCGGCGCGTACGGTCCCCGGCCAGCCCTCGCCGTCGCGATCGACCCTGACGTGCTCGGGCCGCACGCCGATCGTGGCCGCACCATAGCGTTCGGCGACCTCTTGGCCGATCAGATTCATGCGCGGCGAGCCGATGAAGCCGGCGACGAAGAGATTGGCTGGCCGCTCATAGAGCTCCAACGGCGACCCGTACTGCTCGATGCTCCCGGCGTTCAGCACCACGATGCGATCGGCCATCGTCATCGCCTCGACTTGATCGTGGGTGACGTAGATTGCCGTCGTTGCAAGCTGACGCTGGAGCCGCGTCACCTCCTGCCGCATCTGGACGCGCAAGGCGGCGTCGAGGTTGGACAGCGGCTCGTCGAAAAGGAACGCCTTGGGTTCGCGGACGATCGCCCGCCCGATTGCCACTCGCTGGCGCTGGCCGCCCGAGAGCTCGCGCGGCTTGCGGTCGAGGTAGGGAGTGAGGTTGAGCGTTGCGGCGGCGGCTGCGACCTTGCGTTCGATCTCCGCCCTCGGCAGGCCGGCCATCTTGAGCCCGAAGGCGATGTTCCCCCGCACGCTCATATGCGGATAGAGCGCGTAGGACTGGAACACCATGGAAAGACCGCGTTTGGCCGGCGGCACATCGACGACATTGGCGCCGTCGATCAAGATCCGGCCGCCGCTCACGTCTTCGAGACCGGCAATCATACGCAGCAGCGTGGTCTTGCCGCAGCCTGACGGCCCGACGAAGACCACGAAGGACCCATCGTCGATCTCGAGGTCGGCGCTGGGGATGACGATGTGCGAGCCGAAAGCCTTGCAAACGCCTTCCAGTGTGATGCTGCCCATGGCTTACCTGCTCTCTTGATCCGCTGTCTATTTGACGGCCCCGAAGGTGAGCCCACGGACGAGTTGCCGCTGGCTGAACCAGCCGAGGATGAGTATCGGAACGATGGCGAGGGTCGAGGCGGCGGAAAGCTTCGCCCAGAACAATCCCTCGGGACTCGAGTAGGAGGCGATGAAGACGGTCAACGGCGCCGCCTCCAAAGTAGACAAATTGAGCGTCCAGAACGCCTCGTTCCAGGCAAGAATGACGTTGAGGAGAAGCGTCGATGCGATGCCCGGAACCGCCATCGGTGCCAGCACGTAGACGAGCTCTCGTCCGATGGTCGCGCCATCCATCCGCGCCCAGCATCCAGATGACGATCGGCAGATTGCCAAGGCAAAGGATGAGGACGAGGCCGCTGCGCGTGTCCAGCAGCGCGGTGTCGCGGTAGATGAGATAGATCGGCACGAGCACGCCGACGGACGGCATCATCTTGGTCGACAGTATCCACAGCAGGATGTCGCGCGTTCTCGCTGTGGGCGCGAAGGCCATCGACCATGCCGCCGGAATGGCAATCAGCATCGCGATCACCGTCGAGCCGCCGGCGACGACAATCGAGTTGACGACGTGCTTGAGGTAGTCGCTCCGCTCCTGGACCGCCGCGTAGTTCTCGGTCGTCCAGTGAAAGAACAGCAACGAGGGCGGCGTGGAGAAAGCCTCGAGCTCGGTCTTGAAGCTGGTGATTACCATCCAAAGGATCGGGAAGAAAATCACGAACCCCACCACCCAGGCGGCGATCGTGGTTGCGAGCCAGCGCGTCGCGGAAGTTCGTCTTGCCATCGCTCAGGCCTCCAGGTTGCGACCAACGATGCGGACGAGAAAGAAGGCAACGACGTTGGCGATCACGACGGCCACCAGACCACCAGCCGACGCCGTGCCCACGTCGAAGTGGATGAGCGCTTGCGAATAGATCAGAAACGCAATGTTCGTCGTCTGCAGGCCGGGACCGCCGCCGGTGGTAACGAAGATCTCGGCGAAGACCGTGAGCAGGAAGATCGTCTCGATGAGGATCACGACGGCGATCGGACGCGCAAGGTGAGGCAGGGTGATGTAGATGAAGCTGGATAAAGCTCTTGCCCCATCCATCTCCGCCGCTTCCCGCTGCTCCGCGTCGAGCGATTGGAGGGCGGTGAGCAGGATGAGAGTCGCAAAGGGCAGCCATTGCCACGACACGATCAGCACGATCGCGGTCAACGGCGCTTCGGCGAACCAGTCTATCGGCCGGAGACCGACCGCGCTCATGAGCCAGGCGAAAAGCCCCGAGACGGGATGCATCAGCAGGTTCTTCCAGACGAGGGCGCTCACCGTCGGCATGACGAAGAAGGGGGCGATCACCATCAAGCGGACGATGTTGATGCCGATCACCGCCTGGTCGAGAAGGAGCGCAATCAGGATGCCCAGCACGATCGTGATGGCGAGGACCGAGCCCACCAGCACCAACGTATTCTCGAGAGAGGCGAGGAACGACGGATCGGTCAGGAAGTAGTAGTAGTTCTCCAGGCCGGCGAAATTCTCCATGCCTGGGTTGAGCAGGTTGTAGTTCAGCGTCGAGAAATAGATCGTCATCGCCAGCGGGACGATCATCCAGACGAAAAGCAGGATCACGGCCGGTGCCAGCATGACGCGGCCGAGCAGCGCGGCCTGAAGCTTGAAGGAGGCGCGGATCGACTTCGGGCGAGGATCGGATCGCTGAGGTGGCCATTGGGACCTCTCTCACTTGCCGCGGACGCAATGCTATGCCGGGGTGCCCCGCGCCGCCTCTCGGGACCGCAGGCGGGCGTAGGAGGGTCCGCCCGCTCCGCCGGTTCTTTCACGAGGCCGTTACTTGATGTAGCCGCCGCGCTTCATCTCGCGCTCGGTGGCCGACTGGGCCGCCGCGAGCGCCGCGTCAACCGAGGTCGCCCCGGACAGCGCGGCGGAGAATTGCTGGCCGACGGCCGTGCCGATGCCCTGGAATTCCGGAATCGCCGCGTATTGTATCCCGACGTAAGGCACCGGTTTCACGGTCGGATGATCGGGATCCGCCGAATCGATCGAGGCGAGCGTCAGCCTCGCGAAGGGCGCCGCCTTGAGGTACTCCGCATTCTGATAGAGCGATGTGCGCGTGCCCGGAGGCACGTTCGCCCAGCCGTCCTTTGCCGCAACCAGCTGGGTATAGCTCTTGCTCGTGGCCCAGGAGATGAACTTCTCGGCCGCGTCGACTTTCTTCGAGCCGGCGGGAATGGCGAGGTTCCAGGCCCACAGCCAGTTGGCGTTCTTGCCGAGGCCGGCGTTCGGCGCCAGCGCGAAGCCGACTTTGTCGGCGACCTTCGAGTCCTTCGGATTGGTCACGAACGAGGCAGCGACGGTGGCATCGATCCACATCCCGCATCGGCCGGCGTTGAAGAGGGCCAGATTCTCATTGAAGCCGTTCGAGCTCGCGCCCGGAGGACCGGCCGCTTTCATGAGGTCGACATAGGTGACGAGGGTCTTCTTCCACTCGGGGCTGCTGAACTGGGGCTGCCATTTCTCGTCGAAGAGCCGCGCCCCGAACGAGTTCGCCATGGCTGTCAGGAACGCCATGTTCTCGCCCCAGCCGGCTTTGCCGCGCAGGCAGATGCCATAGACCTCGGACGATTTGTCGGTGAGCTTCTTGGCCGCGTCGATGACGAAGTCCCAGGTCGGCTGCTCGGGCATCGTCAGCCCGGCCTTCTGAAAGAGGTCGGTCCGGTACATGACCATCGAGCTCTCGCCGTAGAACGGCGCGGCGTAGAGCGTTCCGTTGGCCGAGACGGCGGCGCGTATCTTCGGCAGGAGGTCGTTGACGTCGTAGTCGGCGCCGAGCTTGTCGAGGGGGACGAGCCATTTTTGCTTCGCCCAGATCGGCACCTCGTAGGTGCCGATGGTCAGTATGTCGAACTGGCCGCCCTTGGTGGCGATGTCCGTGGTGACGCGCTGGCGCAGCACGTTCTCCTCGAGCGTCACCCATTTGACCGTGATGTCGGGGTTCTTGGCGGTGAACTCGCTGGTCAGACCTTGCATGCGGATCATGTCGCCGTTGTTCACCGTTCCGACGGTCAACGTGGTCTGTGCCAGCGACGGAGCGGCGACCGCGAACAGGACCGCCGAACTCAGCAAGGCGCCGATCGACTTTCTCATCGTCTCCTCCCGGCTGTGTGAGCATATGCTCTTCTATGGAGCATATGCTCACTCCTGCTTGAGAGGCTGTCAACGGGATTCGATGCTGCGCCGCAGCATCGAGACGCGTGAGACGATTGAGCTAACGACGCTGCAGGAGGGCTTTTGCCGTCATCTCGTCAGTGATGAGGCCCGTCAGCAGGCGCCCCTCCAAGGCGGCGCGGATAGCGAGGACCTTGGCCGGCCCGAGAGCAGCGCCGACGGTCAGGGCGTCGGCCGATACTCGGTGTGGTACGCTGGTCAGGCGTCGGTTGGTGCCGCCCTCGATGATGCGGCCTTGCGCGTCGAACGCCCATCCAATGAGCTCCCCGACCGCGCCGAGGCGCATGAGCTCCAGCAATTCCTCACGGCTGATGAAGCCGTCGACGAAAAGTTGCGCGCCCTGATCGATCTGACCGACGCCGACGAGGCGTAGCTCCGCTTTCTCGGCGATGGCTCGAATTCGGGCGACCGGATTGATCTGCAGCAGCTGCTCCCGCTCCGCCTCTGACGAGACGAAAACCGGCAGCGGCATGGGGTAGTGGCGTGCCTTGGTCAGGTCGGCGAGCCGCGCAACGGTATCGAAGAAGCTGGCGGAGCCGTCCGGAGAAATGTTGCCGACGAGCGAGACCAGCTTGTGGTCCGGGCAATCCATCGCGGGAACCTGCTCGACCGCGGCTCTCATCGCGCGTCCAGTGCCCATCCCGATGATGGCGGGCTTGCTCGCGCGAAGAATCGATTCGAGCAAGGCGGCGGCCCGCTCGGCAATGCCCGCCACGGCGGTCGGCGAGGCCGGGTCGGTGGGAACGACCTCGCAATAGCGCAGCCCAACGATGTCCATCATCCTGGCCGCCAATTCCATGCAGGCCGTGATCGGATGTTCCAGGCGAAACGTGATGAGACGCTCGGTAAGACAGAGTGAGACGAGGCGCTGGGCCGTGGCGCGAGAGACGTTGAGCATCTTGGCGATCTCATCCTGCGTCTTGCCGGCGATGAAATAGAGCCAGCCGGCGCGCGCCGCGTTGTCGAGCCGCGACGTTTCGGTGTCGGGCGATCCCATAATTCGTGCTCCGCCTAATTAAATCGCAAGTCGGCCATCCGATCGAAGACCTGATCCGCGCCCGCCGCCGCGAGCAGCACTCGCCCATCACGCGAGGCATAATGGCTCCCGCCGACGAAGCCCCAAACCGTCATCCCAGCCGCTTTGCCGGCTTGCACTCCGCTGACACTGTCCTCGATCACAAGAGTGCGTGCCGGCTCCGCGGCCATGCTCGCAGCCGCGTAGAGGAAGAGATCCGGCGCAGGCTTGCCGCTCTGCACCATCTGCGCCGTAAAAACCCGACCGGCGAACAGGGCTGAGAGTCCGGTCAACTCCAGGGAAAAATTGACGCGCTCGAGATCGCTTGACGAGGCGACGCAATAGGCGATGTCGAGGCTCCGCAGAACGCGCTCGACATCCACCATTGCATGCAGCGAGTCCGCGAAAGACTTGCGCACGAGCTCACGCAGTTCGGCGGGAAAGCCATCAGGCATCGCACGGCCAAGGGCCTGAAAATGGCTCGCGACCGCTGAGATGCTACGCCCGAGAAATCTCTCGAAAACCGCTTCGAGCGCGACGTCAATCCCGTGCCGTTGCAGCAGCTCCGCCAAGCACTTGCAGGCGAGCGCTTCGCTGTCGATCAGCACGCCGTCGCAGTCGAAGATGACCAAGTCGTAACCGGTCGTGGTTCGGGCCGTGACTGCATCCATGATTTGTGGCCCGTAGAAGCGGATAGGATAGCCCGGGGCGGCATGCGCCTTTCGGCACCATGACCATCTGATCATATGCTCGGCCTATGAGCAATAACTCGCGCAAGAGGCCATTCACCCGAGCGGCGGCAATTGACCGTCCGCTCGGAGTTGGCGCCTCCGACGGTTGAGAAAGGGCAAAGCCCGTCGGCTTCGCCCCGGTAGATCAGACGTCGACTTGTTCTGCTAGGGAGGACACCCGATCTGACGCAGCGTCTCGACCGATAGCGCAATCGTATCATCAGCAAGTCAGATATGATCCGATGGACCATGTAGCGCTCACCTGACCAAGACTGAGGAGGAGCCCTTGCTGAAGTCGATCGATCCCCTGCTCAACGCCGATGTCCTCTATGCCTTGCGCGCCATGGGCCATGGCGACGATCTCGTCATCTGCGACACGAATTTCCCAGCCGACTCGGTGGCGCGGCAGACTGTGCTAGGGCGCCTGCTGCGCATCGACGGCGTCGGTGCGAGCCGCGCAGCCCGCGCAATTCTTTCGGTATTGCCGCTCGATTCTTTCGTCGACCATCCCGCACTGCGGATGGAAATCGTCGGCAAGCCCGATGATGTGCCTCCGGTCCAGGCGGAGGTTCAGAGCGAGATCGATGCGGCGGAACGCCACCCTGTGCCAATGGGTTCGATCGAACGACATGCCTTCTACGAACTCGCAAAGAAATCCTATTGCGTGATCCAGACCGGGGAGCGGCGTTTCTATGGCTGCTTCGTCTTCAAGAAGGGCGTGATCCCGCCTCCGGCGGCATGACCTGACGCGGGGACGCGGCGGACTCCTTGACACCTGCGAAGGCGACTACATACTCAAGGAAAGGGCTTCCTCACTCTCGAATTTGCGCCGCGTGTATGGCAATTTCGACGGTGCCGGGCCGATGCGAATCAAGCGTCCAAAAACGGGAGGTTTCGCAATGGCGTCACATCAAGGAAACCAGTCTTCCGCATTACCTGTCGACCGACGTAGCTTCCTGAAGGGCGCTGGCGGTGTCGCCGCCTTGGGCGTCGCGGGGGCGCTCGGTCCGTTTTGCCGACCCGCGATGGCGCAAACCGATCTGCGAAAGCAGATCCTGAAGATTCCGGGCGTCGGCAAGGGTTCACCAACCGACGCCGATTGGCAGAAAGTCGGCGAGCTGTGCCTCGGACCGACCAAGGCCAACGTTGCCGCGGGCGAGTTCAAGGGTGTCGAGCTCACCTTCATGGGACTCAACAATCAGAACCTGCACAACCTGTTGTTTCGCGGTTTCTTGAAGCCGTGGGAGACCTATACGGGGGCGAAAATCTCTTGGATCGACCTCGCACAGGCCGACTACAACCCACGCCTGCAGCAGGCGATCGCGACCCGCACGGTCGACTTCGACGTCCTCGAGATGGGCGCGCCCTTCGAGGGCGACGTTTGCGGCAAGGGGCTGGCGTCGGAGATGCCGGACTGGGTCAAGAAGCAGATCGACGTCGATGACTACGTCGACTACCTGAAGCCGCCGGTCGGAACCTGGAACGGCAAGACCTATCGCGTCACGATCGACGGCGATTGCCACAACTTCAATTACCGCACCGACTATTTTGCCGACCCCGCGCTGGCCAAAGCGTGGAAGGATGCGGGCGGCAAAGGCGAATGGGGCGTTCCGAAGACCTGGCAGCAGGTCCAGGCGGTGACCAAGTTCCTCAAGGGCAAGAAGATCGGCGGCAAAGAGGCATTCGGATATTTCGACGCGCCGAAACCCTGGGGCGGTTTCGGCTTCTATTTCCTCGGCAGCCGCGCTACCGCCTACGCCAAGCACCCCGACGACAAGGCGTGGCTGTTCGACGTCGACACGATGAAGCCGCGGGTCAACAACCCAGCTTGGGTTCGCGCCATCCAGGACGTCGTCGACGCGCTGCCGTCCGAGCCGGCCGACCAGCTCAATGCCGATCCCGGCACGACGGGCTTCCAGCAGTTCCTAGTCGGTACCGGCTCCATGCTCTCCTGGTGGGGAGACATCGGAGAGGTTGCCATTACCAGCGACACATCGGTCGTCGGCAAGATTATCGGCTTCGACATCCTGCCGGGCTCGGACGACGTCTACAACGCCAAGACGGGGGCTTGGGAAAAGCTCGCGAGCGGCCCCAACTACGCGCCGAACTGCGCCTATCTCGGCTGGGGCATGTATGTCATGGCGCGAGTCGACGGAGACTCGAAGAAGCGCAAGGCCGCCTGGAGCGCGGCAGCACATCTCGGCGACAAGGATCTCTCGTTGTGGACAGTGATGTATCCGTCTGGGTTCCAGGTCCATCGGACGAGCCATTCCAAGATCGACGAGTGGGTGGATGCGGGCTACGACAAGGCCTATATCACATCGTATCTGAATTCCCAGTTCGGTTCCTACAACCACCCGAACAGGGCGGTCGAGCCGCGCATCCCTGGCATCTTTCAGTATTACAGCGTCGCCGAGGATGAGCTGGCGAAAATCTTCGCCGGCAAGCTCGATGCCAAGACCGGTGCCGACAACATCGCCGCTGCATGGGAGAAGATCACCGACAAGATCGGCCGTGCCGACCAGATCGCGCTCTACAAGACGTCGCTGGGTTTATAGGGCTTCGCCGCCTTGCCTTCCGGCAACAGCACTGCGACCGGCGGCGCTCACGGCGTCGCCGCTCGCGGTGTCGCGGAGCGGCCAGACCCACCGACTGCACTGCCACTGATGCCGCGCCGTCCTTCGGCCGGCAGCAAGAACGCGGGACGCTGGCTCATCTATGGTGGCTCGTTCGGGTTCGCTTTCCTTCTCCTCGTTCAAACCCTCTACGCGGCCGGCGCCATCGCCGTAGGTTTCGCAAATTGGCGCCCCGCGCTCTATGCTTATGTGCTTTGGGCCGTCGCGCTGGGTACCGGGCTCGTGTTGATCAATCGTGAGCGCGGGCAACAGGCGCTGTTCCTGCTCCCTGCGGTCCTATTCACCGTCGCGATGGTGATCTTCCCGACATTCTTCGGGCTTTATATCGCTTTCACGGATTGGAATTTGAGCTCGTTGACCGGCCGCCACTTCAACGGCCTCGACAATATCCGAGCGCTCATCAACGATGCTTTTTTCTGGAACGCCCTGGGCAACATGATCTGGTACGTGCTGTCCGTGCTCGTGCAATACGCGATCGCGTTCGCGCTTGCTTTGCTGCTCAACGCCGAGATACGTGCCCGCAAGTTCTTCAGGGTCGCCTTCCTGTTGCCCCTCATGTTGAGTCCCGTTGCAGTGAGTTGGATGATCGGCAAATCGATCATGGAGTATCGCTTCGGCCCGGCGGCCACGCTGGCGCGCCACCTGGGCTGGGATAGCCCCGCCTTTTTTGCCTCGCCGTGGGTGGCGCGAGGCAGCATCACCGCCATGGACGCCTGGGTCCTGATTCCTTTCATCATGATTCTGCTCCTCGCCGGGCTGCAAGCGCTGCCCGCGGAAGTCTCGGAGGCGGCAAAGGTCGATGGTGCGAGTCCTTGGCAGACGTTCTGGAAGATAACGTTCCCGCTCATGCTGCCGGTGAGCATCACGGCGGTCATTTTGAGAGTGATCTTCGAACTGAAACTTGCCGACATCGTCATCAACGTGACAGCCGGTGGCCCGGGAGGCGCGACCGATACCGTGTCGAGCTTCATCTACCGCGAGTACCGCGACCGGTCGAACGTTGGATACGGCACCATGCTGGCCGAATTCTACCTGGTGATCATAATCGCCCTGGTGACAGGGGTTCTGGTGTTGGCGAATCGCTCGATGCGGAAACTCTCATAGATACGAAAGAAGCGACGATCCGATTCTGAAGGGAGCTTTTGATTGGCGACTGCTGCGCTCATCGACAAACGCACCCGGAGGCCCAAGCAGATGCGGCACGCTAAGCACGCCCTGTGTCGTGCATTGATCTACGGCGCGTTGTTGCTTTGGGCCTTCATCTCGTTGTTTCCCATCTACTGGACGGTCACAACATCCTTCAAGACGGCAGTCGACGTGACACAAGGACATTTGATCCCCTGGGTCGACTTTCAGCCGGATTGGAAAGGGTGGCGTTCCCTCGGCCTGTCGCCGGACAGGATCGGCGAGATCTCGACGGCCCGTCAGGAATTCACGCAGCGCTTCGCCAACAGCATCATAGCGTCGGTCGGCGCCTCGCTTCTCGCGATTGTCATCGGGTCTCTAGCGGCGTACGGCCTCAGCCGCTTCAAATACAAATTCGGGCCGTGGCGAAATGACGACATCTCGTTTTTCTTTCTGTCGCAACTGATCCTCCCACCTGTCGTGCTCGCCTTGCCCTTCCTGGTTCTCTACAAAGAGCTGGCCGTGCTCGACACGAAGGTCGGGTTGATCATGGTCTATACGCTCATGGTGCTGCCGATCGTGATCTGGATCATGCGAGATCAGTTCAAGGCAATTCCCATCGAACTGGAACAGGCGGCGCTCGTCGACGGCGCATCGATCTGGGGGGCCTTCGCCCGGATCGTGCTGCCGATAGCGTTGCCGGGAATGGTGGCGGCGTTCATCCTCTCGGTCGTGCTTTGCTGGAACGAGTACTTTTTCGCCGCTTTGCTGACGAGTACGGACGCCAAGACGCTCCCCGTCATGGTGGCTAGCCAGACCGGCTCGCAGGGGATCGACTGGTGGTCCATGGCCGCGCTTTCAACGGCGGCGATCGCTCCTCTCGTGATTGTCGGAATTTTCCTCGAACGCTACATCGTCAAAGGTTTGACGGCCGGCGCGATTAAGTAGGCACGCTCAAGCTCGACCTCCGCGCGCAGGTTCTCGGCATCGCGCCCGATCGTCACGACGGCTAGGGTCCGGCCACCGCGGCTATAAGTCACCCGGCAGTCCCTCGCCTCGATCTGCCCATCGATCTCGATCTTGTCCCACTTTTCCGCGTGGCCGACATAGAGGATCGGGACATCGTAGTGCATGCTCCAGAAGAAGGGCACAGCATCGAACGGCTCGCGGCGGCCAAGCATATTACGCGCCGCGGTCTGTCCCTGACGCTCCGCCACGACCCAGTGCTCGACGCGGATCTTGTCGCCGGTGTGCGGGTCGGGCCAGCGCGCGAGATCCCCGGCAGCGAAAATGCCAGCGATACTCGTCTCCAGATATTCGTTGACGGCGACGCCGCGATCGATCGCAAGCCCCGCCTTCTCGGCGAGGTCGAGCGCGGGCCTGACACCGATACCGACGACAACCAGGTCCGCCGGCAATGTCTCGCCGGATTTCAGCGTGACGGTCTTCTCGCCGATCGAAACGGCCGTCGTGCCGAGGTGGAATTGGACCCCGTGGTCCTCGTGGATCTTGCGAACGAGACCGCCGATCTCACGTCCCATGACGCGCTCTATCGGGATGGTGTCGGGGGCGACGACATGGACCCCAATGTTTCGCGCTCGAAGCGATGCCGCGACTTCGAGGCCGATGAAGCTGGCGCCGATGACGACGGCGCGTTGTGCCGTCTCTGCTCCTTTTATGATGGCGCGGCTGTCGGCAAGCGAGCGCAGATAATAGACGTGCGGCAGATCACCGCCGGGCACATCGAGGCGCACTGGTTCGGCGCCGGTCGCGAGCAGGAGCGCGTCGTAGGCGTGGCGACTGGCGTCGTCGAGTTGGATTTGGCGACGTTCCGTATCGACAGCGACCGCGCGCGCGCCGAGGTACAGCTCGATGCCGTGCTCGCGGTAAAACTCCGGCGAGCGCAGCGGGATCCACTCTTCCGATGCGTTGCCGGCGAGGTAGTCCTTTGACAAATTGGGCCGGTCATAGGGCACCGCGGAATCCGCACTCAGCATGATTATGCGGCCGGCATAGCCCTCGTGGCGCATTGTCTCAGCGGCGCTGTTGGCCGCTGCGCCGCCGCCCACGATGACGACCGACCCCGGAATGCCGGCGGCGGAAAGCGGCGCCGATTTCGGTGCAGCCATGCGCTTTTCATGAAGAACGATCCTATTGCCGTGCCGTTCGACGCGCCAGCAGACGACCGGATTGAGTGCCGGCGGTCGCAGCGCCTCGCCGGTGCGCAGGCTGAAGCAGGCATGGTGCCAAGGGCAGCGCAGGGTGTCTTCAACAAGCAGCCCCTCGGCGAGCGGCCCGAGTAGCACCGGCTCGTCTCCGACATGGCCGAGCAGCACGGCGCCATCGGCGAGCTGCGCGAGGGTGACCCCTTGGGCGAGATCGGGCCCGCCCGCCTGCGGCTGTCCTTCGCTCATGCTTCGATCCTCCGGTAATTTAACAGTCTCTCCCGGGAAAAATTCCCCCTCGATCGCTCCGCTTGTCATCCGCCACGCCGAGGCAGCGCGATGCTCAGGAGTGAGACATGGAAAGCGCGATGGACGAGGCGTCCTCTTGTCTGATCCCGCTTCTACCGGTGAGCCGTGGAGACGGGCGGCGGCGGCGTCTGATTCGGCTCGATCAGCGCCGCTCGGCGCTTGTGCGGGCGAGCGCCTGGACGACCATGCGCTGAAAGTGGTGATTGCCGAAATCCTGAACCGGCGAGAGCCGGCCGCCATCGAAGCCGAGCGAGGCGCGGCCGCGTTGCAGCGCCTCGGTGATGTCGATGTCCTCGACGTTGATCCGGCGCCAGCGCTCGATGATCTCTTCGCGAAGCGGACGCAGCCTCTCGCTCATCGCTTCGTCCCCGACGAAATATATGTGCTGGCGCTCGCGTGTCAGCCTCGCCGATACCGGGTAGACGACCAGGGCGAAGAAATGATCGGCCTGCACGCCGAGCCAGAGGTTCGGGAACACGACCGGGTACTCGCCCACCAGCGCTTGGTCTGGGCTTAGGTTCGGGAAACAGGGCAGCGCGAGGTCGCCGGTCGCGCTCAGGCGGTAGTCGCGCGTCGCGGTCCCGACGAAGCGATCGCCGGCGTTGCAGAAATAGTGAGCATCGGTCGGCGAGTAGCTGTTGAGATCCTTGTGGATCCAGGGCAGATGATAGAACTCGACCGTGTTCTCGGTGGCCAGCTTCCAATTCGCCTCGATGGTGAAATCCGCGGCGGCGGCATGGCGGAGGAGATCGAGCCGGTAATGCGCCCAGCGCGCCTTGAGGGGCGCCAGCCAGTCTTCAAGCGGCTCGGCGTCCCCCGTCAGGTTGACGAAGATGAAGTCGAGCCACTGCCCCGTCCGCACCGGCCGCAATCCCATGTCGGCAGGATCCAGCCCGGCCACGAAGTCGATGCCAGTACCGCCGATATCCGGCGTCCGGACGAGGCGGCCTTCGAGATCGTACGCCCATGAATGATAGGGGCAGCGTATCACCGGCGCCTGCCCGGGGCGATCGACGAGGCGAACACCGCGATGGCTGCAGACATTGTGGAAGACCCTGACAACGCCGTCCCGGCCGCGCACCATCAACAAGGGCATGTCGATGAGCTCAATCGGCCAAAGATCGCCGGGAAGCGGCAGCTCTGCGCCGACTCCAACGCAGGTCCAGCCGCGGGCGAAGAGCTGGTCGCGCTCGAGGCGAAACAGCTGCTCGTCGACATAGAACTCGTTCGGAAGGCCTGTGGCCTCAGCGGTGGGGCGCAGGACGGGCGATCGGTCGAGGTCGAGAGCATCGATCTTCATGGCCGGATCCGTTCTTGATCGCGAGGCGCCGAGGTCGCCCGGCTGCCGAAGGGCCTTGCGAGAAGAGCCGAGCCCGATCGCCGAGGAAGATACTTCGGCACGGCTATGTTCCGGTGCGGCCGAGGGTTTGTCAACGTGACCACCGAGGACGCGTCGGTCGGACACGCTCGTGCCCGGCAGGTTGCAATACCTCCTGCCCGGTACGAATGCGGCGAAGTTTAGCTTCTATTGGCATGCTTATTGCGAGGTGATCCGTTGATGCAATCCTCGCATCCGCCCCGGCTGCGCCTGATGCCCGCGGACGCGGCGTCCACAATTCTCGCTACGACAACGCAGGGTGACGCATGCAAACCAGCCCTTTTCATCTCGGCCTGTTCCTGCAGGGCTCGAGCGTGCAAGCCTGGGGCGAGGCCTGGACCGGCCGCATCAGCGAAACCTGGATGCAGCCGAAGCTGTTCGTCGATGTCGCGCAGGCGCTCGAGCGTGCCTGCTTCGACTATGTGTTGCTGGAAGATTCCTCCTATATCGGCGAGAGCTACGGCGCTTCGCGCGAAATCTATCTGCACAACGGCATCGCGGTGCCGCGACAGGACCCGTCGGTGGTCGCGACCCTGATGACGGCCGCGACCTCGCGCATCGGCATCGTGCCCACCTTTGCGACCTTCGCCTATCCGCCTTATCTGCTGGCCCGGCTGGTGGCGTCGCTGGACCAGGTTTCGGACGGGCGGATCGGCTGGAACATGGTGACCGGTAGCTCGGATTTCGCCGCCCGCAACTTCGGCATGGATAAGCTGCCGGAACACGATTTGCGCTACGACATGGCCGACGAGTACATGGCCCTGGTCAACCAGCTCTGGGATTCATGGGAGCCCGGGGCCATCGTCGCCGACCGCGACAGCGGCATGCTGGTGGACCACGCCAAGGTGCATCAGATCGATTTCGAGGGGGCGTATTACCAGTCACGCGGGCCGCTCAACTCGGGCCCATGTCCGCAGGGGCGGCCGGTGATCGCGCAGGCCGGCGGCTCGCCGCGCGGCCGGCAGTTCGCGTCGCGCCACGCCGACACGATCGTCGCGAGCGTGAAGGGGGTGGAGAGCATGCGGGCCTATCGCGACGACGTCCGCAAGCGGCTGGTCGGGCACGGGCGCGATCCGGATTCCTGCAAGCTGCTGTTTCTCGTCGCGCCGATCGTCGCCGAGACGACCGAGGACGCGCTGCGCCTGAAGGAGCGTCGTGCCGCCCGCGTGGCCGCGCAAGTGGAGCGCAAGCTCGCCTTTCTCGGCAAGATCACCAACATCGATTTCGCCCAGTTCGACCTCGATGCGCCGATCGGCGATCTCACCACCAACGGTCACCAGCAGACGCTGGATGACTTCAAGCGCAAGGCGGGCAACCGCACGCTGCGCGAGGCGGTCGCCGCATACAACAGCGATGGCGGATCGGTGCAGCTGGTCGGCTCGCCCGACGACGTCGCCGCGCAGATGGCGGAAGCGATGCAGCATGTCGGCGGCGACGGATTCCTGTTCTCCCTGCCCGATGTCAGCCGCCGGACGATCGCGGAGATCGAGGACGGGCTGGTGCCCGCGCTGCAGAAGCGCGGCCTGGTGCGCAAGGCGTATGCCTATCCGCAGTTGCGCCAAAACCTGATGGAATTCTGACGCCACCCGCCCGAGTGCACCCATGCCGCAGCGCCAGATGCATCTCATCGCCTATCTGAAGACCGGGCCGACTGCCTTGCATGTCGGCGGCTGGCGGCACCCGGAAGCCACCCTCGACGACATTCTCGATGCTGGCCGCTACGAGCACATCGCTCGCGTTCTCGAGGCTGCGCGGTTCGATGGCTGCTTCTTCGCTGATCTCTTCGGGCTCTACGATGTCCATCAAGGCAGCTTCGACGCCTATCTGCGGCGAGGCGGGCAGATCAGCTATCTCGACCCCACCGTGGTTTTGCCGGTGATGGCGGCGGTCACCCGCCATCTCGGCCTGGGCGCCACGCTGTCGACCAGCTTCCATACCGCCTATCACCTCGCGCGCTGGCTTGCCTCGCTCGATGCCATGAGCAAGGGACGAGTCGCGTGGAATGTTGTGACATCCGCCACCGACCTCGAGGCGAAGAACGCCGGCCTCGACGAGCTGCCGCCCCGCAACCTCCGATACGACCGCGCCGACGAGGTGCTGGAGGCCTGCTTCGCCTTGTGGAACGGCTGGGACCCGGACGCCCTTGTCCGCGACAAGGCGGCCGGGATCATGGCGGACCCGACCAAGGTGCGCTACGCCAATTACGAGGGGCGCTGGATCAGGACGCGCGGCCCGCTGTCGATCCCGCGGAGTCCGCAGGGGCATCCCGTCATCATGCAGGCCGGTAGCTCGGATCGTGGCCGGGCGTTCGCTGCGCGCTGGGCGGAAGTCATCTTCACGATTCAACGCGGCCGCGACGAGATGCGCGAATTCTACGATGACATAAAGTCGCGTATGCAGGAGCGGGGGCGCGCCCCGAGCGAATGCGCCATTCTTCCCGCGGTGACCGTGGTGCTCGGCGAGACCGCCTCGATCGCAAACGAACGCGCCGAGTACCTGAACAGCCTGATCGATCCTGAGCTCAGCTTGGCCTCCTCATCCAGCAATCTGGGAGCGGACCTGACCAAGCTCGAAGGCGGGAAGACGCTTGCCGAGCTGCAGGGCAATCAAGGGATGAAGGGCTCGCAGGACGTGCTCGAGCAGACGATGAAGGCCGAGGGCCTGAGCTTCAAGGAGGCCGCAGTAAAACGCGGCAACGGTCGCGATGTCGTCGGCACCGCGAGCATGATCGCCGATTACCTGCAGGAGATATTCGAGTCCGGCGTTTGCGACGGTTTCGTGCTGGCACCCACGATGTTCCCAGGGATGTTCGAGCAGTTCTGCCGCGGCGTCGTCCCTGAATTGCAGCGCCGCGGACTGTTCCGCACCGAATACGCCGGGCGCACGCTACGCGAAAATATTCGCAGCTGAGCGCCTGCCGAAACGATCGATCTTGATCATCCCGTTACCAGCGAAGCAAGACCACCATCCTCCGGACACACTGTTGGCCGCGTCAGCCACGCGGACCATGGATGCCGGCGGGCGTCGGCACTTTTTCCGACGTCAAGATCCCTCCAGGATGCCGCGCTTCCTCGCCATCATGAAACACCGGGATGGCCAAAACGCCGCGGTTTGCCCACCGTGGCGCTTTTTCCGTGATGCTTTCTTTGCCGACGCGCTAGCCCGGATCAATCGCCTCTGCGCACGTATCCGTCGGCGCCGCCGCGACATGACCGACCACAGGAACGATCTTGAGCACCGCGGAGCCGACACGGCATGGCGCGGCAACAAGGCCGCACGCCGAGAGCAGCGAACAGCAGATCAGCGGAACGGCTATCCGCGAGATCGGAGAACGCCACCGGTGCCGAGGCGGGCGCGTATAGTGGTTGCTCATAAGGACCAGAACATCCGACAGCCATGACTTGTGCCATCAACGGGTTTCGACGGCGCGGAATGCTGATGCTTGAGCTCACGATGCCAGATTGCAACCATACGAGTGACCCACGTCGATCGCCCTCTATGGCACCCGGCCTCGATGCCACCTGAACGTCGGGCGGGGATTCCCTCTGTTGCCGTCGCGTGGCGCCTG
>WNFM01019660.1_pt3 | contig 19686 bp, 22 predicted proteins | sample 5400271 | NCBI WGS metagenome assembly WNFM01 (sample SAMN13153352, study PRJNA577476) | soil metagenome | isolation source: 60 cm saprolite on Douglas fir-dominated hillslope | place: USA:California | collected 2013-09-17
GCCTCGATGTCCGGCCCGAGCGGACGGTCGTCGCGCAGGCGCGGTGAGAGCGAGCGGACGAACTCGTGCGTGGCGGCCGCGCCACGGCCGGGCTCGAGGGGCGCCAGGAACTCGACCGCCTGCGATGCGGCAAGCAACTCGATCGCGAGCGCGTGCTCCGAGTTGGCGACGACCTGCCACGCTTTTAGTGCGGATGCATTGCCCATCGACACATGATCCTCCTGTCCGGCGCTTGTCGGGATCGAGTCGACCGACGCCGGATGGCAGAGCGACTTGTTCTCGGAGACGAGCGACGCGGCCACGTACTGCGGGATCATGAACCCCGAGTTGAGACCGCCATCGGTGGTCAGGAACGCCGGCAGGCCGTCGCTGAGATTCGGGTTGACGAGACGCTCGACGCGACGCTCGGAGATGCTCGCGAGCTCGGACACCGCCATCGCAAGAGCGTCGAGTGCGAAGGCGAGGGGCTGTCCGTGGAAGTTCCCGGCGGAGACGAGCAGCTCGTCCTCGACGAGCACGAGCGGATTGTCGGTCGCTGCGTTGAGCTCCGTGGTGATCGTGTACTCGACGTAGTCGAGCAGGTCGCGCGACGCGCCGTGCACCTGCGGGGCGCAGCGCAGCGAGTACGCGTCCTGCACCTTGTCGCACCAGCGGTGCGACTCCATGATCGCCGAGTCCGCAAGCAAGCGAGTCACGTTGCGGGCCGACGCCGCCTGCCCGCGCAGCGGGCGCAGCGCGTGCACCTGGGGGATGAACGAGGTGCGTGAGCCTTGCAGCGCTTCGAGTGAGAGCGCGCACGCGCAGTCGGCGACGCGTGCGAGCCGGAGCGCGCGCACGAGCTCGATCGCTCCCTGTGCCGCCATGAACTGCGTGCCGTTGATCAGCGAGAGGCCCTCCTTCGCAAGGAGCCGCACCGGTTGGAGCCCGGCACGTGCGAGCGCTTCACCGCCGTCGAGCAACTCACCTTCGAACCAGGCGCGGCCTTCGCCGACGAGCGGCAACGCAAGATGCGCGAGCGGCGCGAGATCGCCCGACGCACCGACTGAGCCGCGCGCGGGCACGTCCGGCAGCACCCCGCGGTTCAAGCACTCGAGCAGCAGCTCGACCGTCTCGACGCGCGCGCCCGAGGTTCCCTTGGCGAGCGCGTTCGCGCGCAACAGCATTGCGGCGCGCACGACCGCGTCGGGATACGGCTCGCCGACGCCACAGGCGTGCGAGCGGAGCAGCCGGAGCTGCAGCTCCTCCGTGAGCTCCTCCGGGATCACCTTCGAGACGAACCGCCCGAACCCCGTGTTGACGCCGTAGGTGTGCTCGTGCGCGCCGTGTGCGACCTGCTCGACGACTCTGCGTGCCGCGCGCATCTGGTCGCGCGCCTCATCCGAGAGCTGCGCCGCCGCGCGGCCTTCGACGGCCACCGCCCAGACGTCGGCCAGCGTGAGGTCGTCGCCCGTCAGGGCATGCGTCACGGTCACAGCCGGGACTCTAGTCTCGTCGTCGGGATACTCCGGAGCGGTGTCCGATCCGATCTTCGATCAACCGCGCGAGCTCGAGGTGCCCGCGGCGCCGCCGAAGGGCGCGCTGCAGCTGCTGCGCCGGCCCGACTTTCGCAGGCTCTACCTCGCCGTCGCGGCGAGCGAACTCGGTGACTCGCTGCACTACATCGCGCTCATGTGGTTCGCTCTCGAGGCGGGTGGTCCGCTCGGCGTGATTGGCTCCACGGCGGACTCGCGGCCGACCGCTGGAGCCGCAAGCGGCTGATGGTCAGCGCCGACCTCGTGCGCGGCGTCGTGCTCGTGCCGGTCTCGATCGCCGCGCTGACCGGATCGCTGGCGCTGTGGGCGCTCATCGTCGCCGCGTTCATCCTCGAGGCGGCGACGAGTTACTTCGCGCCTGCGTACGGCGCGACGGTCCCGGCGCTCGTCGACCGCGACAACGTCCAGCAGGCGAACGCACTCGTGCAGGCAACAGCGCAGGCGCTGTCGATCGGCGGCTGGGCGGTCGCTGCGGCGCTGCTCGCCTTCATCCCGGTGAGCGTCTTCTTTGCCGTGAATGCCGTGACGTTCTTCGTCTCCGCCGCATTGATCGCAGGCCTCCGTCGCGGACGAGAGCACGACGAGCACGGGGAACCGCCGCGGCTGCGCGAAGGCTTTGCAGTGCTCCGGCCCCTCCCGCTCCTCGCGGCGGGCGTCGCTGCCCTCGGAGTCGCGGTGACGATCACCGCCGGGACGTGGATCGGCGGCGTGCCGACGCTCGTCCGCGACACGCTGCATCACGGCGCTGGCGGCTTCTCGCTCGTGATGGTCGGCTACGCAGCCGGTGCGATCATCAGTGGCCTCGTCCTCTCGCGGATTCCGATCCGCAGGAAGGCACGCGCGAGCCTGATCGTGTGGGGGATGTACCTGCCCGGCTACGGCCTCGTCGCGCTCGCCACCTCCCTGCCAATCGCGATCGCCGGCGCGTTCTTCGCAGCGCTCGGCCAGAGCACGTCGGTCGTCCTGCTCAACTCGGCCGCACAGGAAGAGGTGCCCGACCACCTGCTCGGGCGGGTGCTCGGGCTCATCTCCTTCACGCACCGTGGCGCGCATGCGACCGGGTTGATCCTGATCTCGCCGCTCTTCACGTTCGTCGCCGCGCGGGCGGTGTTCGGCGCCGCCGCGGTCGTCGTACCGCTCGTCGGGCTCAGTGCCCTCGCAATCGCTACTCGCCGAGCAGGTGGAGCTCGAGCACGTGCGACTGATCGAAGCCGTCGATCCTGAGCATCGCGCCCGCCGCCGCTGCAGCTGCGCCCGCGGGCATCAGCCCGACGAGCTCCGAACCGACGACCTCCGCCCCGCGAGCCTCTGCCTCCTGCTCGATGCGCCCGACGATCTCGTGCAGCGCGGCCGCCTCCCAGTTCTCGACGTTCATCGAGACCTGCACCAGCCCGGCGCGCGGCAGGTCGAGACCGAGTGCACGCACGCCGGGGAACCCGCCCCCTGTCTCTCGCACGATGGCCGCGACCTCGCGGGCCGCGGTGAGCGAGCCGCGCAGGTTGACGTTGAAGGCGATCAGCGGCAGCCGCGCGCCGAGGATCACTCCGCCGGCCGACTCGTGCAGCCGCGACGGCCCGTAGTCCGGCGCGAGCTCGCCCGCGTCGACGCGGCGTTGCAACCCGTCGGGCCCGCCGCGCCGGTAGAACGCCGGGCCGCGCTCGGGCGGCGCGTAGACGAACACCGGCAGCCCGAGCTCCTCGCCGATCCTCGCGCCGACGAGCGCCGCCGCAGCGCGGGCGCGCTCGAGGTCCTCCGGCCGCAGCGGCACGATCGGGACGACGTCGGCCGCACCGATCCGCGGGTGCGCGCCCTCGTGCTTCCGCAGGTCGATCCGCTCGGCCGCGACGCGGATACCGGCGACCAGCGCGTCTGCCAGCTCGCGCTCCGATCCGACCAGCGTGAAAACGGAGCGGTTGTGATCCTCGTCGGCGTGCACGTCCAGCAACCGCGCGTGCGCGCCCAGGGCATTGCCGATCGCAGCGATCGTCGCGGGATCGCGACCTTCACTGAAGTTGGGAACCGACTCGAGCGGCAGCACTCGCCGTACTCTAGGAGGCCGTGAAGGAGTACTACGACAAGCGCGCGCCCGAGTACGACGACTGGTACCTCGGACGCGGGCTGTTCGAGCCCCGCGACCGCGCCGGCTGGGACGCTGAGCTCGCGCAGCTGTCCGCGGTGATCCGCGGCCTCGAGCCCGGCAGGACGCTCGACGTCGCCTGCGGCACCGGCTTCCTGACCCGGCATCTACGCGGCGACGTCGTCGGCCTCGACCAGAGCACCCACATGCTCGACGAGGCACACCGGCAGGCGCCGAGCGTCACCTACGTCCAGGGCGACGGTCTCGCGCTGCCATTCGTCGACGATTCCTTCGACCGGGTGTTCACCGGGCACTTCTACGGCCATCTCGAACCGCCGGAGCGCGAGCGCTTCCTCCGCGAGGCGCGCCGCGTCGCCGGCGAGGTCGTCGTGGTCGACGCATCGCGAAACCAGAGCGACGTCGACGAGCAGATGTCGCAGCGCGTGCTCAACGACGGCACGACCTGGGAGGTCTTCAAGCGTTACTTCACGGGCGCAGGCCTAGCCGAGGAGCTCGGCGGCGGCGACGTGCTGTTCGAGGGCGAGTACTTCGTCGTTGTTCGCGCGTGACGACGCGCAAGTCGGCGTACCGGTCGTTCGCGTCGCTGAAGCGCGACGAAGCAGCGTGCCGCGCCTGCGCCGAGGCGGGTTACCCGCTCGAGTCGCTGCGTCGAGGGCCAGGAGCGCCGTCCATGGCGCGGCCGCGCGGGCCAGACGCCCCGGCGCTGGCTCGCCATGGAGGAGGACGAGTTCTACGCGACGTTCTATTGCGCCTCCGTCACGCGCTGCGATCCCGGCAAGCCCGCCTCGGGGCGCGGCGACCGAACGCCGACGCCTGCCGAGCAACAGCTATGCGCGTTCTGGCGCGACCAGGAGCTGAAGCTTCTACGGCCGAGGCTGATCGTCACCGTCGGCGGCCTCGCCGCGCGAAGCCTGCTCGGCCTGACGAGCGTGACCGAGTGCGTCGGCGCGCGCTACGAGCGCGGCGACGCCATCGCGATCCCGCTGCCCCATCCGTCGGGTGCGAGCAGCTGGCTGAACCTGCCCGCGAACAAGGAGCGTGTCGCTGCCGCGGTCGAGCTCGTTCGCGCCGAACTGGCGCAGCTGGAGATGGCTGATCGGTAGACCGAGTGCTCGTGGGGATGGCTCAGACCAAGCAGGTCGCCCGGGTCGGGCGCAGGGCATAGCGGTGCCTACGTTCAAGCCCGACCCGGGCGAGATGCGCCGCGTCTGAGCCACCATCCGCGAGTGCGCGGGCTGCCGATTAGCCATCTACCCGCCGCTACCCTCATTCTGTGACCGAGACGCCGCGCTATCGCACGACTTTCATCCGGCTGCTCGGCTTCCTGCGCCCCTACAAGTGGTCGATGCTCGTGTCGGTGCTGCTCGCGGTCGGGCAGCAGGCCGCCGGGCTCGTCGGTGTCTTCCTGACCGGCTCGGTCGCTGCGGCGCTCGTCCACCACCGGCGGCACGAGCTGCCCTGGCTCGTCGCTGCGATCCTCGGGCTGGGCGTCATTCGAGCCGCGATGATGTCCGGCCGCCGTCTTATCGCAGGCAAGCAGGCGCTGTATGTCGAGATGGACATCCGCACCGCCGTCTACGCGAAGCTCGTGCGCCTCTCCTTCGGCTTCTACGACCGCCATCAGACCGGCCAGCTGATGAGCCGCGCCACCGTCGACTTGCAAGGCGTCCGCTTCTTCCTCGGCTACGGCCTCATCTTCTTCTTCCAGCACGTGTTCACCATTCTCGGCGTCGGGATCTTCGTCTTCCTGATCTCGTGGAAGCTGGCGCTGATCGCGATCGCGATCTCCCCCGCTCTGATCGCCGTCGCCTACCGCTACAGCCACGTGTCGCACCCGTTGCTGCGCGACGTGCAGCAGAAGATGGCCGACGTTGCAACGGTCGCCGAGGAGAACATCGTCGGTGTCCATGTCGTGAAGGCGTTCGCCCAGGAGGAGGAGCAGCAGCGGAAGTTCGAGCGCAGCTCCGAGGAGGTCTTCCAGCTGAGCGTGAAGGCGAACCGGCAGCGCGCGTTCTACATCCCGCTGCTCAGCTTCCTGCCGCTGCTCGCCCAGGCGGCGATCCTGCTCGTCGGCGGGCGCATGGTCGCAAGCGGCTCGCTCTCTGTCGCGAGCTTCGTGCGCTTCAACCTCTATCTCGCGATGCTGATCATGCCGCTGCGCGCGCTCGGCATGTGGATCGGGCAGGCGCAGCGCGCGACCGCATCCGGCGAGCGCATCTTCCAGGTGATCGACGAGCCCGAGGAGATCACGGACGCTCCCGATGCGAGCGAGCTGGCGCCCGGTCCGGGCCGGATCACGTTCACGCATGCGACGTTCGGCTACGACCCCGTACGGCCGGTCCTGCACGACGTCGACCTCGAGCTCCACGCGGGAAAGGTGGTCGCGCTGATCGGGCACACGGGCAGCGGCAAGACGACGCTCGCGTCACTCGTGCCTCGGTTCTACGACGTGCAGACGGGCAGCGTCGCGATCGACGGCCAGGACGTCCGCACCGTCGGGCTGGCATCGCTTCGGCGCGAGATCGGCGTGATCGCGCAGGACCCGTTCCTCTTCTCCGCGACCGTGCGCGAGAACATCGCGTTCGGCCGCCCGGAGGCAACCGATGACGACGTGCTGCGCGCAGCGGAGCTCGCGCAAGCGCACGAGTTCATCGACGCGCTGCCGGACGGCTACGACACCGTGATCGGAGAGCGTGGAATCACGCTCTCCGGCGGCCAGCGCCAGCGCGTCGCAATCGCCCGCGCGCTGCTCGTCGATCCGCGCATCCTGATCCTCGACGACGCCACGGCGTCCGTCGACGCGACGACCGAGTCGAAGATCCGCGACGGCCTGCGCGAGGCGATGCGCGGACGGACGACGATCATCATCGCCCACCGCCTGTCGACGATCGCACTCGCCGACGAGATCGTGGTGCTCGGTGACGGACGGGTCGTGGCGCGCGGCGGGCACGACGACCTCGTGTCGACGAACGAGGTCTACCGGGAGATCTACGAACACGGCCTGCTCGACCGCGTGTTCACGGAGGAGGTCGCGTGAGGGTCCATCAGCCCGGTAGCCATCTGATGCGCGGCGGCGGCTCGGCGGTCGACGACTGGTCGTGGGCGCAGACGAAGCGCCGGCTGACTGCGCTCTACCGACTGGCGCGGCCGTACAAGGCCCGCACGTCGCTGGCGATCGTCTCGCTGCTCGGCGCCACCGCTGTCGCGCTGGCGCCGCCGTACCTCGTCGGCCGCACGGTGGACGAGGTCAGGCGTGGCGACACGCACCTGCTCCTGTGGTTCGTCGTCGCGTTTGTCGCAGTCGGCGCGTTCGGGATCGTCTTCACCTATGCGGAGACCTACTTCACCGGCTGGACGGGCGAGCGAATGCTCGCCGACCTGCGCAACATTCTGTTCAGGCATTTGCAGCGGCTGTCGCTCGGCTTCTACGAACGGAACCGCGCGGGCGTGATCATCAGCCGCATCACGAACGACGTCGAGGCGCTCGACCAGCTCGTAACCGACGGCGTCACCTCACTCGTTCAGAACTCGCTCACGCTCATCGGCACGGCCGTCATCCTCTTCTTCCTCGACTGGCGGCTCGCGCTCGCAACCCTCGTCGTGTGCGGGAGACGCTTGGCGCCGTCACGGGAACGCTGGCCGAGGACATCGCGGGCATGCGCGTGCTGCAGTCGTTCACGCGCGAGCCGGCAGCGCGCGAGAACTTCCGCCAGGTCAGCGACCGCTACCGCGCCTCGAACATGGACACCGTCGTGCTGAGCGGGATCTACTTCCCCGTCGTCGACTTCCTCTCGTCCGCCGCCACCGCCGTCGTCCTCGGCTACGGCGGTTGGCTCGCCTTCAACGGCGACATTTCGATCGGGATCCTCGTCGCGTTCCTCGGCTACCTCTCGAACTTCTTCGACCCGGTCCAGCAGCTCTCGCAGCTCTACAACACGTTCCTCTCCGCGGTCGCCGCGCTCGACAAGATCACCGACCTCCTCGACGAGGAGCCCGAAGTAGTGGACAGCGCCGCCGCGCTCGACCTCGACCACGCGGCCGGCCATGTCGCGTTCGAGGGCGTGCGCTTCGCCTACGGCCGCGGCCCCGAAGTGCTGCACGGCCTCGACCTCGACGTGCCGGCGGGAACAACGGTGGCACTCGTCGGCCATACGGGCGCCGGCAAGTCGACGATCGCGAAGCTGCTCGCGCGCTTCTACGACCCGACGGAAGGCCGGATCACGATCGACCACATCGACCTGCGCGACGTCGCGCAGGCGTCATTGCGCCGCCAGCTCGGGATCGTCCCGCAGGAGGGCTTCCTCTTCGCGGGCACCGTCGCCGAGAACATCGCGTTCGCGCGTCCTGGCGCCGGTCGCCAGGAGGTGATCGCCGCCGCGCGCACGGTCGGCGCCGACGAGTTCGTCGAGCGCCTCGAGAACGGCTACGAGACGCAGCTCGGCGAACGCGGCTCGCGGCTTTCGCTCGGCCAGCGGCAGCTCGTCGCGTTCGCGCGCGCGCTGCTCGCCGATCCGCGGATCCTGATTCTCGACGAGGCGACGAGCTCCGTCGACATCGGCACGGAGCGGAAGATCGAGCGCGCGTTGCGCTTACTCCTCCACGGGCGGACCGCGTTCATCATCGCGCACCGCCTGTCGACGATCCGCGACGCCGACCTGATCGTCGTCCTCGAGCACGGCCAGGTCGTCGAGCAAGGCTCGCACGTCGAGCTGATCGCAGCCCGCGGTCTCTACACGTCGCTCTACGGCGACTGGGCCTCGACCGCGGCTTAGGCCGGAACGACCACCGAGTTCGCGGCCTTGTCGTGCCAGGTCTGCTTCTCGCTGTCCCAGAGCATCCACAGGTAGCCCAGCAGGATCACGAAGCCCGACACGAGTGAGACGAGCCAGCGAACGAACGCTCGCCCGTACCCGATGGGCGCCCCGTCGTCCTTGCCGACGACCCGGATCGAGAGGGCCGCGTTGCCCGGTGTTTGGCCGGTCGTGCCGTGGAAGTACACGAAGTAGGCGATCGTGATCAGCGTCCCGAGGGCATACCCGCCCCCGGTGCCGAGGATCGCCCGCAGGATCCCCGAGACGATGCCGAGCAAGATGCCGTCGATCAGCGATGCGGCGAACCGGCGCCAGAACCCTGCGCGCGCGCTCGTCACGGCGACTGTTCCCTGGGTCGAATAACTCGGGTCTAGCGACGACATAAGCTTCCCCCTGTGAGTGTCGATCCGGAAACCAAAAAACGTATTGAACAACCCGCGTCGGACGAGGCGGAGCGCGAGACACGCCTGACACCTGCCGAAGCGGTGAAGCAGATGCGCATCCGGGTCCCGGTGCGCGCGAACAAGAAGCTCCGCACCGTGATCGACAGGGTCAACAAGGACGACCAGATCAAGGGCTGGTGGCACGTCGCGAACGTGAACGCCGTCGCGCGCATGGAGATCAACGACCACTCCTGGGTGCACATCCAGATCGTCACGAACATCGCGCTCAAGCTCCTGCGCCAGCTGACGAAGCACCACGTCGAGCCGGCGATGGTCACTGACTACGGCATGACGCGTGACGATGCCGAGCTCGTCGTGGCACTGACCGCGCTGACGCACTGCATCGGCATGTCGGTCCACCGCCACGGGCACGAGGACTTCAGCCTCTTCCTGGCCGAGCCCAAGCTGCGCGAGCTGTTGGTCGGGATCTTCGAGGAACCGGAGCTCACGGTCGTCGTTTCCGAGGTGCTGCAGGGGATCATCAGCCACCGCGCCGACGGCGAGCCGTTGACGCTCGAGGCGGGGATCCTTCGCGTGGCCGACGCACTCGACATGGAACAGGGGCGCTCGCGGATCGCCTTCGAGCGCGGCCGCGTGGGCATCCACTCGCTCTCGGCGGCGGCAATCGAGGAGGTCGAGATCACCGACGGCAAGGAGAAACCGATCCGCATCTCGATCCGCATGAACAACTCGTCCGGGATCTACCAGGTCGACGGCCTGCTGAAAGCGAAGCTGCGCGGGTCGGGTCTCGAGCCGTACGTCGAGGTGATCGCGCACATCGACACGGAGGCCGAGAAGCGCCTCGTGCCGCTCTACGAGATCGATCTGTAGGAAGGCCTTTTTTCGGCACTGCGGCTACAATGCCGTCGCCCTGCGGGATCGTCTAATGGTAGGACGCCGGACTCTGAATCCGGTAGTCTAGGTTCGAGTCCTAGTCCCGCAGCCTTTGAAAAGCCCCGCAAACGCGGGGCTTTTGTTTTCCAGGGAGACAGCACGTTGACCCTCGCTGAGGCGCGTGCTTTAGTCAATGCGACCCTGCAGAAACGAGGAGCGCGAGTTCCGCTGCAGCGGTTCCCGATCGTCGGCTCGGTCGGACGTGGAGGCGACTCTTGCTCGTTGGGGTCGCGACGGCCGTCTGCGCACCGGCGGCACCGGCGGCGACGACCTCGGTGTGCCCGCCGCCCGACCCAATGGCCTGCCCACGGGGCCTTGCCGCGGTCGCGCCACAGAAGATCGAGCGGCTCGCCACCGGAGGAAGCGGCGTTTTCCTGGGCTGCGTCCGCGTCACGGGGATGCTCGACGTCGATCCTCCGAAGACCGTCGTGCCCGCTGCGTTCGTGATCCGCGATTCGTGCATCGCCGGTGACCTCCGATCGCGATTCACGGAGTTCCGCAGCATTGTCGACCTGACCGACACCACGGTGACCGGGCGCACCGATTTCTATTCGTCACAGCTTGACCGCGCAGCAGTCTTCGACGGGACGACGTTCAGCGGTCATGCCCGGTTTGCCGTCGCGGACTTTCGCTGGGCGCCGAGCTTCTACCAGGCAACGTTCGCGGACGGGGTCTCGTTCACGGATGCGTCATTCGACCGGGGCGCCGATTTCAGTGGCGCGCAATTCCACCGCGACGCGCTTTTCGATAACGCCGACCTGTCACAGCAGTCACGCTTCACGGTTGCGGAGTTCTTCTCGATGGCTTCGTTCACCGGGACGCGGTTCGGCGGAGGCTCGGACTTCTCGGCTGCGCAGTTCCACCACTCCGCTGACTTCGACCTCAGCACCGCGGAGGGCGATCTGGGGTTCCAGCAGGCGCACTTCTACGGGCGCGATCCGGACGTCGTCAGCTTCAACTCGGTGCTCTATCACGGGGCCGCGGACTTCAGCGACGCAGGGCCGATCGCGGGCAACGCGATCTTCGACCAGGCGGTGATCGCGAAGCTCGACCTCGGCGGCGCCCAGCCTGACTGGTTCGGGACCCCGAGCCGCATCGACGAACTGCGGATCGACCCGCCGGCATTGGCGGCGATCAGGTTCTCGGGCTCGCGGGCGACCAAGGAGCACGACCTGCGACGCCTCGAGTCCGCGGCGCTGAACGCCGACGACCTGGCGGCGGCAAACGAGGCGCGTGTGCTGCGGTACGGCCTTCACCGGTCGGCGGAGATGCCGGGCCTCCGTCAGCTCGACTGGGCCGTTGCCTGGGGAGTCGCCGGCTACCTCGTACGGCCGTGGCATCCGGCGCTTGCGCTGCTCGCCCTCTTCGTGCTCGGCGTCGCCGTTCGCTGCGTGGCGAACCGCAAGAGCCGCCGGACGGCTCGGGCGTTCCTCGCCGGTCTCGTAGCGGACGTTCGTAGCGCGCTGCGCGCGCTGCGCAAGGTCCTGCCCGACGGCGCAGCTACCGCTCTTCAGTTCGAGGTCCTGCTCTACACCGTCCTCGTCGCGGTGCTGCTCGTGAACCTCGAGCACGTGTCGCCAACGATCCGCAACCTCGTGGAAGGACTCCTCTGATGGTCGCACGCCTGCTCACCGCCCTGCTGATCGTTGCGACGCTCGGCGTTACCGCCTCGCACACGCCGTCGCGCGGAGCGAGCACCACCGTCCTGCAGGCGGACAAGACATGCCGCCATGTCGGCTTCGTCTCGTACGTCCTGCCGAGCCGCTCGCCCCGGCAGTACCTCACGCCGGCGAGCAAGTCCTGCTCGTGCCCAAGTGCGCCGAACTGCGGGACCGTCCTCCAGAATCAGTCGTTGTTCGACGCAGAAGCGGTCTACAGCGGCGGCGGGAAGATCGTCTTCAAGTCCGCGCTCGCGAACGTCCCGACGTTCACGTGCGTCATGTCGCACCGCGCGCTCGACATCATCTATCCGAGCCTGAAGCGCCAAGACGGCGTTCCTGTCGTGCAGATCGTCACCGGCGGCACGACGTGCCAGGTGACCGAGGGGCCGGCTCGGGCGGTCAAGAAGGCGAACGCCATCTTCATTGTCGGAAACACCGCGGTCTCGACCAACGGCGATCCGGTCTTCGGGCTCAAGCAGACGAAGGCCGGCGTGCTCGTGCAGGTCAAGAAGGGAACGGTGCGCGTCGAGGCCGCCAGCGCAGCAACGACCGTCGGCGAGACGCAGCAGGTGTTCGTCAAGAAGGACGCCAATGCTCCGGGCGCGGTCGGTGCGCTCCACGCCGACGCGGCGCTCAAGCCGGCGCTTTGTGAGCTCACCCCAGACCTGCGCGAGACCGGCGTCATCCCGGCGGTCGGCGGCAACGCCGGCAGCCACCCGCAAGGGGTCGCGGCCGACAATCGCGGGAACATCTGGTTCACCGACGACGGCACCACACCCGCGATCGGGCGGCTCGACCTCCGCACCGGCGAGGTCAGAGAGACGACCATCGGCCTGAATCCCGGCACCGTTCCGCGCTGGATCATTGCCGACGCCGCCGGGAACATCTGGTTCACCGACGACGGCACGACGCCGGCGATCGGCGTCGTCAATCCGACGACGGGTGCGATCACGGAGTACAGCACGGGACTGAACCCGGGCAGCATCCCGTGGGCGATCGCCTACAACCGGGTGGACAAGCGGCTCTGGTTCACCGACCAGAGCAGTACTCGGCCGGCAATCGGGACGATCGACCCGGCAACGAAACGGATCACCGAGTTCAGCGCCGGCCTGAATGTCGGCAGCCACCCGGAGGGGATCGACGTCGCGCCCGGTGGGAACCTGTGGTTCACCGACGACAACGACCCGAACCCGGCCCTGGGCACGATAGACCGCAACTCGCACGCGATCCACGAGTACTCGAAAGGGTTGCGCCCCGGCGGCCTGCCGCGTGGGATCTCGGCGGGGCCGGGCGGCAAGCTCTGGTTCGCAGATGAACGGACGAGCCCGCCGCACAACAGCACTCCAAATGCGCCTGGCGACGGCCTGATCGGCTCGATCGATCCGGCGACGAAGGCGATCACCGAGTACTCGGTCGCCGACAACGGCGGCAACGAGGGCAGCATCCCCGAGGGCCTCGCGGCCGATACGAAGGGCCACGTCTGGTTCACCGACGACGGCGCAACAAAGGCGATCGGGATGATCGACCCGGTCACGGGTGCGATCACCGAGTCGACGACCGGCCTCGAGGCGAACAGCGAGCCGGTCGGGATCGCCCTCAACAGCACGGGGCTCTGGTTCACCGACCAGCACCCGACCCCGAGGATCGGGAGGATCAGCGCGCAGCCGTCGTGCTGAGCGCGTCCGGCTCGCGCACCGCGAGCGGCAGGCTCACGACGAAGGTGGTACCGCCAGCCTCCCTGCACTCGGCGGCGACGGTGCCGCCGTGGCTCTCGGTGATCGCGTTGACGATTGCCAGACCGAGGCCTGTTCCCTGCACCGCTGCGCGCGTCGCGCCGCTCGTCCGGAAGAACCGTTCGAAGAGATGCCGCCGCTCGTCCTCGGAGATGCCGATGCCCGTGTCGGAGACCTCGATCACCGCGGTCCCCTCCGATCGGGACACGCGCACATCGACGCTGCCGCCGGCCGGCGTGAACTTGATCGCGTTGGAGATCAGGTTGTCGAAGACCTGAGCGAGCCGGATGCGATGCGGCATCGGCGCGCGGATTCGCGGCCTCGACGGACTCAGCCACAACGGCGGCAAGCTGCACCGGTTCCAACACGAGCACGAGCTTGCCGGCATCGACCTGGGCCATGAAGAGCAGATCGCTGACGAGGCCGAGCAGCCGGTCGGCGTTGCGGTCGACGATCCCGAGCATCCGATCCTGCTCCTCGTCGAGCCCTGCGTCTTCCCGAACGATCTCGAGGTAGCCGCGGATCGAGGTGAGCGGCGTGCGCAACTCATGCGAGACCGAAGCGACGAAGTCGTCTTTCATCCGATCGAGCTCGCGCAGGCGCTCGTTCTGCTCGGCGAGCTCGCTCAGGAGGGCGTTGCGTTCGGCCTCGGCTGCCTGGCGTTCGGAGATGTCGCGCGCGATCGTCGACACTCCTCGCACGACGCCCTGGGCGTCACGCACGGTCGACACCGTTAGCGATACCGGGAAAACCGTGCCGTCCTTCCGTACGCCCGTTGCCTCTCGCGCCTCGATCGACCAGCCGCGCGCGAGCTCCAGGAAATCCAGGTCGACCTGGCGATGGCGCTCAGGCTCGACGATCTTGTGGACGCGTTGACCGATCATCTCGTCCGCGCGGTAGCCATAAAGCCGCTCCGCCGCCCGGTTCCAGCTGACGATCGTTCCGTCGAGCGTCGACGCCGTGATCGCATCGTCTGTGGACTCGACAATCGCGGCAACTTCGGCGAGCTGCTCGTTCCGGGCCCGCACCTCACGCCGGAGCAGCTCGCTCTCACGGACACCCGCGGCGAGCCGGCTGAGCACGAAGAGCGCGAGCACTCCGACGAGACCGATGATCGGGAACGACTGAAGCTCGTGGCCCGAGATGTACTCGGCGAGCGACAGGCTCGGCGAGACGAGCACCACCGCGCCGAGCAGCGCGATGTACGAACGGCCCAGCCGCCGCCGGGGCTCCTGGCTTTCCCTCCACATGTCTGAGATATCGGCAGCGGCGCGGGCGCGCGCTCGACCCAAAGCGGTCGACTTCGCACTCTAAAGGGGTAGCGGCCGGTCAGACGACGAGAGTGGCGAGGCGCTCGATGCCCTCGTCGATCTGCTCCTCGTCGACGAGGCTGAACGAGAGGCGCACGCTGTCGCCGCCGTCACCGTCGGGGAAGAACAGCGAGCCGGGAACGATCGCGACGCGCTGCTCGACCGCGCGCTTCGCGAGCTCGCTGGTGTCCATGCCCGGCAACGTCAGCCACGTGAAGAACCCGCCCTGCGGTGTCGTCCACCGGGCCCCCTCCGGCATCGAGCGCTCGAGCGCCGCAAGTAGCCGCGCGCACTTCCGCTCGTAGAGTGCCCGCGACCGAGCCACCTGCTCGTCGATCCAGCCGCGGCGCTGGAACTCTTCGAACACGCGCTGGCCGAAGGCGCCGGCGCACTGGTCGGTCGTCTGCTTCGCCGAGACGAGGCGCGCGGCAACCTCGGGCGGCGCGATCGCCCAGCCGAGCCGCACGCCGGGGAACAACGTCTTCGACGTCGTGCCCGCCTGGATGACGACGTCCGGCGCGAGCGACCACAGGCTCGGCATCGCGTCCCCCGCGAACCCGAGCTCGCGGTAGGCGACGTCCTCGACGATCAGGAACCCGTGCGTGCGCGCGAGCTCGACGAGCTCGGAGCGCCGCTCGGCCGACAGAGTCACGCCCGCCGGGTTCTGGTGATCCGGGATCGTGTAGACGAGCTTCGGCCGGAGGCCGCGTTCGAGCCGCCGCCTGAGCTCGTCGACTTGGAGCCCGTCGTCATCGAGAGGCACCACGTCGAGCGTCGTCTCGAATGTGCGGAACGCCTGGATCGCACCGAGGTACGTGGGGCCTTCGACGACGACGAGGTCACCGGCGTCGAGGAACGACTTGCCGACGAGCTCCAGCGCCTCGATCGCGCCGCTCGTGATCACAAGCTCGCCGGCGGTCGGCCGCCGGCCCTGCTGCCACTCGATGCGGTCGGCGAACGCCTCGAGCGCTCCTGCCAGCCCGCGTGTCGGCGCGTACTGGAACGCAGTCGCCTCACCGGTCGCCGCGAACTCGCCGAGCAGCGCTGAGACGCGCTCGCGCGGAAACGTCGCCGGATCCGGGAAGCCGCCCGCGAACGAGATGACGTCCGGGACGCCAAGGAGCGCAAGCACGGCGGCGATCCCCTCGCCGACGTCGCCACGCGTGCGAGCCGCGTACAGCGCCTCCCAGCGATCGGCTTCCGGCGTTACCGCCACGAAGCGATGCTAACGGTCTAGACGGGCTCGACGTTGACGTCGCGCGGCAGCTGACGCGTGTTCAGCAGCGCGGAGCGGCGCAGCGTGCGCAGCTGGTCCGGCGTCTCGAAGCTCGCGACAACCGCAACGGCGCGCGGCGTCGCTGCGTTGTGTGACACCTGTCCGCGCACGAGACCGCCGGCGACTACGCCCACCACGATTACCGCGGCGACGGCGATCGAGGCGAGCAAACGGTGCGGTGCCCGCGGCAGGTCGACAGCGATCGGCGCGATGCGCGCAAGCGGAGCCGAGCGGAGCGCGGCGGTCGAAGCCTCGAAACCGCCGGCGAGCTCACGGCAGCCGGCGCAACGCGCCAGGTGCGCGTCGAGCAGCGCGCTCTCGATCTCCGACAGCTCCCCGTCGAGCCGCAACGACGCCCAGAAGCGGGCGCGCTCACAGAGATGACCCGATTCATCCATCAAATGCGTCAGACGAGCCTCCTGAAGAATAGTTAGGCAAGTTATCGATCATGCCTGCCAAACCTTTAACGGCCATAAGAAAGACGGGGCTACGCCCCTTTTTCTTCCCTCGGAGGCGCGGGCTCTAGACCGCGGCGACGACGGCGGTCAAGCCGGTCACTGCGAGCGCCGCTTCGAGCGCACGCTCGAGCGCATAGAGCGGGAACGGCTTCACGAGGTATGCCGCCGGCTCGAGCTGGAGCACCTCGGCATCGGCCGGGTAGATGCTCGTGAAGAGCACGGGCACGTTCCGCGAGCGGAGGTTGCGCGCGACGGCCAGAGCCGAGGCCTCGCCCGGTTCGATCACCGCGGCGTCGACGCCGATGTGATCGACGTCACCGCCCACGAAGGCGACGGGCTCGTGACCGAGCCGGCGGACGACGAGCTCCAGCAGAGCGCTGATGTCGTCGTGCGGTTCACAGATGAGGACGCGTGCCACAGACCTAGAATCGGCGACCGTCGCAGGGATTGGGCTTCCGGACTGGTATGAAGTACGTATGAACGCCCGTCCCAGGGTGCTCGTCGTCGATGACGACGAGGACATCAGGACCCTCGTCCGCGAGCTGCTGGAGCGCGCCGGGTACACCGTCGACGAGGCGGAGAACGGACGCGCGGCCCTGCGGAACCTGTTTACGAGCGCCCCCGCGCTCGTCATCCTTGACGTGACGATGCCGGACATGGACGGCTACCAGACCCTCGAGCGCATTCGGGATCTCTCGGACGTGCCGGTGATCATGCTCACCGCCCGGACGCAGGAGCTCGAGAAGGTGCGCGGCTTGTCGGCCGGCGCCGACGACTACGTCGCGAAGCCCTTCGGCCGGCAGGAGCTCCTGGCACGCGTCCAGGCGCTGCTGCGGCGCACCGGAGGCAAGTCCGAGGTGCTCGAGGCCTACCAGGACGATTTCACCGAGATCGACTACGCGCAGCGCCGGGTCGTCGTCCAGGGTCGCGACGTCCAGCTGACGCCGCTCGAGTTCAAGCTGCTCGCGGCATTCGTGCAGAACCCGAACCAGGTGCTGTCGCGCGACCAGCTGCTCGAGCTCGTCTGGGGAGACCCCTACGGCGTCTCGGGCGACCAGGTGAAGCTCTACGTCGGTTATCTGCGGCGGAAGCTCGTGCCGGACGCGCCGGACGAGGCGCCGATCGAGACGGTGCGCGGCTTCGGCTACCGCTACCGCAAGACGCAGACCTAGGCTTTAGGCGAGTAGCTCTTCGACCTTCGCGACGAGGTCCTGCGCCTTGAAGGGCTTCGCGAGGTAGGCATCCGCCCCGGCGTCCATCCCGCGCGTGACGTCTCCCTCTTGCACACGCGCGGAGAGCAGGATCACCTTCATGCCGCGGAGCGCCTCGTCGTCGCGCAGCTCGGCCAGGACCTCGTAGCCGGTCAGCTTCGGCATCATCACGTCGAGGACCGCGAGCACAGGTCGCCGCTCGCGCGCGATCTGCACCGCCTGCTCGCCGTCGGCTGCCGTCGCCACCTCGAAGCCTGCGCGCTGCAGCCGAAGGGAGACGAGCGAGAGGATGTCCTCGTCGTCGTCGGCGCAGAGCACGAGCTTGGTGTCGGTCACTGGCTCACCGGCAGCTCGACGATAAAGGTCGTTCCCTCACCGGGGGCACTGTCGACGCCGATCCGCCCCTCGTGCGCGTCGACGATCGCCTTCGAGATGTAGAGGCCGAGGCCTGTCCCTTGGATCTGCCGCTCGAGCGCCGCCTGAGCGCGGAAGAACCGCTCGAAGAGCCGTTCGCGCTCCCGGTCGGGGATGCCGATCCCGGTGTCAGACACCTCGATCCGGATCAGGTCGGGCTGTGAGCTGAGCCGCACGCCGACGTGCCCGTCACGCGGCGTGAACTTGATCGCATTCGAGACGAGGTTGTCCAGCAGCTGCGCGAGCTTCGCGGGCTCGCCTGTGATCTCGGGCACGTCCTCCACCTCGAGGTCAAGGCGCACCGAGGCAGCCTGGGCGCGGGGCCGCGCCGAGTCGACGCACTGCTCGACGAGCCTCCGCAGGTCGACCGGCGATCGCTCGAGCTCGAGGCGGCCATACTGCAAGCGCGCGGCGAAGAGCAGGTCGGTGACGAGTGCGAGCAGCCGCTCGGAGTTCCGCCCGACGATCGCGAGGTGGCCGAGCTTCTCCGGGTTCTCCTCTTCCTCCTGGAGGAGCTCGACGTAGCCCGCGATCGACGTCAGGGGCGTCCGCAGCTCGTGCGAGATGCTCGAGACGAACTCATCCTTGAGCCGGTCGATCTCGAGTAGCTGCTCGTTCTGGAACGTCAGCAGCTGCTGCGCCTGTTCTGCCTCGCGGCGTGCGAGGCGCTCTGCGAGGCCGGCGCGCTCGACGGCGTGCACGAGCCCGGCGAGCCGAAGCAGCACGACGGCGCCGAGCGCCGCCCCGCCGCACGCAATCACGAAGGCGTGAACGCGATGGTGCGCCACCCGCTCGATCAGGAGCGTGAGCGGCGCGGTCAGCGAGGCCGCCGCGAGGAGCACGAGACGCGTGCGTGTCAGCCGCGGCAGCCGGCGGCGGTCGGGCACCGCGAGCCGAGCCATCGAAGGCTCCAGCGCCGCCGCCGCCCAGACGACGTACGAGCCGAGCCAGAGCGCGTCGATCCAGCTGCCACCCTGATACGAGTTGACGTTCAACCCGTAGATCTCGTCCGCGACCACCCACAGCGCGATGCTCACGAGCAGCAGCACGAGCAGCAGCACGTCCATCGCGGGATACGCCATCGCGACGAGCCGCGAGAACTCGGTCCCGAAGTGCATGTGGTTGTAGGGGTCGATGAAGAAGACCCACTGGACGAGCGCGACGCCGCTGAAGATGACGAGCGTGTCGAGAATCGCGGCGCGGCTCGTCTGGCCACCGAGCTTGCGCAGGATGAGGAGCACGCCGAGCGCCAGCAGCGGGTAACCGCCGAGGTAGAACGCATCCGCGATCGAGGGCGAGGGCGGCTCTCGGTCGAGCGAGATCTCGTAGACCGCGAAGATCGCGTCGCCCGCGACCTGGCCGAGCAGGCCCAACGCGTTCCGGATGCTCCCGACGTAAATCGCGACCACCGAGGCGAAGCCGATCACCACGTAGAAGACCGACTGCGCGTTCCCGTGAGCCGGCAGCAGGAAATAACTGCCGATCGCAAGCGCGCCCACTCCCAGGAACGCCCAGGTGGCGGGCGCCGAGCGAACGCGGGCTGCGACCGCCGGCACGGCGCGGCTGGTGAGGGAAGAGCTCGTCACGTAGTGCTTTTCGGCACCACCCTATGCCTACCTTTACCCGAGCCGATTGGCGCAGGTGGATGGGCCGTTCTATGCTCTCCCGGCATTCCCCTGACCCCCCAGACAGGAGGACGAGTGAAGAAGCGCATTTATGCGGGCACAGGAGTGTCCGCGCTGCTCGCGATCATCGCGCTAGTTGCGATGGTGAGCGGGGCGGTTGCCCGGAGTGGCGCTACGCCGCTACCGGCATCGTCGTGCTCTGCGATCCAGAATGCAGGCG
>WNFM01259517.1_pt1 | contig 19684 bp, 18 predicted proteins | sample 5400271 | NCBI WGS metagenome assembly WNFM01 (sample SAMN13153352, study PRJNA577476) | soil metagenome | isolation source: 60 cm saprolite on Douglas fir-dominated hillslope | place: USA:California | collected 2013-09-17
CTAGGCTCGGACGGCGGACGGGCCGCCTGAGACAGCCCCGCAAGCGGTGATCCCGAAGCCGAAAGCCACTGAGGGGGAGCGGATCAGAACCTCCCGCTTTTAAGCGGGGGAGTCTCAGATGCCTTCAATCCATCACGTTTAGCAATTTTTGCAGAGGTCAGTAGAACGCGTCACGCGCTTGCACCTCCTTGCGCGAAAACCGTGCTGAACCACTCGTCGGGCAAGTCAATGAAGCGGTGGGGCAAGCAACCTACCAGACGAGATCCATCATTGAGGTTTTCGGCACGAAACCTACGGCGGCATAGACGGGCCTGCCCGCCTCGCTTGCGTGCAGCCAGATCCGCCGTGCCTCGGTGCCTTTGACGAAGGCGATCATCTCACGGAGCAGGACGGTCGCCAGGCCTTTGCGGCGCCACGCGGGCACCGTATACATGTTCATGATGTAGGCGTCTAGGCCAGCCATGTTGCCTGCCGTCGGCGGCCGCTCGAAAAGCGGCAGGCCGCTCATGCTCACGATTTCTCCCGCCTCCACGGCGAGCCAGGCGCGGAACTCGCCGCTGGCGAGCTTCGTCTCCAAATAGCGGCGCGTGACCCCTTCAAGCGCCTGCAACGCGGGCCCCTCCTCAATGCCCTCCAGCTCCTTGCAAAGGGCGAGGCGGAGTTGGACGAGGGCTTCGACATCATGCAGCGTGGCACGGCGGACCTCAGGCATGTGGGGCAGACCTCCTTGGTCAGCGTGCGATCTGCTGGCAAACACCTCCCGGCGCAGCTGCGCCTGCACACCGGAATTGAGCCCCAGCGAGGCATGACACACTGCTGCTCTGAACCTAGGCGAAGCTGCCTACCTGTCTCGTTGTCGCTCACTGGGTGGGCAGCAGGGGAGACCTTTGGTAGCGTGCGGGTACTCACGCCGTGCTGCAGCGAAGGAGCTCCCCCGATGCCCGAGGCAGTGTAGCGCATGCTAACCCTCCTGTGCACCCTGGTGGTGGCCCTGTCCGTGGGAACCGACCTGGGGCCGTTACACCTGCTGTGGATGCTGCCCTCACGGATAGTGCCGCTTGGCCGTTTGCTGCTCGCGTTAGCGAAAACTAGAGTTCGCTGTGGTCTGTGAAGCAGGATAGAGAGCGGCCACGGGGGCGGCGGATCTGCTGTGCCGCGCTGGACGTCTCGACCTTCGGCCACTCCGAGTGCCAGACCTGAACTTCGCGCGGTACCACTCTTGACATGAATGATGCGCTTTCGTATAATACGTATACGTATGAACACCCGCGACACGTCGCTCATCGTGCCAGCGCTTGAGCGAGCCACCCACGCGGTGGCGCTGTGGATTGAACGATCCTTCCGCGACCTGCGCCTCACCCAGGCGGAGGCCCACGTGCTCGCCTATCTGGCGCGCTATGCGCCCTGCTCGATCAATGACCTGCACCGCAGCTTCGGCCACAAGCGCTCCACCCTCACCAGTCTTCTCGATCGTCTCGAGGGCCGCGGCTGGATCCGGCGCGGGAGCCATCCAACATCCCGCCGCCTGGTGCTGGTGCAGCTGACCGTCGCGGGCCGGCAGGTCGCAGATCAGGTGAGCACGGCCTTGCGCGCGCTCGAAGATCGGGTGCTCGCGCGCGCGGGTGGCGGGGACGCCGCCACGTTCTTGCGGGTGCTCCAAGTCCTGGAAGAGGAACTCTCTCATGAGCCACATGAATGATGACCGCCTTCCTGAATGGCTCCCTGCCCGTCGCACACTTCCATCATCGGGACCACCTGCGCCTGGCCTGGTGCCTCACGCGCCACCTCGGCCTGATGGCCGCCACCCGCACGATCACCGCTGGCATTCGGGGGTTTGCCACGCAGCATGGGCACCCGGACAAGTATCATGAGACGCTGACCCTGTTCTGGATCCGCATCGTCGGCCACCTGATGGCGGCCCGTCCCGACATCACGGAGTTTGCGGGCTTCCTCGCGACGTTTCCGCAGCTCCTCGACAAGGACCTGCCGTACCGGCACTGGCGGCGCGAGACGATGGGCAGCACGATCGCACGCGCGCACTGGGTCGAACCGGACCTGCTTGCGCTGCCCGCGTGATGCACAGGGGGGGGCGCAAGAGGCTGCTCCGGCGTCCGGACTGACACAACGGGAGGAGGCGATGATGGCGGCGAATACCCCAAGTTCATCGACGACCACGATCCAGACGCGACGCGCGCGTCTGCTCGGGCTCTACCGTGACACACTCGGCCCACTTCTCCGCGATCGCGCGGTGTGGTGCTTCTGCGCGGTCTGGGCCGTGGCAGCCGTCTACTTGAGTCTTGTAGGCAGCGCCCACCAAGTGGTCGTCAGCCTGACCTTCACCGTACCCTGGCTGGTGGTGCTGGGGCTGGCGACGATTCTCCTGACGGCGAACGCCCCAGTCACCCCGCCGGCGGACGATGCCGCCAAGGGGCAGCGGGGCCGATGGTGGATCCAGCTCGCCGTCGTGCTGGCGTTCGCCGTGCTGACGGCGCAACGCGGCATGGTGTTCCACAAGGATGCGCCGGGCGCCTTCGCCAGCATTCCCCTCTGGAGTCCGCTGGTCAGCTTGCTCACCACCTTGTGGGGCAAGGTGCTCCCGAATCCCTTTTGGGGTGTCAATCCGACGTTGTATGTGCTGCTGCCAGGGATCTGTCTCCTGGCGCTAGGAGCGCGCTGGCGCGAGCTTGGTTTCGCGCGCGGCTATCGCAGCTGGACGGTGGCGCTCCTGTGGAGCGCGGTCTTCCTGGTGCCCATCGTCATCGCCTTGATCAGCGGCGGACTGGGTGCGCTGCTCTTCTTGAAATATCTGGTCAGCAATCTGCTGCAGAACGGTTTCTCTGAAGAGTTTCTGATGCGCGGCGCGCTCATGACGCGCTTGATGCCGCTCGTGGGGCGATCCTGGGCTGCCGTGCTCTCGGCGATCGTCTTCGGCATGTGGCATCTGGGCCTCAACACCCAGGCCGTCGGCGGAAACTACCTGGCGGGCCTGGCGCTTGGCGTGATCTCCCAGGGCACCTTCGGGCTCGCTATGGCCATCGTGTTCCTGCGTACGCGCAATCTCTTGGCGCCGACTATCATTCATATCCTCGCCGATGTACCAGTTGGCTAGCGGGCGCCCGAGAAGCGATGCGGCCGCACGATGAGGGCCCCCGCCGCGCATCTGGCCGCTGGCCAGTCGGCGTCAGGCGTGATCCACCGACGCCCCACGCGGGCGAGCGAGAAGGCGCAAGACTTGCGAAGAGCCCGTCGCGCTACGGAACGCGTCGGGATCCTGAAGGGCAACCGCTGTGGTCTATTATCGTGCGCCGGAACCAGGGGCACCTCGCAACCAGCCCGCTCAGGACCATGACACCGGGGCGCGCAGCCAGTGGGTGTTCAGTTACTGGCAGCTGGTGAACGAGCGCCTCCAGCACTTCGAGATCCCCTGGCGCGACGAGCCCGATCATTTCGATCGACTGCTTCAGACGCTACATTGTCGTCGCCAGTTCGCGCTGGGCGAGCGCGGCGCGGGCGTCTGGATCGAGGTCTATCGCAACGAGCGCACGACGCCGGAGCTCAAATTCCACTACCTGCTGACATTGAATACGCCGGACGCCTATGACATCGTCCTGGTGCACGATCTGCCAGACTTGCTCACGTTCCTCGAGCATCTGGCGCCGATCCTCCAGCTCGCCATGGCGACCGGCAAGCGCGAGTTCGTCGTGTGGCGTGCGGAATCCACGGAGACCATCGCCCGACGACAGGTCACACCGCCGGTGGCCTGACGACGCGCGGGCCGCTCGCGACGACGAGGCACGCTCATGCCACGCGGGAATTGGCGCCAGGCGCGCCCTTGACGAAGCAGCGCAGTCTGCTCATCAACGTTGCAGCGCGCAGACCCTTGCTTTCAGGCGCGGGAGAGGAAGCGCCGCGCTCCTTTCTGTGGTAAAATTTCTGTGGTAGAATCAAGCCGACACAACAGCTACGCGACTTGGCCGTTGGGCTCGCGGTGCCATGCTTGTGGAGGGATTATCATGTTCCGCCGCGTCATAATCGCTGCTATGCCGGTGCGCGGGCTCCCGCGCGGACGGATACTCATGCTGCCTGCTGCCTGACCGACGTCAACGATACTGTTCGAGGGCCGCCCAGCGTGGGCGGCCTTTTTCCATGGCACCTGTCGTGCCAGACCATAGGTGAAAGAAGAGTCCTATGCCTGCCAAGAAACCCCGTACCAGCTCGCCTCCCTGGTATGTCACCACCGCGATTCCCTACGTGAACGCCCGCCCACACATCGGCTTCGCGCTGGAGATCGTGTTGACGGATGCGCTGGCGCGCTATCACCGACTCATCGGTGACGACGTCCGCTTCCTGACCGGCACCGACGAGAATAGCCTGAAGAACGTGCAGGCCGCCGAGCGCGAGGGCATCCCCACCCAGGAGCTGGTGGACCGTACTGCCGAGCAGTACGCGGCCCTGCGCGAGCCGCTGGAGCTCTCGTTCGACGACTTCATCCGCACCAGCACGGAGCCGCGCCACCTCGAGGGCGTGCGCAAATTATGGGAGGCCTGCGCGCGCTCAGAGGACATCTACAAGCGCACGTATCGCGGTCTGTATTGCGTGGGCTGCGAGCAGTTCTACACGGAAGACGAGCTGATCGACGGGTTGTGCCCCGAGCACTTCACCCGGCCAGAGGTGGTCGAAGAAGACAACTACTTCTTCCGGCTCTCGCGCTACGCGGACCAGCTACAGGCGCTCATCGCATCCGACCAGCTGCGCATCGTCCCGCAGACGCGCAAGAACGAGGTGCTCAGCTTCATCCGCATGGGCCTGGAGGATTTCAGCATCTCGCGGTCGCGGGCGCGGGCGCATGGCTGGGGCGTGCCCGTGCCGGGCGACCCGGACCAGGTGATGTACGTGTGGTTCGATGCCCTGGGCAACTACATCACGGCGCTGGGCTACGCCGACGACGCGCCCGCGTACGAGCGCTACTGGGTGCACAGCCCCAGCCGCGTCCACGTCATCGGCAAGGGCATCATCCGCTTTCACGCCGTCTACTGGCCGGCGATGCTGCTTTCGGCCGGTGTGCCCCTGCCCACGACCATTTTCGTCCACGGCTACGTGACCGTCGGCGGCGAGAAGATGGGCAAGTCGCTCGGCAACGTCATCGACCCCGTCCAGCTGGCAGAGCAGTACGGCTCGGAGGCCGTCCGCTATTACCTGCTGCGGGAAATCCCCGCCACGGAGGACGGCGACTTCACGCTGGAGCGCTTCATTCGCGCCTACAACACGGACCTGGCCGACCAGCTGGGCAATCTGCTCAATCGTGTGCTGGGCATGCTCGGGCGCTACTACGACGGCGTGGTGCCCACCCCAGCCGCGCACGATGAGGTGGACCAGCGCTTGATCGCTATCGCGGAAGAGCTGCGCGCGCGGGTGGACGCCGCTATGGCGCGCTTCACACCGCACGAGGCGCTGGCGGCGGTCTGGGAGCTGGTGGGCGCAGCCAACAGGTATGTCGGAGAAGTGGAGCCTTGGACGCTGGCCAAGCAGCGCAAGGCGGGAGGCGACGCGGGCGCTGCGGCGGAAGCGCGCCTGGCCACTGCGCTCTACAATCTCGCGGAAGCGCTGCGGCTGGTCGCCTACTACTGCCTGCCGTTCCTGCCCGCCACCGCCGCGGGGATCGCCGCGCAGCTGGGCATCGCGCTCGATCCGCGTCCCGACTGGGCCGACGTGACACGCTGGGGGCAGCTTCCGGCCGGCACGAAGACGCAGCCCGCGGGCGTGCTCTTCCCGAAGATCGAGCTGCCGGCCGAGTCGTCGGCGTAGTCGGCGCGCAGGCTGAGACCTGGCCGCGCGCAGGGCGGCCAGGTTGCCAGACGCCGCAGCGCCGGTTTTGGGGTACTATGGTGATACGGCAGAGATCGGAGGAAGGAGGCCCGAAAGTGGCGGCGACACGTGAGGCACCGATCCTGGTACGCGATGCAGTCGAGTCCGACCACGTCCTCGCGGGGACGCTGGTTTCTCCCGTCACGGCGCGTGGGCGCATCAGCCTGGCGATGCTTCAAGAAGGGCGCGGGCGGCTGTGGGTAGCGATCACCGAGGATCAGGGAGTGGAGCAGATCGTCGGCTTGCTCCTGGCGGATACCCAGCCGGATGCGGAGACCGGAGAGTTGGTTGGCTACATCCAAGAGTTGCTCGTGCATCCGGCCTACCGCCGGCGCGGCGTGGCGATGCACCTGCTGGATGCCGCTGAGCAGTTCTATTTCGCGGAGATGAACCTGGGCGCTATCACGCTGGTGACGACGCCAGAGAATGAAGGGGCGCTGCGCCTCTATCGCAGCCGTGGCTATGGGATGGATCAAGTGCGGTTGCGCAAGCGGCGCATGGAGGGTTGAGGGATGCCGTCCATTTCGTTCGACCGAGCCGCGGAGGGCTATGATGCCTCGCGCGGCTATTCGCCAGCCACCGCCGAGGCGATCGGGTGGGCGCTGTTCGCGGCGACGGGCGCGCGGCCAGGCAGCCGATTCTTGGAGATGGGCATCGGCACGGGTCGGATCGCGATTCCCCTGTTGGCGCTGGGCGCGAACGTCACCGGCGTGGACATCTCGTCGCGCATGGTAGAGCGCCTGCATGCCAATCTTGAGGCACGGCGCGCCGAACAGCCCGAGTTGCCGTGGGGCACGCTGGAGGTGCAGCTCGCGGACATGACGGCGCTGCCATTCGCGACGAACAGCTTTGACGCGGTGGTCGCGGTGCACGTCTTTCACCTGGTCTCCGACTGGGAACGGGCGCTGGACGAGGCTCTGCGCGTGTTGGCGCCTGGCGGCAGCTTGCTCCTGGGGCAGGATCGACACCCTGGCGCCGCGTCGCTAGAGATGCAGTCGCGCTGGAGCGCCATCGCGACTGACCTGGGCGCCAACGTGCGACCGATCGGCGTGTCCAGCTATGAGGCGGCGCTGGCGGCGCTGCAGCAGCGTGGGCTCGCCGCCCAGGAGAGCCTGCCTGTGACGTGGGAGGAGCTGAGCTCACCGCGCGATCAGCTGAGCTATATCGGGCAACGTATCTGGTCGCGGACCTGGTCCGTTCCGGATGACCTCTTCCCGGAGTCGATTCGGCGACTGGAGGCCTGGGCCGAGCTGCAATACGGCGCAGCGCTGGATACGCCACGCGCCGAGGCTGGTCAGTTCTTCCTCGCGCGCATCGTCAAGCCGGCCTAGCCCTGCGCGGCCGGCGCGCCGATGGCTGCCAACCTGCGTTCCTGGCCGGGCGAATGGTATACTGGCGCGAAGCGCGCGCGCCGCGGCCTGCCCCCGCCCCCTGGCGCCACAGCTACCAGTACACGGAGAAGCCCCTACTACCTGTTGATGAGGACGAGAACATGGCGGTCAAGAAGCCCAGCGCGCGTGCGTCGTCGTTCAGCGGCAACGCGAATCGCACCACCTTTCTGGAATATTTCGAGCGGCGCGGCCATCACCGGGTCGCCAGCTCGTCGCTCATTCCGCGGAATGATCCTACCGTGCTGCTGACGACCGCCGGCATGCAGCAGATGATCCCCTACTTTCTGGGGCAGGAAGAGCCGCCCGCGCGCCTGTTGACCTCGGTGCAGAAGAGTTTCCGCACCACCGACATCGACGCGGTGGGTGACGCCTCGCATCTGACGTTCTTCGAGATGCTCGGCAACTTCTCCGTCGGCGAGTACTTCAAGCGCGACGCCATCGCGTACGCCTGGGAGCTGCTGACCAGGGTGTACAGCATCCCCAAGGATCGCCTGTATCCCACCGTGCATCCCGACGATGACGAAGCGCCGCAGCTCTGGCACGAGATCGCTGGCCTGCCTGATGCGAGTATCACACGGCTGGAGGACAACTGGTGGGGGCCACCGGGCGCTTCGGGTCCGTGCGGACCGGACTCCGAGATCTACTATGATCGCGGCGCGGCCCTCAGCTGTGGCAACGCCGACTGCGCGCCAGGGTGCGAGCGGTGTGAGCGCTACCTGGAGCTCTGGAATCTCGTCTTCATGCAGTTCTACCAGGACGCGGACGGGCACCGCACCCCACTCAAGCAGCGCAACATCGATACCGGCATGGGGTTGGAGCGCCTGAGCATGGTCCTTCAAGGCAAGGACTCGGTCTTCGATACCGATCTGTTCCGGCCGATCATCGACAAATTTGCCGCGGTGGTCGGCACCGAGTACGGGCGCGAGCCCGCGCACGATCGCTCGCTGCGCGTCATCGCCGACCACGGGCGGGCGCTGGTCTTCCTCGCGGCGGACAACGTGCTGCCCAGCAACGAGGGTCGCGGCTACATCTTTCGCCGTGTGCTGCGCCGCGCGGTGCGCCACGGGAAGCTGTTGGGGCTGGACCAGCCATTCCTGGCGGACGCCGCCGACACGGTCATCGAGCTCATGGGCGGGCACTACCGCGAGCTTGCTCTGCGCCGCGATCAGATCGTGGACATCCTCAGCATGGAGGAGCGTAAGTTTAGCCAAACGCTGAGCGCCGGGATGCAGCTGCTCACGAGCTGGCTCGATCGTCTCGAGGAGCGCGGCGAGCGACAGGTCCCCGGCGACATGGCTTTCCGGCTGTACGACACCCACGGCTTTCCCCTTGAGCTCACGCAAGAGGTGGCCGCCGAGCGGGGCATGACCGTGGATGTGGCAGCCTATCAAGGCGCGATGCTGGAGCAGCAGGCGCGCAGTAAGACGGACGACGCGTTCGCCCGGAAGGGGGAGGAAGAGACATGGACGAGTCTGGTCAAGACGCTCGATCCAACCGTCTTCGCGGGGTACGGCGGGACCGTAGGCAGCAGCCAGGTGGTGGCGATCGTCGTGGAGGGCCAACCGGAGGACGCCGTGAGCGCCCCGCAGCGCGCGGCGATCGTCCTGCGGGAGACGCCCTTCTACGCGGAGGCGGGCGGTCAGATTGGCGATCGGGGCGTGCTGGGCGGGGAGACGGGGACGTTCCAGGTGGAAGATACCCAGCGTCCCGTTCCAGGCCTGATCGTGCACTACGGCCTGGTGACCGAGGGGCACCTGCGGAGAGGCTCGGAGGTCCGCGCCGAAGTGGATACTACACGGCGGCAGAGCACGATGCGCAACCACAGCGCGACGCATCTGCTGCATCGCGCCCTCAAGGAGGTGCTGGGCGAGCAGGTGTCTCAGCAGGGAAGCCTCGTGGAGCCCGATCGACTGCGTTTCGATTTCAATTATCCTCGCGCGCTGACGCCCGACGAGCTCCGTACGATCGCGGCGAAGGTGAACGCCTGGGTGCTGGCCGACCACCCCGTCGAGACGCAGATTCTGCCCTATCGCGAAGCCGTGGCGACCGGCGCGATGGCGCTGTTCAGCGAGAAGTACGGCGACCAGGTGCGCGTGGTGTCGCTGGGGAACAGCAAGGAGCTGTGCGGCGGGACGCACTGTGGCGCGACCGGCCAGATCGGCGCGTTCGTGATCACGCAGGAGACGAGCATCGCGGCGGGGGTACGCCGGATCGAGGCGCTGACGGGCACTGGGGCGCTCGCCTATCTGCGCGGCCGGAGCGAGCTCGTCGAGATGGTGGCGGCGCGCCTGCAGACACGTCCGGAGTCCCTCGAGGACCGCGTGCGGCAGCTCCAAGAGGAGCTTGGCGAGGCGCGCAAGCGGCTGGCGCAGCTCCAGCGCGCCCAGGCCCGCGAGGAGGCCGCGCGCCTGGCGGGTTCGCCGGCCCGCGTGATGGACGTCCCGCTGGTCGCGGCGACGGTCTCGGTGCCCGACGACCGGGCGCTACGGGACCTGAGCGACGCGATTCGCTCGCGCCTGGGATCTGGCGTGGTGGCGCTGGCGGCGGTGCTGGACGGCCAGGCGCGTTTCATCGTGACGGTGGACGAAGCGCTGACGCGCCGCGGAGTCCACGCGGGCAAGATCGCGCAGGCGGTGGGCGCGCGGCTGAGGGGCAAGGGCGGCGGTCGCCCGGATTCGGCGCAGGGCGGCGGCCGGGAGGTCGGCCATCTGGCCGAGGCCGTGGCGAGCGTCCATGACATCCTGGCTGCCCAGCTGCGCTGAGCGCTGCAGCGCTCGCGGACGTGAAGAGCCGGACGGAGTGGTTCGTCCGGCTCTCTCTCTGTGTAGGCGACCTGGGACCTGCTGAGGCGCTGGTGAGAGATTACGGCTTGCGAACGTAGTATGTAGAGGAAGAGGATGTTGTCTTGGTGCGCGTACGCTCAGGCAGGAAGGCCGCGTCCGGTTCGGCGGGATAGGTTGAGGCCTCGAGCACGCGCCGCGCGGGGATGTCACGGGTAGGATCATGGTCCGCAAGGCCCTCTCGCGCACGTCTGACGGCGAGGTAGCGCTCATTCTTCCCTCGGGCGAGCCGGCGGCGCTCGCCGATCCGGATGAGCTCCGCGCGCTTCACGAGTATTGCCAAGCAGGCAAGAAACGCGTGGTCATCGTGGGGGGCGACGAGTCGTTGCGCGCCCATGCGGTGGCCGCGGGCTTCGCCGTGGCGACCTCGCTCCAAGATTGGGAGTCCGACAAGCATGCCACGGCGCGTCCGGGCCGCAATCTGCTCGGCCTGCGAAGAGCCAAGCCGACGAAGAAGCTGGCTGAAGAGCAGAGCGTCCGGCTGGTCCACACGGCGTCCGCAGAGGAACAGAACGACGTGTACGCGCTGGACGGCGACGACCCACCTCGCTACGTCGCGGAGCTTGTCGCGGACGACGAAACCCTCACGGCGTCACAGCGCCTGACTACGGGGATCCCCACGATCCCGCTGGTGCCCACGCGCCGCCAGCGCCGAATCGCGGAGGCGCAGCGCGAGAGGGCCGAGGCGGACGCCATCCACGGGGCGCTCCAACGCTACGAGGAGCAGATCACGCAGACGATTCGCAGCAGCGCCACGGACGACCTCAGCGACCTGGGCGACGCCTGCGCAGCTGATGAGTCCGAAGACGCCACCTCGTGACGGGCGGAGCCGCGTCCGCCGTGCTCTTCCTGATGACCGCGTGACACAGCGCTGGACCAAGTAGCCACATTGACGTGAGCAGGCACGGATGACCTCCCGTTCATGACGCAAGCGCTCCCGTGCCCGGATGAGCGCGGTCCGCAGCCCGCTCAGATCGTGGCAGCAGGCGCCCATCCAGAGCGATGCCACTGGTCGCCGACAGATGGGGTCGTGCAGCAGCTCGATGCGCGGCCCCTGGTGTTTGCGCGCCGCCGCCACTCCTCGCGCCAGTCGGCTTTCCGTGGTGCTCTCATACCCCCGATGGCATCAGACTCTCCTTCCGTTTGCAGGGAAGAGTAGATGCGGATACACTGATCAGTAGAGTCTGCGGAAGTCTGCTGCCGGGTGTGGAGGCTTCGTAGCGCAAAGGTATGAGAGGAGCACATCATGTCGTCCGCCATGCCCAGCTCATTTCCCACAGCATCAGTCCCTTCAACCACCACTACATGGTTTGCTGGCAGCATCAGGTTTGATTGGGTCTATAGCCTATTGGCGGGCTTCCTGATTGGCGGCGTCTTCCTGGATGGCTGGGCGCACAACCACGGCAAGGTCGACCAGAGCTTCTTCACCCCCTGGCACGCCGTCCTCTACTCTGGCTTCGTTATTCTCGCGGCGTTCCTGGCCCTGACGGTGGCGGTGAATCGCGCTGGCGGCGCCTCCTGGCGGCACGCCGTACCGCCTGGCTATGGCACGTCGGCCGTCGGGGCCGTTGTCTTCGCCGTCGGTGGTGTGGGCGACCTCATCTGGCATACACTCTTTGGCATCGAAAAGGGCATCGAGGGCAACATCAGCCCCTCGCATCTCACCCTGGCGCTGGGCGGCGTGCTGCTCTTCACTGGCCCGCTACGCGCGGCCTGGCGTCGGACTGCTCCGGACGCCGCAGCGCGCTGGGTCACGCTATTGCCCGCGCTGCTCGCACTCACCTACATCTTTTCTGTGCTGACCTTCTTTACGCAGTATGCCCATCCTATCGTCATATCGCGGGCCGATCTCCACATTACGCAGATCTTCATCACCCTCACCCCTTTTCAGATCGTCACTGAAACCGACCTGAGCGCTAAGCTGGGTGTCACCAGCATCTTGCTGCAGACGGCCATCATGATGGGCGTCATCTTCTTCGCCGTGCGGCGTTGGCAGCGACTGCCGATAGGAACGTTCGCCGTACTCTTTGGCCTCAACGGGTTCATGATGAGTTTTCTGGCGGGGGACGCGCCGATCCTCGCGGTGGCTGTCGTCTCCGCGCTAATTGGCTTGATCGTTGATCTGCTGCACCGGGCGCTTCAGCCATCGGCAGAGCGCATCGTGCCGCTGCGGATGTTTGCCCTCGCCGTGCCACTCGTCAACTACATCGTCTACTTTGGCGTGCTGCTAGCGATTCATGGCAGCTTTGGATGGTCCACCCACCTGTGGACCGGGGCGATAGTAGAGGCGGGTATCGTCGGCCTGCTGCTCAGCTATGTCTGCGTGCCGCCGCCGATCGCCAGCGCGCCAGCGGAGCATCACTGAGCTCGGCACCGACAATACAGCTCGCGCAGGCTTGACCGCACGGCCGTGGCGTGCGCGATCGGTCAACGCACCCAAAGCGAGGTATGCCGAACCTCACGGCCGGACTCCCGGCTGGATGTCGTCCGCCAGCGACATCACGCGCGTCGCCTCGTAACGGACCTCCGCATCGGAGATCTGTATCTCATGGCTGATCACGACGATGCCCGCCAACATCACGCCTGTCCCCAGCAAGAATACGATCAGCGCCAGCGTTGCGAGCGCTGGAAGCGCGCTGATGGTGGCGATGGCGATGACCAGCATGCTCCCGAGAAAGACGCAGCAGGCGATATACATCGCCTGGATGGCATTATGGATGAGATGAAGGCGCCGCAAGAGAGCCGGAACCTGGCGGTCTATCTGGCTCAGTCGCTCGGCCGTGTAGGCGTCATGATTGTCCAGCGCAACTTCCAAAGCGCCACTCGGCTGGCGGAGTAGAGAGAGGCGTTCGCGCGTCATGTTGCGCAGTCGGTCGTTGATCGCGGCGTAGTGAGTGAGCATGCCGCCGATCAAGATGGCGCAGCTGGTCACCATCACCACTGGTGCCAGGATAATCTGGATGGTTTGTCCAAGTGAGACTACCGACATGGCGCCCTGTGACCTTTCGCGTGGCAGGTTGGGCTGGTGAGCTCGCAATCCTGATACAATGTCGTTAGCTACAGGCCATGTGGTCGAGCGCGGCACGACGGTCCGTCACGATAGCTCCACTGTATGGTGTCCGACGCGCAGGGCGCAAGCGTGCCGCGGATCGTGGACCGCCCCATCGCGTCGTCATCAGGCAATCCTACGCAGCGCACCTCGTTACGACGCACGAGGCCGCACTGCCCGTCTTCTCATTGTGAGGAGGACGCCGTGCCTCATCGCCCGCATGAAGGACCAACGCGACCCGCGGCGCATCCCCAGCGCCACGAGCCGCCATCCGCACCCGCCGGGGAGCGCGACGGCCCGCCCGAACCCACAGGCGCGGAGCGCTATTTGGGTGGCCCGCGGATCGTGCCCGCGCGCCTCACTCCGGACATGAGCGTGGCCGACCTGATCGGCGTACAACGCTGGGCGCATCAATGAGGCGGCCCGCCTCTATGCCTCGCGCATGCTCGACCCATCGCAGGACGTGACGATCTGTCTGACGGTCGCGGGCGCCATGACGCCCGCCGGGGTGGGCGGCAGCATCATCACGCTGATGGAGCGCGGCGCGATCGACTTCATGGTGAGCACAGGCGCCAATCTGTACCACGATATTCACCACGCGCTGGATTTCGCGCTGCATCGTGGCAGCTTCGAGCTGGACGATCCCGAGCTGCACGCGGCCGGCGTCATCCGCATCTACGACATCCTCTTCCGCGACGAGGTGCTGCTCGACACCGACGCCTTCCTGCGTGAGTGCTTCAAGACGTTCCCACAGCGGCCGATGTCCACCGCAGAGCTGCACCACCTGATCGGCCAGCGTCTGCTGCAGGTGGGCGTGGACCCCGAGCATTCGGTGCTGGCGATGGCAGCACGCTGGAACGTGCCGATCTACACCTCGTCGCCCGGCGATTCCTCCATCGGCATGAACCTCGCGCGCCATCAGCTCGATGGCTACGCGCTGACCATCGACCCGTTGTTTGACGTTCACGAGACGACGGCCATCGTCCAGGCGGCGACCCGCAACGGTGTGCTGATCTTGGGCGGTGGATCGCCCAAGAATTTCTATTTACAGACCCAGCCGCAGCTGTGGGAGGTGCTGGGCATCAACAAGGGCGGCCACGACTTCTTCATCCAGATCACCCAGGATGCGCCGCACTGGGGCGGGCTGTCCGGTGCGACCCCCTCGGAGGCCGTGAGCTGGGGCAAGATCAAGCCCGACCTCTTGCGTGACACCGTGGTCGTCTATGCGGATACCACCGTGGCCTTCCCGCTGATCGCGGCCTACGCGGTCACGCGAGCAGAGCCACGGGCGCGGCGGGAGCTATACGCACAGCGCGAGCGGCTGCTGGCGGACCTGCGGGCGGCTTACCAGGCCAACGCCGGCCAGGAACAGCCGGCCACCCAGGGCGTCGTCCTCGATCGCGACCGCTAGGGCCAGGGCCACTACACACGGCGTGACACGCACGCCACGCAGCGAGAACGAGGGACCAGCATGCACGAGGTATTGGACGACGTCGAGCGGTGGCAGGGGGCCAACGAGGAGGTCGCGCTGGCGACCGTTGTGTCGGTGCAGGGATCGGCACCGCGGGGGACGGGCGCCGTGCTCGCCGTGAGCCAGACGGGGGAGATCAGCGGGTCGGTCAGTGGGGGATGCGTCGAGCCAGCCGTCATCGAGGAAGGGCTCCGCGCCATTCGCAGCGGGCGCCCCAAGCTCCTGGAGTTCGGCATCACCGAGGAGCAGAACGTCGAGCAGATCGGTCTAGCCTGTGGGGGCCAGATTCGCGTGTTCGTCGAGCGCCTGGGGGCAGTGAACCAGCTGCGAGCGGCCTTGCGAGCGGGCGAGCCGATCGCGCGGGTAACGGTCATCGCGGGGGATGCCGGCGTAGGAGCAAGCCTGGTGGTGCCCGAAGCTGGAGCGCCTAGCGGCACGTTGGGCGACGCGAGGCTGGACGCGACGGCGACCGCCGTGACGCGCGAGCGGCTCGCGCGGGGCGAGCCGGGCACCGAGCACCTGACCACAGCGGATGGGCAGGAACGCGAGGTATTCGTCGCGGCCTATCCGGCGCCACCCGCGCTCATCATCGTCGGCGCGGGGCATATCTCGATCCCGCTGACGCGCATCGCGCACATGCTGGGCTACCATGTGACTGTGGTAGACGCGCGGGAGAGCTTCGCCACGCGCGAGCGCTTCCCAGAAGCGGACGCGCTGCTGGTCGAATGGCCCGACGAGGCGCTGGCGCACGTGCCGCTGCGGAGCACCAGCGCCATCGCGGTGCTCACCCACGACGCCAAGTTCGATGAGCCTGCGCTGCGCGCCGCCCTCAACGCTCCGGTCGGGTACGTCGGCGCGATCGGCTCACGCGGCACCCGCAGCGAGCGCGACGCCCGGCTGCGCGCGCAGGGCGTCACGGACGAGCAGCTGGCGCGCATCCACGGCCCCATCGGCCTCAGCATCGGCGCGCAGACGCCCGAAGAGATCGCCCTGGCGATCATGGCCGAGATCGTGGCCACGCGCCACGGGCGAGCGAGGGACTAGCGGCCACGCGGGACGCCTACGAATCCTCCAGCAGCCCGCGGCGCATGGCATACTTCACCAGCTCGGCGCGGCTGTGCAGATTCAGCTTGTCCATGATGTGCGTGCGGTGGGTATCCACCGTCTTGGGGCTGATGAAGAGCCGCTCGGCGATCTGATTGTTGGTATAGCCTTCGGCCACGTGCTTCAAGATCTCACGCTCGCGCTCGGTGAGCTCGCTGTAGCTGTCGCGCTCTTCGCCGGAGCGCACACGCTGCAGATAGTCGCCGACCATCATCGACTGCGCCGACGACGAGAGATAGAAGCTGCCGTTGTTGATGATGCGGATGGCGGAGATCAGCTCGGTATCGGCGGCCTCTTTGAGCATATAGCCCGAGGCCCCCGCCCGCAGCACCTGGAACAGGTACTCTTCGTTCTCGTGCATCGTCAGCACCAACACCCGGACGTCAGGGAGCAGCCGCTTCACGTGGCGCGTGGCCTCGATGCCGTTGAGATCGGGCATGGTGATGTCCATGAGGATCACGTCGGGCTGCAGGCGCTGCGCCTCGGTGATCGCATGCCGTCCGTCGCTGGCCTCGCCTACCACCTCGATATCGGGCTGGGCGTTGAGCATCATCCGCACGCCCGCCCGCAAGATGGTATGGTCGTCGGCGAGGAGCACGCGAATCTTGCTCGTCTGTTGCGCACGAGGCGCCTCGTGCGCGATAGCTGTCTGTGTCTCTTCCGTCATGATGTCACTGCCGGTCGCGCCGGCGCCTCTATCCTCATGGGGTCGTCCGCCGACACAGGGATGCTCACCGCAATACTGGTTCCCTGGCCCACCTGGGATTCGATCTTGATTGTCCCATCTAAGAGCATAGCGCGTTCTTGCATGCCTGCCAAGCCAAGCCCACGATCCTGCCAGGGGGTGCGCAACACGGTATGCACGTCGAACCCCTGGCCATCGTCGCGGACGGCTGCGGCGACGGTGCCCGCTTCTTCGGTCAGCGTCACCCACGCCCGGTGCGCATGAGCATGCTTCGCGGTATTGGTCAGCGATTCCTGGATCACACGGTACAGGGCGGTCTCCACCTCCGCGGGGAGCCGCTGCTTCAGGCCCGAAGCGCTGAATTCGACCTCGATGGCGCACTTTTGCTGATATTCTTTGATGTACCAGCGGAGCGCGGGGAGCAGGCCCAGGTCGTCGAGCGCGCTCGGCCGCAGATCGATGCTCAAGTTGCGCACCGCACGCAGCGTCTGATGAACGAGCGTGCGGGTATCCGCCACGCGCTGCCGCGCCTCCTCACCCGAGATAGCTTCCTCCAGGAGCGCCAGGCTGATCAGCAAGGAGGTGAGCACCTGGCTGGTCTCGTCGTGCAGCTCGCGCGCGATCCGCTTACGCTCCTGCTCCTGGGCGCTCAGAATCTGGCCCGCCCGCGACTTGGAGACGTCGTCCAGCGCCTCCAGCATCGTGTTGAATGAGACAGCGAGCTGGTCGGCATCGGGATCCTGCCCCGTCACCGGGGCACGAATGTCTAGCTCGCCAGCCTGCACCTGCCGCATCGTCTCACGCAGTCTGGTCAAGGGCTGGAAGGCGAGCTTGAGCAGCGCAAAATTGACCGCGACGCTGACGAGGAGGCCGGTAACCACGAAGCCGATGAGCACGGGCATGCCGCTGCCTTCGTGCAGCCGAGTGGCTAGATAGGTGCCGAGCGTGGCGCCGAGCAGAATCACCAAACTATTCGCGAACAGTACTTTATAGAGCACCGGCAAAGCCAGCACCCGCATAGGTAGTCGCACGGCGAAACCGCCAGGCGGCGCGCTCGCAACGGAATGGTCATGCATGGGCACGCGGCTCCTCCACAGGCACCTGCATTGTACCGCCGTGCGCTGAGGCTGTCAAAGCGATCGTACCAACCGCCCAAGGAAGCGGACGCGGCCGTGGCGCCCCAGGGCCCGCAGATTTGACGGCTGTCCGCGCCTGAGGTAGCATCAGATTGACGCCTATCCGCCGGATCGCCCCGCACGCGGGCGCTCTCTACACGAAGGGCGACAGCGCATGACGGCAGCCAGCGCGCCGAGCGTGACCTCCACGGTACAAGATGAGTGGCTGTGGGGGTGGGATCCGACGCCGGGCATCGTCTCCGTCTGGGCGGACCGCGCGGGGCGCGCGCAGATCTGGCGCCGCGCGCCTGGCGCCGCTGGCGTGGTATGCGAGTCGGCGCGCTTCCGCCCGTGGCTACTGTTACCCACGCTCGACGACCTGCAGCATCTGGGCGCGCGGCTGGCCGAAGCATCGCGGCCGCAAGCGACCCTGGCGGACGTCACCTATCGTGAGCTGAGTGGCCCCGGCCACCTGCGCTATTGTGTCAGCGCCGCCGATGGGCGGCAGCTCGAGCGCGCGGTGCTCGCGGGCGCCTCCGCGCGCCTGGGTCATCCCGTCACACGCCTGGGGGAGCTGGGCGAGGATGGCGCGCTGCAGCTTCCCCCCGAAGAGCAGTATCTCGTCGCTACGGGCCGGACCTACTTTCGCGGCCTGGCCTACGCGGACGTGCACCGCCTGCAGTTCGATTTGGAGACGACGGGACTCAACGCGGCGCACGACCAGATCTTTCTGGTGGCCGTGCGTGACAGTCGCGGCCTCGCGTGCGTCCTCGACAGCGCCGAGCGCGGTCTGGACGGGCCGGTCGCCGAAGCGGACCTGATCCGCCGCCTGGTCGCATTGGTCCGCCGCGTGGATCCCGACGTGATCGAGAACCACAACCTGCATGGCTTCGACCTTCCATTTCTGGCCAGGCGCGCTGAGCCGCTGCAAGTGCCGCTGGCGCTCGGCCGCGCTGGTTCGCCCGGGTTGCAGCGCCGCCCTACGTCGCGCGGCTACGGGCCGTGGCGTGGCGAAGGCAACGACGGGAATCCCGCCGAGGGTGAGCGTCCCTCGCGCTACACCGTGATCGGCCGCGAGCTGATCGACACACTCGACGCCGTGCGCCGGCACGACTTCGCCGCCCGCGATCTGCCGGGCCACGGCCTCAAAGCAGTGGCGCGCCACTTCGGGCTGGCCGCGCCGGACCGTGAATACGTCGAAGGCGCGCGCGTTTACACGACCTGGCTGAGCGACCCTGAGCGGGTGCGCCATTACGCATTGGACGACGTCGCCGAAGCGGATGGGCTTTCGCGCTTGTTGGGGGGCGCGGCGTTCGCCCTGGCACGTATGGCGCCGCGCCGCTACGAGCGGCTGGCGGATGCGGGGCCGGCCACTGGCGTGCTCGACCCGCTGATAGTGCGCGCCTATATGCATGCCGGCGAGGCGCTCCCCGCGCGCGCCGTCGGGGACGGCCCCCTCCACAGCGGCGCGGCGCTCTACTTGTTCGCCGCGGGCGTGGCACAGCGAGTCGTGAAGGCAGACGTCTCCAGCCTGTATCCCTCACTGATGCGCCAGTATCGCATTGGACCCGCAAGTGATCGCCTCGGCGTGCTGTTGGCGCTGGTGGATCGGCTGGTAGAGCAGCGGCTGGCTGCGAAGGCGCGGGCTCGCGCCGCGCCGCCGGAGTCCTCAGCGCGGCATACGGACGAGGCGCTCTCGGCGGCCATGAAGATTCTGGTGAACTCGGCGTACGGCTATCTCGGCGCGGTGGGGTTGACGCGCTTCGCCGACGTGAGCGCGGCGAACGAGGTCACTCGCCAGGGGCGCGCCGTGCTCGGGCTGCTCTGCCGCGAGCTGCAGCAGCGCGGCGCCACGCTGCTGGAAGCGGACACGGACGGCGTCTATTTCGCGGCGCCCGAGGGCTGGACCGAGGCGGAGGAACGCGGCGTAGTCGCTGAAGTGGCGGCGCTGTTGCCGCCGCTCGTCCGCCTGGAGTTCGAGGGGCGCTACGCCGCGATGCTCTCGCACGAGCCCAAAAACTACGCGCTGCTGGAGTACGGCGGGCGCCTCATCCTCCGGGGCGTCGCGTTTCGCTCCAGCCGCGCCGAGCCGTACGGCGAAGTTTTCTTGCGCCGGGCCATCGGGTGCCTCCTGACCAGCGACGTGCCCGGTGTGCGCGCGGCG
>WNFM01299749.1_pt1 | contig 19684 bp, 20 predicted proteins | sample 5400271 | NCBI WGS metagenome assembly WNFM01 (sample SAMN13153352, study PRJNA577476) | soil metagenome | isolation source: 60 cm saprolite on Douglas fir-dominated hillslope | place: USA:California | collected 2013-09-17
TTGCTGGATTGATAGTGACTCGCCGTGTCGGGCATGCTGTTGATATCGAGTTAATGCGCCAAATCAAAAAGACCTCCTGGGTAAAAGTCTAGAGCCGCCACCCCTTTCTAGGCAATATAGCCGAGCCCCGTCCACGCGCTCGGGCCTCTGCTGAACCGGTTCAATTCGAGGGAGTATGCCGAAGCCCTCGATGCGAAGTCAATTTTCCTGGCGTCCCCAACGGGATTCGAACCCGTGTTACCGCCGTGAAAGGGCGATGTCCTAGGCCTCTAGACGATGGGGACGTGACGCAGGCCGATGCGTCTCGTGGTCTAACCGCGCGGGGCGGAGAAATCAAGCCGACTCATGGCGCCGCGGCTACCGCGGCGGCGTCGTCAATGGTGAATTGCACGCCCGCGCGGCCGTTCCAATCGTCGGCGCGCAGATGGCCGGCAAGATGGAGGAGGGGGCCGCCGCGGTCGAGCAAGGCGGCGCCTAGCGGCTCGGCGAGGCAGCGGAAGGCGATCGCCTTGAGCTTTCCGGCGCCGGCCCCGTCGGCGATCGTGCAGCGCACGTGGCCGCCGCCGACCGGCTCGGCATAGAGAATGCGGGCCGCGGGGATGGCGAAGCGCGGCTCCGGATTGCCCGAGCCGAACGGCGCCAGCTGCTGCAGTACGGCGAGAAACTCGGCCGTCGCCCCGGTCGGCGCGATGGCGCCATCAATGGTCAGCAGCGGGGTCGGGATTTCGGCGCCGATCGCCGCTTCGATGCGCGCCGCCAGGAACTCGCGCAGCGCGCCGATCTTGCTCTCCTCGACGGTGAAGCCGGCCGCCATGGCGTGACCGCCGCCATTGAGCAGCAACCCTTCCTGGCGCGCCGCGATGATGGCGTCGCCGAGCGCGACGCCGCTGACCGAACGCCCCGATCCCTTGCCGATTCCATCCTTGATCGCCACCACGCAGGACGGGCGATTGTAGCGCTCCTTGAGTCGGCTGGCGACGATGCCGATGACGCCCGGATGCCAATCCGCGCCGGTGGCGAAGACGATCGGCGAGGGGGCGTTGCGCTGCTCGACCTGGGTGATCGCCGCGGCCAGCACGGCGGCCTCGATCTCGCGCCGCTCGGCGTTGAAATCGTGGAGTTGGCGGGCGAGGCCGGCAGCCAGCGCGGCATCCGCCGTCGCCAACAAATGGGCGCCAAGCCCGGCGCTGCCGACCCGGCCGCCGGCATTGACGCGCGGCCCGAGGATGAAACCGGCATGATAGGCGCCGAGCCGCTCGGTGATGCCGGCAATGTCGGCCAGCGCCGCAATGCCGGGATTGCCGCGAAGCTGCATCACCTTGAGGCCCTGTGCGACGAGGGCGCGATTGATGCCGGTGAGAGGAACGACGTCGCAGATCGTGCCGAGCGCGACGAGGTCGAGCCACTGCAGGAGGTCCGGCTCGGGACGTGCGACATACCAGCCGGCGGCGCGCAAGGCGCGGTTGACGGCGACGGCGACGAGGAAGGCGACGCCGACGGCGGCGAGTTGGCCATGCACGCCGGTTTCGTCGAGCCGGTTCGGATTGACGACGGCGAAGGCCTTGGGCAGCTCCGGCTCGGCGACATGGTGATCGACGACGATGATATCGAGCCCGGACGCCGCCGCCGCGGCGAGCGGCGCGTGCGACGTGGTGCCGCAATCGACGGTGACGACGACGGCAGCCCCGTCGGCCTTGAGGCGCAGCAGCGCCGGCAGATTGGGGCCGTAGCCTTCGCGCTGGCGATCGGGGATGTAGACGGTGACGCGCCCGCCCGCCGCCTCGATGAAGCGCTGCAGGAGCGCCGCCGAGGTGGCGCCGTCGACGTCGTAATCGCCGAAGATGGCGATCAGCATCCCGTCGCGTATGGCCCCGGCCAGTCGCTCGGCCGCGCGGTCCATGTCCTTGAACAGGCTAGGGTTAGGCAGCAGCTCGCGTAGCCGCGGCGCGAGGAAGCCGGGTGCGGCGTCGTCATCGATGCCGCGCGCTGCGAGAATGCGACCGATGATCTCGGGCAGGCCGAGACGCTGGGCGAGGGTGAGGGCAAGACGCTGGTCGCCGGCGCTCTGCCGCCATTGCCGCCCGCACAGCGAGCGCGCGACGCCGAGATAGCTCGATCGCTCGTCGTCCAAGAAGGCTCCTCGCGTTTTCCCTCTGCGCCGCTCGGCGACGAAGGACCTGACTACCTGTCCGCCGGCAGAAAGCCTGTCTTGCGGGTGAAATTGTGCTGCGCTTCGATGATGCGCACGGTGCCGCTCTTCGAGCGCATCACCATCGAATAGGTAATCGCGCCGCCGGGGAAGCGCCGCACGCCCTGCAGCATCGTGCCGGTGGTGACGCCGGTGGCGGCGAACATGACGTCGCCCTTGGCGAGATCGAGCAGACCGTATTTACGGCTGAAATCGGTGATGCCGATGCGTGTGGCGCGGCCCTTCTCGTCGTCATTGCGGAAAATCAGCCGCCCCTGCATGTGCCCGCCGATGCAGCGCAAGGCGGCGGCGGCAAGGACGCCTTCCGGCGCGCCGCCGGAGCCGACATAGAGGTCGACGCCGCTATCCGGCCGCGAGGTCGCAATAACGCCGGAGACGTCGCCATCGCTAATCAGCATGATGCGTGCCCCCGCCTCGCGTACCTTGGCGATCAGCTCGGAGTGGCGCGGCCGGTCGAGAATGCAGACCACGAGGTCCGAAACCTCGGCATGCTTTCCCTTGGCCAGCGCCCTGAGGTTCTCGACGATCCCCTCGGGCAGCCCGGCGCCGACGGCAATCTTCTCCATGTAGACGTCGGGTGCGTTGAGAAAGCCGCCGGATTCGGCCATGGCGATGACCGCGAGCGCGTTGGAGCCGCCCTTGGCGGTGATCGTCGTGCCTTCGAGCGGGTCGAGGGCGATGTCGATGCGCGGCCCGTTGCCGGTTCCGACCTTCTCGCCGATATAGAGCATCGGCGCCTCGTCGCGCTCACCCTCGCCGATCACCACGGTGCCGTCGATCGTGAGGCCGTTCAGGGCGTGCCGCATGGCGTCGACAGCGGCCTGGTCGGCTGCCTTCTCATCGCCGCGGCCCATCAGCCGCGAGGCGGAGAGTGCCGCCGCCTCGGTAACGCGCACCGCCTCGAGGGCGAGGTTGCGGTCCATCGTCGTGGTGTCGGTCATGCTTCCTCCCGGTCTTGAAGGCTGATGGAAGATGTCGCCTTCGCCGATCCGACCATCAAAGGTCCTCGATACGGATCATGCGCGGCGGCTCGAGTACGCTGTCGAGATCGCTGATACGCGCGAGCGCGCGACGCATCGCCGCCTCTTCGGTAACGTGCGTCGTCAGCACGACGGGCACCGCTTCGCCCGGCGCGCGGCCGCGCTGGATCATCGATTCCAGCGAGACGAGCTCGTCGCGCAGAGCGGCGGTGATGTCGGCGATGACGCCGGGGCGGTCGAACACCATGAGGCGGATGTAATAGGCGCCCTGGTGATGCAACATCGGCGAAGCTGGAATCTTCTGCAGCGCGGCTGCCGGCATCGTGAAGGTCGGGGTGTGCCTTCCGGCGGCGATGTCGAGCAGATCGGCGACCACCGAAGAGGCGGTCGGCTCGGCGCCGGCGCCGCGTCCTTGCAGGAGGACACGGCCGGCGAAATCGCCCTCGGCGACGACCGCGTTGAAGACGCCTTCGACATGTGCGATCGGCGTTGCCCGTGGCACCATGCAGGCATGGACGCGCTGTTCGATGCCATGCGCGGTGAGACGGGCGAGGCCGAGCAGCTTGATGTGAAAATCGAGCTCGGCGGCGAACTCGATGTCGAGCGCCGAGATGTGACGGATGCCTTCGACATGGACGCCGGAAAAATCGACCTCGCTGCCGAAGGCGACGCTCGACAGGATCGCCAACTTATGAGCGGCGTCGACGCCGTCGATATCAAAACTTGGATCGGCTTCGGCGTAACCGAGCCTCTGCGCCTCGGCGAGCACGTCGGCGAAATCGCGGCCGCTCTCGCGCATCGTCGTCAGGATATAGTTGCAGGTGCCGTTAAGGATGCCGTAGATGCGTGTGAAGGTATTGGCCGCCAGCCCCTCGCGCAGCGTCTTGATGATCGGAATGCCGCCGGCGACCGCCGCCTCGAAACCAAGGCTGACGCCCTTGGCCTCGGCGAGGCGGGCGAGCGCGCTGCCATGGCGCGCCATCAGCGCCTTGTTGGCGGTGACCACCGACTTGCCATGCGACAGCGCGCTCTCGACGACGCTGCGGGCGATGCCGTCGGCGCCGCCGATCAGCTCGATGACGATGTCGATGGCAGGATCGGTGGCGAGCTCGGCGGCATCGGCAAACCAGCGCAGGCCGGAGAGATCGATGCCGCGATCGCGGCCGCGGTCGCGCGCCGAGACGCCGGCGAGGGCGAGCTCGCGCCCGCCGCGCAAGGCGAGAAGTCCGGCATTCTGCCGCAACAGGCGGACGACACCAGCGCCCACTGTGCCGAGACCGGCAATCGCGACTCTGAGCGGGGGTTTCACGATCCGGCGGTCCGTAATTCAGTTCTCGAGGAAGATTTCGGCACGGTTCGCGGCGACGCCGCTCTCGCCGGTCGGCGGGGCCGTCTCGACCAGGATGTGGTCGGACGCAACGCCAGCCTGAGCGAGGACGTTGGCGACGGCGTTGGCACGGTCGAGCGCCATGCGGAAATTCGCCAATTGCTGGCTGGCATTGCTGCCGCCCTTCGCCGCATAGCCGACGATACGGAAGGCCGCGCCGGTCTGCCGCTGCAACGGAATGACCTCGCCGACGATCCGCCGGTCGGATGGGCTGAGTCGCGCCGAGTTATCGGCGAAAGTCACCTGGGCGATGGGCGCGCCGGCGGTCGAGGCCGCGGCCGGCGGCGCGCTTGCCGGCGTGCGTGCCGCAAGCTGCGTGCCGCCGCTCTGGGCGGTTCCACCCTGGGCGAGCGTCGGGGGCGGTGGAGCTGGGCGCGGTGTCTCCGGTTCCGGCAGACTACGCACCGTCGGGCTGGTTAGCGGCGATTCGTGCGGTTGTCCGTTGGCATCGATGGCGGGCGGGGCGGCGGGCGGCGGGGCTGCCGCCTGCTGCTCGGCGGCGGACGGGGGCGGCGCGTTCAGCGATACCCACGGGGCGGATCGCCCGCTGGCGGCGGGCGGTGGTGCGGTGGGCGATGGTGATGCGGTGGGCGGTAACGCGGGGGGCGGTGACGCGGCGGCAGGGGGCGAGGCGGTGGGGGCTGGCGTGGCCGAAGCGACGGCGGGCGGCGGCGCGCTGGCAACAGCGGGAGCGGGTGCCGGGGCGATCGGTGGAGCAGGCGCCGGCGCCGCTTGTGCCTCAGGGACAGGCGCCGGGGTCGGCGGGACGGCTGCCGCCGGGGCGGGCGTCGTCGGGGCGTGTCGCCGCCGCGCTCGCCGTGACGTTCGGGGGCGCCGCCGGGCGCGGCGGCGGGGCGGCGGCGGCCGATGGACCGCCGCGCAGCTGCTCGTCGATATATTTCGCGTTGGCGCGATCGGAAATCAGGCGCTGGGTCAACGCCTCGCGCTCGGCGGTGCTGAGCGCACGAGTCGGCGTCGGCGGCACGGTGGCGAGGTTGGGATAGTCGCGCGTGTTGCCTGCGGCAAGATTGCCGGAGTTGCGTGTGTCCTCGGACGGGTCATCCGCCGACAGCCCCATCGCATCGCGGTACCAACTGACCGGATTGACCGCGTCGGGCACCGAGCAGCCGGCAAGCCATAGCGTGGCAAGCCCGGCAAGAACGAGCTTGGTACCGCGCCGTGCCGTCAGCCGATTCATCGCTATGCTCATCCCCTGCCGTCTCCTCGCCGTGTCACCGCTTGCCTTGTCGCCACCCTCTGCCTGTCGATGCCGTCACGCCGAGGCGGGAGATCCCCCTTGCCGCTGAAGAAATGTGATATGGATGGCGTTGGTGTATTAGATCGAGCCTCGCTCGTCATCAACAATTCAGTGGCTTGAGGGTGGCGTGCTCGGGAATCGCCGCTCGCGGGCGAGCGTGCTTGATGATGAAAGGAGGTCGGGAGGAAAGATCATGGCCGATAACAAGGATAGCAAGCTCCCGGATCCGGTCGAGCTGTCACACAGCATGGCCGAGATCGCCGAGCGCAGCCAGCGGCTGGTCGCCGAGTTTCTCCAGCGCCAGCATCCCGGCGAGGGCGCGGCCGGGGCCGGCGCCGGGATCGGCATGGGGATGGGCGATCCGCTCAATATCGGCACCGCCTTCTTCGAGATGACGGCACGGCTGATGGCCGATCCGACCAAGCTCGTGCAGGCGCAGATCTCTCTGTGGAACGACTACATGACGTTATGGCAGCGCACCGCCCAGCGCTTCCTCGGCGGCGAGGCCGAGTCGGTCGTCGAACCCCCCAAGGGCGATCGCCGCTTCAAGGATTCTGCGTGGAACGACAATACCTTGTTTGATTTCATCAAACAGAGCTATCTGCTCACTGCGCGCTGGATGCAGTCGACGGTCAAGGACGTCGAGGGACTCGACGACAAGACGGCACGCAAGGTTGATTTCTATACCCGCCAGTTCGTCGACGCCATGGCGCCGTCGAATTTCCTGATGACCAATCCCGAGGTCCTCAAGGCGACGCTCGACAGCGGCGGCGAGAACCTCATCAAGGGCCTCACCAACCTGCTCGACGATCTCGAGCGCGGCAAGGGGCGACTGGCGATCCGGATGACCGATATGGACGCCTTCCGCATCGGCGAGAATATCGCGGTGACGCCGGGCAAGGTCGTCTACCAGAACAATCTCCTGCAGCTCATCCAGTATCAGCCGACGACCGAGATGGTGAAGCGCCGGCCGCTGCTCATCATCCCGCCCTGGATCAACAAATTCTATATTCTCGATCTCAGGCCGGATAATTCCTTCATCCGCTGGGCGGTTGGCCAGGGCCATACGGTCTTCGTCGTCTCCTGGGTCAATCCTGACGAGCAGCTCGCCCACAAGACCTTCGAGGACTATATGCTCGAAGGTCCCCTTGCCGCGCTCGATGCGATGGAGAAGGCGACCGGCGAGCGCGAGGCCAATGTCATCGGCTATTGTCTCGGCGGCACGCTCCTCGCCTCGACTCTCGCCTATATGAAGGCGAAGGGCGATGACCGTTTCAAATCGGCGACCTATCTCGTCACCATGGTCGATTTCGCCGAAGCCGGCGAGCTTGCCGTCTTCATCGACGAGGAGCAGCTGGCGGCGCTCGAAGAGCGCATGAAGACGACCGGCTTTCTCCAGGGCCGCGACATGGCGACCACGTTCAACATGCTGCGCGCCAACGATCTGATCTGGTCGTTCGTCGTCAACAACTACCTTCTCGGCAAGGACCCGTTCCCTTTCGATCTGCTGTACTGGAACGCCGATTCGACGCGCATGCCGGCGGCCATGCACAGCTTCTATCTGCGCAATATGTATCAGGAGAACAAGCTGGTCGAGCCGGGCGGCATCACCCTCGCGGGCGTGCCGATCGACCTGCGCAAGGTGACGGTGCCGAGCTTCCTGTTGTCAACGCGCGAGGATCACATCGCGCCGTGGAAATCGACCTACGCGGCGACTCGCCTCTATGGTGGTCCGGTAAAGTTCACCTTGTCGGCTTCCGGGCACATCGCCGGGGTGGTCAATCCGCCGGGCAGCAAATACGGGCATTGGGAGAACACGAAGACGCCGGCGACGCCGGAGCAATGGCTGGAGAGCGCCACGCTGGTAAACGATTCCTGGTGGCCGTCCTGGGAGAAATGGGTCGGCAAATTCGCCGGCGGCCAAGTCAAGGCACGCGTGCCGGGCGACGGCAAGCTCGCGGTGATCGAGGACGCCCCGGGGAGCTATGTGCGGGTGCAGGCGGAGTAACCATCTGCGAGCCCACCCGACGGCGGATTGGGCAGTCTCTGCCTAATCGGAGATTCACCCGATGCCGCGGTTGAAGGACAGCGCCGAGGCACGACATCTAAAATAGTCGCCAAGGCATTGCGCGGCGCCTTCACCGGAGGCAGCGATGGAAAAATCTTTGCAGATCGCCTTCAAGGACATGGATAGCTCCACGTTCCTGGAGAGCGCGATTCGCCAGCGGGTCGAGCGGCTCGAGCGTTTGCACCCCCACATCGTCGGCTGTCGCGTCGTCGTCGCGGTACCCCATCGCGGCGCCGAGAGCGGCAAGCCGCCGGTCGGCATAACCGTCGAGATCGAGGTCCCCGGTCGCAAGAAAATCGTCGCCCGCGACGAGGACGAGCGGCGCGAGATGAAGAACGACCATGTCGCCGTGATCAATCGTGTCTTCGAGGCGGTGCATCGCCAGCTGGAGAAATTCACCGATCTGCAGACCGGCGCGGTCAAGCAGCACGATTCGCGCGGCGAGGCCGGCGTCGTCGTCGGGCTATTTCCCGAACAGAACTATGGCTTCGTCGAGATCAAGGGCTCGCCCGACCTCTATTTCACCCGCAATGCCGTCGCCGACGGCGCCTTCGATGCGCTCGAAATCGGCGTCATGGTGCACGTCACCCGGGCGACCAGCGAGGGGCCGATGGGCCCGCAAGCGAGCTCGGTCGAGCGCCTCGACGCGCGGCAGAGCGCGAAGTGAGCCGCCCTCTCAATGCAGCGCGACGACTTTGTCGGTGATCGCGCCGCGCCTCGACGTGCCGTAGCCGCGCTCGCGGCTATGGCTTACCGCCAGTGGTCATGATGCCACTCGTGATCGCCGCCGCGGAATTGGAAGCTCACCGAGGGACCCGGGGCGGGGTAGTAATAGGCTGGGGGCGGGGCGTAATAGGCTGGGGCCGGAGCGTAATAGGCTGGCCGCTCATAAGCGACGCAGCCGGCGAGGCTGAACGCCAGCAGCGCAGCGGTCGTCAGTCGGGGTAGCCAAATGTTCGTCATGTCATCACCTCAGCGAATGTATTGCCATGTACCGTCGTCACCGCTCTCATCGCAGGGGAGAACGCTCGCCAAGCTTCGGTTAATCCCCCGGCACCGATGTTGCGCTGCCGAACGAGGCTCCGGTGAGCTCCGTTATTCCCTCGAAAGCGCGGCAAATTCGAAACGATGGTGCTTGCCTTGATGCGCCTCTGCGGCGAGCATCGCGCGCACTACGCAGGTATCCGGTGCGCAGAAAACGGGAGCGGAGCGCGATGGATGTCGTCGGCAGCGTCATGACGGAGCAGGGTGTCACCTTCGCCGTCGTCCAAGTTCAGGGCTACAAGGTGGAAACGCCGCAGGAGGCCGAGGAGACGATCGAGGCCTACGCGCCGCTCTTTCCCGGCCTGCCGGTCGTCGTCATGGCGGTCGGCACCGGCGAGCGCCCGACGACCTTCTGGGGGCGGGACGATCTCGCCACCTTCATGTCTGGGGTCCATCCCGCCAGCCTGGCGTGGCGCGTCTACCGGCTCGCCCGCGGCTGACCGGTATCGCTCCGGGAACTCCCACTCGCCCGCCAGCGTTTATACTGGCCCAGCGTTATACTGGCGCTGTCCGTCTGAGGCAGCGAGGGGGTTGGGGTCATGAAGCGTGCGCGACTGCGCGAGCTCGGCATTGCCGTCGGCACTCTGCCGACCGGTCCATTCAACGCGATCACCGACGTGGCCGGGGTGCGCGTCGGCTACGCGACGCTGATGCGCGACACGCCGAGCATCGTGCGCACCGGGGTCACCGCGATCTGGCCGCGCGGTGGCGAGATCTGGACCGACTATGTCTGCGCCGGCTGGCATTCCTTCAACGGCAATGGCGAGATGACCGGCCTGCCGTGGATCGCCGAGCAGGGCTGCCTCGGTGCGCCGATCTGTCTCACCAATACCTATTCGGTCGGTGTCGTGCGCGACGCCATCTGCGCCCTTGCGGTGCGCGACGGCGCCTCGCAGGCCTTTCATCTGCCGGTCGTCGCCGAGACCTATGACGGCTGGCTGAGCGACATCGCCAGCTTCGCGGTGACCCAGGACCTCGCCTTTGCGGCGCTCGATTCCGCCGCCGGCGGCGCCATCGCCGAGGGCAATGTCGGCGGCGGCACCGGGATGATCTGCCACGAGTTCAAGGGCGGCACCGGAACCGCGTCGCGAATCGTCACGGAAGACGGCATCGACTACACTGTCGGCGCGCTGGTGCAGGCCAATTACGGCGCACGTGACCTCTTGCGCGTCGACGGCGTCCCGGTCGGCCGCGAGATCGGCCCCGCCATCGTGCCGGCGCATCGCTCGGGCCTGCTTCAAGAGGCGACGAAGTCGGACGGCTCGATCATCGTCATCCTCGCGACCGATGCGCCGCTCATCCCGATCCAGTGCCAGCGTCTGGCACGACGGGCGACTACCGGCCTCGCCTGGGTCGGCGGCATCGGCGCCAATGGCAGTGGCGACATCTTCCTCGCCTTCTCGACCGCCAACCATATCGGCCAGCACGACAAGATCTCGACTTTGCGCATGCTGGCGCCCGATGCGATGACGAGCCTGTTCCGTGCCGCCGCCGAGGCGACGGAGGAGGCCATTCTCAACGCCTTGACGGCGGCCGAGACGATGACCGGGCTGAGCGGCAGGACGATCCACGCCCTGCCGCTCGACCGCTTGCAGGCGGTGATGCGCCGCTATCGCCCGCTCGCCGACCGCTAGGGCATAGCGGGGCGTCTAGCGTGGCGTGGCCGCAACTGATGAGAGAAAAATGCAACACATAGCGATCCAACACGGGGTTTTGCTTTGCCGAGCGGGTGGCGCGACGTGTATCAATTCGGCAACTTCTTCTCCATGCTTTGATGATAGGGAAGGGCACCAGGGCGCAGCGACCCAGGGCGCTGTAACTCAGGGACGCTGCGACTCGGCAAAGCTCGTTTAGGCGATCGCCTCATGATGTCTTCTTCGCGTAGCCTCGCCGGCCTGGCCTTCGGCGCCTGGGCGGTCTGCATCGTCTCGTCAGCCGGTCCGCTCGCCGCCACGACATCCTTTGCCGCCAGCGAGGAGCAGCGCGCCGCCCTGCAACGTCTGCTCGACGGCACGGTCGCGCCGGTCGTCGCCGGCCGGACGGTCGACGCCGCCGCCTTGCGGCGGCTCTATCAGCCGCATGGCTACGATCTGCTGTGGGTCAATCATGACGATCGGATCGCGGTGCTCGGTTCGGCGTTCGACAACGCCACCGATGATGGGCTCGACCTACCGGCGCCGCTGCCCGACCCGCGCAAGGCCAAGGGCGCCGATGCGGTCGAGCGCGACGTGCTGTTCAGCGATGGCGCGCTCCGCCTCGCCGCGGCGCTCGCCGTCGGCCGGGCGCGGCCGGAGCAGTGGGAGGAGGATTGGGCGGTCGCCGCACCCAGCTTCGATGCGGTTGCCGGTCTCGATCGGGCGCTGAGCGATAATCGGCTCGGGCCATGGCTCGCCGGCTTGGCGCCCGGCGATCTGCGCTATGTACGGCTCAAATCGGCGCTCGCCCTCTATCGCGACTTGGCGCGTCGCGGCAGCTGGCCGCAGGTTGCCAGCGGGCCGACGATCAAACCGGGCGTGATCGACGAGCGCGTCGGCACCATTCGCAAGCGGCTCATCGCCGAGGGCTACCTGCCAGCCGATACCGCGGCGCGGACGGCCGAATTGCCCGCCGATATCGCCGATGATTCGGCCGGGACGGTGGCGGTCAGCAGCGCCGAGATCTTCGACGCCACGATCGAGCAGGGCATTCGTGCCTTCCAACGACGCCACGGCATCGTCGAGGATGGCGCCGTCGGCGCGCGGACGGTCGCGGCGCTGAATGTGTCGCCGCGTGCGCGCGTCGAGCAGATCGCCCTGACGCTCGAGCGCTGGCGTTCGCTGCCGCGCGATTTCGGCAAGAACTACGTCTTCGTCAACGTGCCCGGCGAATCGCTCGAGGTCTTCGAGGACGGCAAGCCGGTGATGGCGATGAAGGTGGTGGTCGGCGACCCCGGCCATCCGACGCCGGTGGTGCAGAGTCATATCGCCGCCGTCACCTTCAACCCGAGCTGGCGCGTCCCGCTCTCGATCGGCAAGGCGGAGATTGCCGGCAAGGTCAGGGCCGATCCGCATTATCTGGAGAAGAACCAGATGGTCCAGAAGGGCACCTATTACTTCGAGCAGCTGCCGGGACCGAAGAATCCGCTCGGCCAGGTCAAGTTCGAGACGCCGAACAAATTCGACGTCTACCTCCACGACACCTCGTCGCCCACCGCCTTCGCGCGCGCCGCGCGCGCGTTGAGCCACGGCTGCGTGCGCGTCGAGGATGCCCGCGGACTCGCCGCCTATATCCTCGGCGGCAAGAAATGGAACAGCGAGGAGATCGCCAATGCGATCACTCTCGGCGAGACCCAGCGCGCCGACGTGGTGCGCAAGCTGCGGGTCAGCATTCTGTATTTCACCAGTTTCGTCGATGCCGACGGGACCATCCAGTTCCGCGACGATATCTATGGCCGCGACAAGCGCCTGCGCGCTGCGCTCGACGGTTTCGTGCCCGTCAACACGGTGAATGTTAAGGCCAAAGCGGGCGTCATTTAGAATCTATTAACCCTTCCTGCGGTAATGGGTGACATTCCCTGCGACTTTGGTTAACAAGGTCGTAGCCTGTCAGCCGCGCGCGAGGGGGGCGCCTATGACCGATCAGCCGAAGCACACGCGTCGCAACGTCATCCTCGGTCTTGCCGCAGCGGGTTTCGCCGCGGCGACCATTCCTCCAGCCATCGCGGCGCGTCGGCCCATCGGCCTTCGCACGGTCGCCCTCAAGAACATCCATACCGGCGAGCATCTCAACACGGTCTACTGGGCCGACGGCAAATACGTGCCGGATGCCATGAAGCGCATCAATTGGGTGCTGCGCGATCATCACACCGACGAGGTCCGTCGGATCAGCCCGGATCTGCTCGATCTTCTCACCAAGCTGCAAGCCAAGCTGCGGACGCGCGAACCCTTCCAGGTCGTCTCCGCCTATCGCTCGCCGGCGACCAACGCGATGCTGGCGGCGATGACCGACGGCGTGGCATCCGCGTTCCCGATCGCTCGCTCGTCAAGGTGCAGCATGCCGCGCTCAGCCTGGCGGCGGGCGGTGTCGGGTTCTATCCGCGCTCGGATTTCGTCCATGTCGATGTCGGGCGCATCCGCCACTGGTAGCGCCCACCGATTGTAGCGGGCAACGCTGGCAGACGGCGCTGTCACGGCTGCTCGGCTAAAATCCCGACCGAACCAGCACCGAGATGGCGTAAACTGCCGCTCGGATCATCACGAGACGAACGGAGGCGCGGATGCGCATGCCGGCGGTATTCATCGATGGCGAGCACGGGACGACAGGGCTGCAGATCCGCGCTCGTCTCGCCGGCCGCGTCGATCTTGAGCTGGTCAGCATCGCGCCCGAGCGGCGCAAGGATGCGGCCGAGCGACGCCGCCTGCTCAACGAGGTCGATCTCGCCGTACTTTGCCTACCGGACGAAGCGGCGCGCGAGGCAGTGGCGCTGATCGCCAACGAGCGGGTGCGCGTCCTCGACGGCAGCACGGCGCATCGCGTCAGCGCCGGCTGGGTCTACGGCTTTCCGGAATTGTCGGCGGCGCAGCCGGCGGCGATCCGTGAAGCGCGCTTCGTTTCCGTACCAGGGTGCTACGCCACGGCGACTGTCGGGTTGATCCGCCCGCTGGTCGATGCCGGGCTGCTGCCGGCAGATTACCCGGTATCGGTTCAGGGCGTGCAGGGTTACAGCGGCGGCGGACGGCAACTCGTCGACGTGATGGAGGGGCGCGGCGGCGATCACCGCCTCGCCGGTCCCTACCGCGCCTATGCGCTGGAGCTCGCGCACAAGCATCAGCCGGAGATGCATCGCTATAGCGGCCTCGCCGGCAAGCCGCTATTCACCCCCGCCGTCGGCGCCTGGCGGCAGGGCCAGCTCGTGCAGGTCCCGCTGCACCGCTCCGCCTTGCCGAAAGCGGCGACTGCTTCCGCTCTGCACGACGCCCTTGCCGCTCATTATCGCGGCCAGCGCTTCGTCCGCGTCATGCCGTTCGCGCCGGGCGCCGCAATCGTGCTCGCGCCGGAGACTCTCGCCGGCACCAATATGATGGAGCTCTTCGTCTTCGCGAACGAAGCCGAGGGGCATATTCTGCTGGTCGCCCGGATGGACAATCTCGGCAAGGGCGCCTCGGGCGCGGCGACGCAGAATCTCGACCTCATGCTTGGCCTGGCGGGCGAGCGTTCCTACGAGGTCGCGGCAGCGTAAGCCGCCTGTCCTAGGCGCGATCCGCGCCGCTTCAGCCCTGCGCGATCCGCCGGGTCCACGCCGCGAGATTGACCACCAGGTCGCGGATGAAGCCGCGCGTCGGCTCGTCGGTCAATTTGCCTTGCGCGTCGAACTTGGTGTGGGCGGCAGCGATCATCACCTCGGGCTTGTTGAGGAGATGCATGTTGAGGAAGACGCAGCTTTGCCGCAGGTGGTATTGCGCGCGTCCGGTGCCGAGCGCGCTCGGGCTCGCCCCCATGATGGCGGCGGGCTTCTCGTTGAAGGGCTGATCGGGCGGTCGCGAGGCCCAGTCGATCGCGTTCTTGAGCACGCCCGACATCGAGTAGTTGTATTCCGGCGTGACAAAAAGTAGCGCGTCGGCCGCCTTTATCTTGTCGCGCAGTTGCTGCACGACAGGCGGAAAGCCGGCCGCCTTGACGTCCCCGTTGTAGGGCGGCAACGGCGTGAGGTCGAATATCTCGATCGCAACGTCGGCGGGCGCCAGCTCTTGCGCCATATGCAGCGCCGCCGTGTTGTAGGAGGCCTTGCGCAGGCTGCCCGATATGCCGAGCACGTGCAGGGTCTTGCCGTCGCTCATCTGGGCGCGCCCTCCTGTTGGAGCGTGATGGATTTAGCGGCGGGACCGACCGGCCGGTCGCCGGCGATCGTCGTGCGATGCATCAGGCGGCGCTGCCCGTCATAGTCGTTGATCGCGTAGTGCATGGCGCAGCGATTGTCCCATACCGCGAGCGCGTTCTTCCGCCAGCGGAAGCGGCAGGTGAATTCCGGCCGCGTCGCATGGTCATAGAGAAAGTCGAGCAGCGGCTTGCTCTCCGCTGCGGTCATGCCCGCAAAGCGCGTCGTATAGATCGGGTTGACGAAGAGCGCCTTGCGCCCGGTTTCGGGGTGGATGCGGATGACGGGATGGCCGCGCTCGATATCGGCCTCGGGATTGTTGCGGCTGATCGCGATCGAGCGGCTGGTGCGCAGATCGGCGGGCACGCCGTCGATGCCGTAGACATGGCCGCTATGCAGGGCGATGAGCCCGTCGAGCAGCCGCTTCATCCCGTCCGACAGGGCGTCGTAGGCGGCATACATGTTCGACCACAGCGTATCGCCGCCATAGGGCGGGATATCGAGCGCATAGAGCACCGAGCCGAGCGGCGGCTCTTCGAGGAAGCTGAAATCCGAGTGCCAGGCGCCGCCGAAGACGCTGATCTTCTGCTCATCGGCCTCCTTGAGCACGGCGATGATATCGGGATGCCCGTCGAGCGACTTGACATAGGGCATGCGGCTCAGCGCGCCGAAGCGTGCGCTGAACGCCTTGTGCTGCTCAGGCGTCAGCACCTGATCGTGGAAGAAGATCACGAGATGCTCGAGAAAGGCGCGCCTGATCTCGGCGAATTGCGCCGCCGGGAGGGCACGCGCGAGATCGACGCCGCCGATCTCGGCGCCGAGCGCGCCGGCGATGGGGTGAAGCTCAATCGTATCGTAGCCCGTCATCGGAATCCTCAGCTCGTGTAATCCGGCTCCTCGCGATCGAGCACGCGGCGCCAGGCATCAAGATGCAGGCGGGCATCGACCTTGTCGCCCCAGGGACCATTATAGCGCCGGCGCAGGCCGTCGGGCTGCTGGCGGAGCGTGCCGCCGCTCATGCGCGCCGTCATCTGGTACATGCAGGTACGCTCGGCGGCGTAAAGCTCGTCGAAGGCCTCGTGCACGGTCGGACCGACCACGGTGACGCCATGATTGGCCATGACGAGAACGGTCTTGTCGCCGAGCGCACGGGCGAGGCGGTCGCCCTCGTCGTTGCTGGCGGCCGGTCCGGTCGCCGCATCGTCATAGGCAATGCGATCGCCGAGAATGAGGTCGTTGTGATGCGACAGCGTCATCCTGCCGTCTTCGAGCAGCGACAGAGCGGTGAGATATTGCGGATGGACGTGCAGGACGCATTTCGCTGCCGGATTCTGGAGATGAATGCGGGCGTGGATATGGAAGGCGACCTTGCGCAGCTCGCCCTTGCCGCGCAGCACCTTGCCGTCGAGATCGCAGGTGATGAGATTGCTCGCGGTGACCTCTTGAAAGAGCATGCCGCGCGGATTGATGAGGAACAGATTGTCGCTGCCCGGCAGCATAAGGCTGTGATGATTGCCGATCTGCTCGTTCCAGCCGAAGCGCGAGCAGACGCGGAAGACCGCCGCCAGATCGCAGCGCAGCTGCCACTCCAGATCCTCGGCTTTACCGACTTCACGCAAGGCGGTCATGGCGGCGTTCCTCGATCGATGCTCGTTGGGCGAAGGCTGCCACGCTCAGCGGCAGGCGGCAAGGACGGCGGCGAGCTGGCCGCGCAGCGACGGCTCGCCGGGCAGAAAGGCGCGGTCGAAGGCGGCCGAGCCCATGGTGAAGGCGTCGACGCCTTCTGCGGCCAGCGCGGCGATGCGCGACGGCGAATCGATCGAGCCGGCGACGATCAGCCGACCTTTCAAGGTGGCGCGCGCCTCGCGGACGAGCTCGAGCGGGTCGCAATCGACCGCGCGATAGGCGAGGAGGTCGATGCCGCTGCAGCCGAGCGCGTCGCTGCGCCGACAATCCTCGGCGATCCGCGCGCCGTCGCCGCGCAGTTTCGTCGGATGGCCTTCCGGTCGCCCGACGAAGGGAAAGCAGCGGATCTCGGTGCCGGAAACCGCTTCCCGCATTGCCGTCATGTCGGTGCCGCCGAGCAGGCAGTCGACGCCGATCTCGCGCGCCCGCCTGGCGGCACGTTCGGCATCTGCCGTCGACAGGCTGACCACCTCCAGATAGCTCGTCGCGCCCGCCGCCTTGATGCGCCGGTTGAGCTGGTCGAGGATGTCGGGGCCGACGCCAATATCCTTGAAGCCGACATGGGCGATGCCGAGATCCACGATCTCATCGAACACGTCGAGGCAGTTTTCGACCGTCAGGTCGTTATGCGTCAGCATGAAGATGAAATCCATGGCGGCGATCAGACGGCTCTCTCTTGCGCTCGGCCGCATACCATACGCGATCCGAGCGCAAGATTTGAGTCCGCCATGGCGATGGCCGGTGGCGTCGCGATTGGACTATTTGTCGCTGTAATCCGTGCCGAGATGGAAGAGACAGTCGCCGCGCTCGGTGCGGCCGGGAATGCGCTTGCAGACGACGAGCCCGTCGCGCTCGAAATGGGCGATCGTCGGCTCGCGCCACGGCGTATCGGGAAAATGGACGGCGCCCGCCGCCTGGCCGGCCTTGACCTCCTCGCCGAGCTCGACATAGGGCTCGAAGAGGCCGTTATCCGGCGCATAGGTGTAATAACTCGGCCCGGCGACGACGACGAGCCGCGTCTTGCCCGGCTTCTCGTTGTGCAGCGGCTTGCGCAGGACGCCGAAATGGTCGAGCAGCCGCGCCGTGCCCTTCTCGGCGACGGCAAGCGCACTCGGCGTCACCGTGCCGCTGCCGCCGAGCTCGGTTCCCATATGGAGAACCTTGGCCCGCTCGGCGCCGCCGGTCAGGGTGCGGTCCTCGCCCTGCGGCGCATCGATCAGCATGCTGACCGGGGCGCCGAAGATCTCCATCAGCTTGGTCGTCTTGGCGCGCTCCGACTTGCTCTTGGCGCGGCGCGCCAGGGCGCTCGGAATGTACATCAGCGAGCTGCCGCCGGAGTGCAGGTCGATGGCGACATCGGCCATCGGCAGCAGCACCGACTCGATGAAATGCGCGATCATCTGCGTCGGCCCGCCATCGGGATTGCCCGGGAAGGTGCGGTTGAGATTGCCCTGGTCGATCGGCGAGGTCCGCATGCCGGCCATCGCCGCCGGGTAGTTGGCGGCGGACAGGATGATGATGCGGCCCTTGACGTCGTCGGCCTGCAGACGCCGGGTCAGCTTCATCAGCGTGACCTGGCCCTCGTACTCGTCACCGTGATTGCCGGAGACCAGAAGGACGGTCGGCCCCTTGCCGTTCTTGATGCAGGTGATCGGCATCGGCAGCCAGCCATAGGCCGAGCGATGCACCGAATGCGGCAGGCGCAGAAAGGCGGATTGCTTGCCCTCCTTGGTGAAATCGACTTCGGAATAAATTCTTGTTCTACTCATTGCGTATGGGTCTCCAGGAGCTGCGGTTCACGTCTCACGGCCGCTGAGGGCCGATTTGACTCGTTCGGGGGTGAAGGGAGCCCGCCGCAGACGCACCCCGGTGGCGTCGAAGACGGCGTTCGAGATGGCGGCGGCGGCGAGGGTGGTCGCCGGCTCGCCGACGCCCCAGGGCGGCTGGTCGAGACGCTGAATGAACTCGTGCTCGATGTCAGGCATCTCGGGGAAGGTGAGCAGGCGATAGGTGCTCCAATCGACGCTGGTGACGCGCGCCCGATCGAAGGTGATCTCCTCGTGCAGCGCGCGGCTGATCGACTGCAGCACGGCGCCCTCGATCTGATTGCGCGCGCCGTCGGGATTGACCGCGAGGCCGCAATCATGGCCGACGACGACGCGGGTGACGCGGATCGCGCCGCTGTCGCGGGCGACCTCGACCTCGAGAACCATCGCCACATAAGTCTCGGCGTTGTTGTACTGGATATAGGTGAGGCCGCGTCCGACGGATTTCTCGGCGGTGCCGGCAGCCGGGTTGGGCGACGGGCGCGCCACCCAATTGGCGCGCGCAGCGGTGCGCGTCAGCAGCTCGCTGCCGCGCTTGTCGGTGAGATGGCGAAGGCGGAATTCGAGCGGGTCCGCCGCCGCCGCCATCGCCAGCTCGTCCATGAAGGCTTCGTTCGCCAGGATATTCGCCATGCGCCCCGGCGCGCGCAGATGCGAGGGACGCAGCGGGGTGTCCTTGAGCCAATGGGCGACAACGCGCAGATTGGGGATGCGGTAAGGCGGCTTGGCGTTCTGCTGGACCTGGCCGGACGATTCGCCCTGTGGCTGGTCGATGCCGGCGGCCTCGGGCGCCAGCAGCGGAATGTTCGGCAGGCCCTTGGTGATCTCGGGCAGCCAGGTCTGGCTGTCCCAGGCGACGATCTTGCCGCTGGCGTCGAGCGTGCCGCGCAGCTCGAGCATCTGCGGCGGTCCCTTGGGGTCCCAGCCGTGCTCGTCCTCGCGCATCCATTGCACGCGCACGGGTCGGCCGATGAGCTGCGAGAGCAGCGCCGCCTCGATCGCGGCGTCCTCGTGACCGTTCATGCCGTAGCAGCCGGAGCCTTCGACGTAGACGAGGCGCACCTTGTCTTGCGGCAGGCCGAGCGTCTTGGCGAAATGCGGCCAGTATTTATGCGTGCTCTGCGAGGCAGTCCACACCGTCGCGCCCTCTCGCGTCACCTCGGCGACGCCGCAGGACGGGCCGATCGAACCATGGGTCTGGATCGGCCATTGATAAACTGCCGACAGCGTCTTGCTGCCGCTCGCCGTCTTGATGTCGCCGGCCTCGCCGAGCACCTCCTCGCGCACGATCGGCGTCGCGCGGACATGCTCGTAGAGCTTGTCCTGCTCGGGGAGCGTCGCGACGCTGGTCCAGCTCGCCTTGAGCTCGCGG
>WNFM01171186.1_pt4 | contig 19682 bp, 17 predicted proteins | sample 5400271 | NCBI WGS metagenome assembly WNFM01 (sample SAMN13153352, study PRJNA577476) | soil metagenome | isolation source: 60 cm saprolite on Douglas fir-dominated hillslope | place: USA:California | collected 2013-09-17
CCGGCGCAGCTCGCGCCGCGAATCAGCGCGCCGCTGCTGTGCCTCGTCGCCACGCGCGACCAGATCATCCCGCCGGCGCACGCCAAAAAGCTCTACGATGCCTGGGGCGGGCCGAAGCAATGGGTGGCGCTCGAGGATGCCGGCCACAACACCACTGACAGCCATCCGTTCTTCTGGCAGAACATCGAGCGCTTCCTGCATGAACGAATTCAATAAAGGCCTGCCGGAATAGCATCGATGCACGAACTGCTGAGCGCGCTGATCCTCGGGATCGTCGAAGGCCTGACCGAATTCCTGCCGATCTCCAGTACCGGTCACCTGATCCTCGCCGGCGAACTGCTGGGCGCGAATGATGAGCGCTGGGGCGTATTCAACATCGTGATCCAGACCGGCGCGATGCTCGCCGTGGTATGGGAGTACCGCGCTCGCTTCTTCAAATTTGATTTGAATTTGTACAAGAATCTTTTCATCGCCTTCATTCCGGCGGCCGTGCTCGGACTGCTGTTCTCGAAATACATAAAAGCCTATCTGTTCCACGCCGTGCCCGTTGCACTGGCCTTCATCGTCGGCGGAATCATTCTTCTTGTGGAAAGAAAGTCCTTTCAACCGAGAGTCGAAACCACGCCGGCGATGACCTGGCTGGACGCGCTGAAGGTCGGGTTGGCGCAGTGCTTCGCGCTGATTCCGGGTACCTCGCGCTCGGGCGCGACCATCATCGGCGGCATGCTGTTCGGCCTGTCGCGCCGGGCGGCGACCGAGTTCTCGTTTTTTCTCGCCGTGCCTACGCTCGTGGCCGCCGGCGCCTACGATCTCTGGAAGCATCGCGAGCTGTTTTCTGCCGGCGACCTCGGAATGTTCGCGGTCGGCTCGGCGGCCGCGTTCGTCTCGGCGTTCGTGGTGGTGCGCTGGCTGATCCGCTACGTCGCGACGCACGACTTCAAGCCGTTTGCCTGGTACCGGATCGTGTTTGGCTTTGTGGTGCTGCTGACGGCGTACTTCGGCTGGGTCGACTGGAAGGCCTAGAAAATGGGGACAGACCCCATTTTCAGTTCCCCCATTTTCAGGTCTGAGTCCAAGGTAATCCGGCTTTGCGCCAGCCGCCGACGCTGTTGCGGTGTTGCGCGGCGTCCTTGTCGCCCTCGAATCCCTCGAGCACGTTGTAGGTTTCCTTCCAGCCGGCGCGCATCGCCGCCTCGGCCGCGCTGTGCGAGCGGACGCCGGAGCGGCAGATGAACATTACGGCGTCGTCCTTGCCGGCGGCGGCGGCCAGCTCGCCGATGAATTCCGGGTTGGGCCTGTTGCCGGGATAGGTCTCCCACTCCACCGCGAGGCTTCCCGGGATGCGTCCGACATACCTCAGCTCGGGCTTGGTCCGCACGTCCACGAGCTTCGCTCCCGCCTGCATCAGCTCGTGTGCTTCCGAGGGCAGGAGGGCGCCGGCATAGGGAAGGCCCAGCTTTTTGGCCCGCTCGGCGGCCGCCTTCTTGATGGCTTTAGGGTCGCTCATGACTTGCGGATTATAGGTTTGACCGTCCCGCACCGGCGAAGTGCAAAAAGGGTCGAATCGCCCCTATACAGTGCATTTGCGTTGGGTAGAATGCCCCAAATCTTGCGCACGAACGGGGAGCATGACGTGCCCGAATTGGCACGGAATCTGCTCCCTGCCGATATCTACCACTACTAAATCAACTCGTTCAGGGGAAAAGAACATGGCGATGACGGCGGATGATGTCTTGAAGCTCGTCAAGGACAAGGAGGTCAAGTTCGTCGACTTCCGATTCACCGATACCCGCGGCAAGGAACAGCACGTCACGGTGCCGGTGAAGTACTTCAACAAGGAGAAATTCGAGCTGGGGCACGCGTTCGACGGTTCCTCCATCGCCGGCTGGAAGGGCATCCAGGCCTCCGACATGCTGCTGATGCCCGATCCCTCCTCGGCCCGCATGGACCCGTTCACCGACGAGCCGGTGCTCAACATCAGCTGCGATACGTACGAGCCCATGGACGGCAAGCCGTACACGCGTTGCCCGAGGGGCATCGCCAAGCGCGCCGAGACCTATCTCAAGTCGACCGGGCTGGGCGACGTGTCCTATTTCGGCCCCGAGCCCGAGTTCTTCATCTTCGACGGCGTGACCTGGAGCGTGGAAATGTCCGGTTGCTTTGTCAAGGTCAAGTCGGAGGAAGCTCCCTGGTCGTCAGGGATCGATTATGAATCCGGCAACATGGGACACCGCGCGCCGGTCAAGGGCGGCTATTTCCCGGTGCCTCCGACCGATACGCTGCTGGATATCAGGAACGCGATCTCGCTCGCGCTCGAGCAGCAAGGTGTGGAAGTCGAAGTGCACCACCATGAGGTAGGCGCGATGGGACAGAACGAGATCGGCACGCGCTTCGCGCCGCTCGTGCAGCGCGCCGACTGGATGCAGATTCTGAAGTACACGGTCTGGAACGTGGCCGCGTCGTACGGCAAGACCGCGACTTTCATGCCGAAGCCCATCGTCGGCGATAACGGCTCGGGCATGCACGTGCATCAATCGGTGTGGAAGGGCGGCAAGAACCTGTTCGCCGGGAACGGCTACGCCGGGCTGTCGGATTTCGCCATCCACTACATCGGCGGCATCATCAAGCACGCGAAGGCGCTGAACGCGATCACCAACCCCGGCACCAACTCGTACAAGCGCCTGGTGCCGGGTTTCGAGGCGCCGATCAACCTCGCCTATTCGGCGCGCAACCGCTCCGCCGCCTGCCGCATCCCATACGTGTCGAGCCCGAACGCGCGTCGCGTCGAGGTGCGCTTCCCGGATCCCACCACCAATGCATACCTCGCGTTCGCGGCGATGCTGATGGCGGGACTGGATGGCGTGCAGAACAAGATCCATCCGGGCGACCCGATCGACAAGGACATGTACCACCTGCCGCCGGAAGAGGCGGCCAAGGTGCCGCATGTGTGCGCCTCGCTGGAGCAGGCGCTCGACTGCCTGCGTGCCGACCACGCCTTCCTCACCAAGGGGGGGGTCTTCGACGACGATTTCCTCGAGTCCTACATCGCCCTGAAGGAAGACGAGATCACCCGCTTCCGCATGACGACGCACCCGGTCGAATTCGACATGTACTACGCTTCGTAGACTGCTGCTATTTGGGTGGCAGGAAAGGGCGGGTTACACCCGCCCTTTTCTTTTGGGCTAGACTCTTGTTTCATGCGCTGCCTTAGGGCATTGATTTCCTTGGTTTTCGGCCTGATTTTGCTGCCGGGCGCGGTCGTGCACGCGCAGGTCACGGAAATCTACAAATGCGTCGATGTTGGCGGCCGGCCGCTCTACACCAGCGACAAGAAAGACACCGCCGGCAAGAAATGCGAGCTGGTATCCCGCGAAATAAACGTCGTACCGGCGCAGAAGCTGCCGGTCCCGCGAGTCAGAGAAGCGGCGAGGGGCGAAGGATTTCCCAAGGAGTCGGCTTCCGACCGCGCGTCCGCCAAGGAGCGGCAGCGCGACATCCTGGAAAAGGAGTTGACGACCGAGCAAGAGCTGCTCGCCAGGGCGAAAAAGGATCTGGCCGACCAGGAATCGGTGCGCAGCGGCGACGAGCGCAACTACGCCCGCGTGCTCGATCGGCTGCAGCCCTTTAAGGACAACGTCGACCTTCACGAGAAGAACGTCGAAGCGCTAAGGCGCGAGCTCGGCAACCTGTTCCGCTAAGTGTCCCCGTTTTCAGGCCTGGATCTGCTCGCCACGGCCGTCGTCGCGCTCGACGACGCATTCGTCGTGCGCTACGCCAATCCCGCCGCGGAGAATCTGTTCGATACGGGGGCAAAGAGCCTGATCGGGCAGCCCTTCCTGGCGTTGTTCTCCGAGCGCGCCGAGCTCGAGCGCGCGCTCGACGAGGCGCGTGTCACGCACTGGGACTACTCGGCACAGAACGTCACCTTCAGCCGCCTGGGCCGCGACCCGCTGCCGCTCTCCTGCGTAGTGACCCGTATCGACGCTGCCGGGCTGGCGCTGCTTGCGGAGCTGAGGCCGATCGAAGAGCAGCTGCGCCAGGCGCGCGAGGAGCGGCTGGTATCGGGGCAGCAGTCGAACCGCGAGCTGATCCGGAATCTCGCGCACGAGATCAAGAACCCGCTAGGTGGTCTGAGAGGGTCCGCTCAATTGCTTGAAAGGGAACTTGATAAACCCGAGCTGCGCGAATACACCCAAGTCATTATCAAAGAGGCCGACCGGCTGCAGGGCCTGATGGACCGTATGCTGACGCCGCACCGCGCTCCGCGGGTCGAGCCGGTAAGCATTCATGAGGTGCTGGAGCGCGTGCGCAGCCTGGTGGAAGCCGAGTTCTCGCTGGAAATCCTCCGGGACTACGATCCCAGCCTGCCCGAGATCGTGGGGGACCGGGAGCAGCTCATCCAGGCGGTCCTCAACGTAGCCCGCAACGCGGCCCAGGCGGGCAGCAAAACCATTACTTTTTGCACGCGCTCGGTCCGCCAGATGACCATCCTGCGGCACCGCCACAAGCTGGCACTAGAATTGCAAGTAATTGACGATGGCCCCGGCATACCGGAAGGGATCCAGGACCGGATCTTCGATCCGCTCGTGTCCGGGAGGGAAGGCGGCAGCGGCTTGGGACTCTCGCTCACGCAGACGTTCGTCCAGTACCACCAGGGCGTGGTCGAGTTCGAGTCCCGCCCGGGCCGCACAATATTCAGGATCCTGCTGCCACTGACATGAAACCGGTCTGGATCGTCGACGACGACCGCTCAATCCGCTGGGTGATGGAGAAGGCCCTCAGCCGGGAAGGCATAGCCTATAACTCGTTCGCCTCCGCGCAGGAGGCGCTCGACGCGCTCTCGGGCGGTGCCCCCGAAGTGCTGGTTTCGGACATCCGGATGCCCGGGCTCTCGGGCCTGGAGCTGCTGCAAGCGGTGAAGGACCGTCATCCCGCAGTGCCGGTGATCGTGATGACGGCCTATTCCGACCTGGATTCGGCGGTTGCCGCCTTCCAGGGGGGCGCTTACGAATATCTTCCCAAGCCGTTCGACGTTGACCAGGCGGTGGAGCTCATCCGCCGCGCGCTCGACGAGAGCCGCCGCGAGGCGGAGGCTATCGAGCCGGCCACCGACGCGCCCGAGATCCTCGGTCACGCCCCGGCGATGCAGGAGGTCTTCCGCGCTATCGGTCGCCTGTCGCAGTCGAGCGCGACGGTCCTGATCACGGGTGAATCGGGAACCGGAAAGGAGCTTGTTGCGCGCGCGCTGCACCGTCATAGTGCGCGCGCCGACAAGCCGTTCATCGCTATCAATACGGCGGCAATGCCCAAGGACCTGCTCGAGTCCGAGCTCTTCGGCCACGAGCGAGGATCGTTTACCGGCGCGCAGCAGCAGCGTCGCGGCCGCTTCGAGCAGGCGGAAGGCGGGACCCTGTTCCTCGACGAGATCGGCGACATGCCGGCGGAGCTGCAGACGCGGCTGCTGCGCGTGCTGTCCGACGGCAGCTTTTACCGCGTCGGCGGCCATCAGCAGATGACGGTGAATGTCCGCGTCATCGCCGCCACGCACCAGGATCTTGATCAACGCGTGCGCGAGGGGTCGTTCCGCGAAGATCTCTTTCACCGGCTGAACGTCATTCGTCTGCGGCTGCCGAGCCTGCGCGAGCGCTCCGAGGACGTGCCCCTGCTCGCGAAACATTTCCTCGCCTTGAGTGCGCGGCAGCTCGGCGTCGACGCGAAGCGCCTCTCTGAGGACGCGTTGCAGCACCTCTCGCGGCTCGAATTCAAAGGCAACGTGCGCCAGCTGGAAAACCTGTGCCACTGGCTCACGGTGATGGCGCCGGGTCAGGTCATCGACACGGGCGATCTGCCCGCCGAGTTCCGCGATCAGGCAGCGAGCGTGGCCTCCGACTGGCTGGCCGCGCTCGAGCGCGAGGCCGAGCGGCGCCTGGCGCGCGGCGAGACCGGCATCCTCGATGAGCTCAGCCGCCAGTTCGAGCGGGCGCTCATCACCAAGGCGCTCGCCCGCACCGGCGGACGGCGCATCGAGGCGGCGAGCCTGCTCGGCATGGGCCGCAACACCATCACGCGCAAGATCCACGAACTCGGCATCGAGGGCGACGACGCCGAGGAATAGCTAGGCAGCTTTCGCCTTCTTGCGGTTCATTTCCAGCTTGGCGTCGACCAGCCGCACTACCTCGTCGAGCGCGTCCAGGCGCATGCCCTTCTGCTTCGCGATGGTCTGCACCAGACGATCGACGCGCTCGATATTCGGTGCGCCGCCAAACAGCGCCCGCGCGGCAGAGGAGGGATTCGCGAGCCCCAGCGCCGCCGCGGCGTATTTCTCGAACGGCACCAGGTCCTTCTCGTTCGCGCCGAGAGAGATGCAGAGCTTGACGACCCAGCTGTAGACGGCGCGCGAAGCTTCGAGGTCGCTATGCACGGCTTCCTTGATCGGCCGCATGCCGTCTTTCGTGATGCAGCGGTAGTTGCCGGCGATCAGCATGGCCCATTTCGCCAGCGGCACGAAGACCGAGTCGTGCACCTTCAGTTTTACCGGCAGCTCCATTTTTTCAAAGCGAGCCGCCTCGATGCCGGCTTCCAGCCGCCGCAGGATTTCGGTATGCGCGTCGGAGGGAAATCGCGCCGACTTGAAATTGGTCGGCAGCCTGACCTGCAGCACGTTGATTTTCTCTTCCGGCGGACGAAATGCCTGGGGGTCCGGGCTGCACAGCGTCATCAGCGCCGGATCGAAGCTATCCCATACCGCCGGATCCGTGTAGCAGCTGCGGCAGGCGTTTGCGGAGACGCCGGGGATGCGCGCAAGGTAAGGCGGCGGCGGCATGTTCATGATGGACATGCACGGGACCTTGGCTTTCGCGATCGCTTCCAGCAGCTCCCGCACGCCAGGCGACCCGTACTGCGGCTCCTGCATGGCGAGCGCCACGAGGTCGTAGCCGGAGGGTTTGATCGCCGCCGGGACGTCCGCGGAGAGCTTGCCCGGCAGTTTCCGCGAATCGATTTCGACCAGCCCCTCCCTGCCCTTGACCGGCAAGCGCACGCGCGTGCCTTCCTTGTTGATCAGCTCGGCTTCGGCGGGAAGGCAGACGAGCTTTACCGTATGGCCCGCGAGCAGGAGCTTGGTGGCGAGCAGGGAGCCGTAAGAGGCGCCCATGATCAATATCTTGTAGGTCATTGAAATCTCACGATGTGAAATGCGACCCCGACAACCGGGAAGAAAGGCTACTCCTATCAGGGCACCTTTTCATGTTGCAGTGCCGCATTTCAGTACATAGAATGGGGGCGTGAGCACCTCCGTCATCGACTCAACGCAAGCTGCGGTCCTCGGCCGGGTTACGCCGGAATTTGCTCAGATTCTCACACCCGCAGCGCTAGCGTTCGTCGCCAAGCTGCAGCGCAAATTTGGTGCGCGACGCAAGACGCTGCTCGAAAACCGCGCGGCCCGGCAGAAACAGTTCGACGCCGGCGCGCTGCCGGACTTTCTGCCAGAGACGCAGGCCATCCGGGAAAAAGACTGGCGCGTGGCGCCACAGCCGAGGGACATGCTCGATCGCCGCGTCGAGATCACCGGCCCGACCGACCGCAAGATGGTGATCAACGCGCTCAATTCAGGCGCATCGACCTTCATGGCCGATTTCGAGGATGCGAACTGTCCGACCTGGCACAACATGATCGACGGACAGGTCAACCTGCGCGACGCGGTAAGGCGCAACATCACACTGCAGCAGGGCGGCAAGCGCTACCAGCTCAACGAGAAGACCGCGGTGCTGATCCCGCGGCCCCGCGGCTGGCATCTGGACGAGAAACATGTCCAGGTCGAGGGCGCGCCCGTATCGGGCAGCCTGTTCGACTTTGCGCTGTTCTTCTTCCACAACGCCAGAGAGCTGATCGCGCGCGGCTCGGGGCCTTATTTCTACCTGCCGAAGATGGAGTCGCACCTCGAAGCGAGGCTGTGGAACGATATTTTCGTATTTTCGCAAAAGGAACTGGGCATCCCGCAGGGAAGCATCAAAGCCACGGCGCTCATCGAAACCGTGCTCGCCGCGTTCGAGATGGACGAGATCCTGTACGAGCTGCGCGAGCACTCGGCCGGCCTCAACATCGGGCGCTGGGACTACATCTTCTCCTGCATCAAGAAATTCCGCGCCAACCACGATTTCTGCCTGGCGGACCGCGCGCAGGTGACGATGACGGCGCCGTTCATGCGCGCGTATGCCCTGGGCCTGGTGAAGACCTGCCATCATCGCGGCGCGCCGGCGATGGGCGGCATGGCGGCGCAGATTCCGATCAAGAACGATCCCGCGGCCAACGAGGCCGCGCTGGAGAAGGTCCGCCAGGACAAGCTGCGCGAGGTCACCGATGGCTGCGACGGCACCTGGGTGGCGCATCCGGGCCTGGTCCCGATCGCCAAGCAGGTGTTCGATCAGCACATGCCCGGGCCGAACCAGTACGCCCGCCAGCGGCCCGACGTCAACGTGACGGCGAAGGATTTGCTGAATTTCCAGCCCGACAAGCCGGTCACCGAAGCCGGTATCCGGAACAACATCTCGGTCGGCATCCAGTATCTCGGCGCCTGGCTCGCGGGCAACGGCTGCGTTCCGGTGTTCAACCTGATGGAAGACGCCGCCACCGCGGAAATCTCGCGCTCTCAGATCTGGCAGTGGATACGCTCGCCGAAGGGTGTTCTCGACGACGGCCGCAAGGTCACCGCCGAGCTCTTCAAGCAGCTGCTTGGCGAGGAGCTGCCCAAAGTCAGGGCCTATCTCGGCGAGGCCGCCTACCAGGCGGGCAAATACGGGCAGGGCGCGAAGCTGTTCGAGAAAATCACGCTCGGCGAGTACGTCGAGTTCCTTACGCTCCCCGCTTACGAGCTGATCGACTAGAGATTCAGGTCGGCGAGGACGGGCGTGTGGTCCGAAGGGCGCTCCCGCTCGCGCGGGCCCCGGTCGATCCTGCAGCCGACGCAGCGCGCAGCAAGCTCGGGTGACAGCAGAATCTCGTCGATGCGCAGCCCCCAGCCGCGCTGGTAGGCCATCAGCCGGTAGTCCCACCAGGTGAATTCTTTTTCCGGCTGATCGAACAGCCTGAACGCGTCCTTGAAGCCGATCTCCAGCAGCCGGCGAAACGCCTTGCGCTCCGGCTCCGACACGTGGATCTCGCCTTCCCAGCGCTTCGGATTGTGTACGTCGCGATCCTCGGGCGCGACGTTGAAATCGCCGAGCACGGCGATGCGCGGCTGGCGCGCCAGCTCGTCCTTCATCCAGGCGGCCAGCGCTTCGAACCACTTCAGCTTGTAGACGTACTTCTCGGATTCCAGCGATTGTCCGTTGGGCGCATAAATGCAGATGACCCGGGTGTCACCGACGGTCGCGCCGATCACGCGCCGGAGTTCATCCGCAAAATTCGGAATGCCGTGCCGCACATCGGCCGGCTCGGCACGCGCGAGGATCGCAACGCCGTTGTAGGATTTCTGCCCGCAGAAGACCGCCTGATAGCCGGCGGCGCGCAGCTCGCCGAGCGGAAAATTGGCGTCTTCGGTCTTGGTCTCCTGAAGGCACATGACGTCCGGCTTCTCGGACCCAAGCCAGTCGAGCAGGTGAGGGAGCCGGACCTTGAGCGAATTGACGTTCCAGGTCGCGAGCCTGAAGGCCAATTTCTTGCGCTTACTTCTTCCGTGCGCGCCGCTGCGGCGGCGCCCCGGGCGCGTACGGACCGGTCGGCTTTGTCTCTTCCTCGGCCGGTTTGACGGGCTCCGCGCGAGGCGCTTCGCGGTCTTCGGCCGAGACATAGCCCTCCGGCGGCGGCGGTGCCGCCTGCGCGCGAGGCGGTAGCAGGCCTGCCTTGGGATACCGCGCGGCATCGAGCAGCGCGTCGTAAGCGCCTTGCTCGAATCCCGATTGAACGCTCCTGCCCACGACAAGCACCGGAACCTGGTTGTTGCCGGAAAGTCGCTTGACCTCTTCGATCATCCGCTCTTCCCAGACTTGAATTTCCTGGAAAGGCACGGCACGCTTATTAAGCGCATCGCGCGCGCGGGCGCACGGCTGCTTGCAGTCGGGCGCGGTGTAGAGCACCACCGGGAAGTCCTTCATCGCCTGCGCCAGCTCGAAGGGCGTCTGGGCCGGCTCCGCCGCGCTGGCCGCGGGATTCTTCGTCTGCACGTCCCTCGCTGTGGGAGGCGGCGGCGTGTCGGTGATATTCACGCGGCCCTTCTCGTCGATCCAGCGGTAGAGCTGCGCCTGCGCAGCGCCGGCGGCGACAATAATCAGCAGCGCGAAGGACAGCTTCATCATGCAGCGCGACTGCATCATGAAGAAATCATACCATTGTGTTTGAGCAGCGCATCGACGCGCGGCTCGCGGCCGCGGAAGGCGCGGAACGACTCCGCGGCGGGGCGGCTGCCGCCCACAGCGAGAATCTCGTCGCGAAAGCGTTTGCCCGCCTCCGGGCTCAAGACGCCGTTTTCCTCGAAGAAACCATAGGCATCGGCGGAGAGCACCTCGGCCCACTTGTAACTGTAGTAGCCCGCGGCATAGCCGCCGCCGAATATATGCGAGAAGTTGTTGGGGAAGCGGTTGTACGCGGGCGGCTTGAGCACCGCGATCCGCTCGCGCACTTCCTGCAGCAGTTCGAGGGCGGTGCGGCCTGCAGCAGGGTCGAAGTCCGAATGCAAACGCATGTCGAACACCGCAAATTCGATCTGCCGCAGCATCGCGAGCCCGCTCTGGAAATTCTTCGCCGCGATCATCTTGTCGAACAGCTCGCGTGGAATAGGCGCGCCGCTATCCACGTGGCGCGTCATATGGCGCAGCACTTCCTGCTCCCAGCAGAAGTTCTCCATGAACTGGCTGGGCAGCTCAACCGCGTCCCATTCGACACCGTTGATGCCCGAGACGCCGAGGTCCTCGACACGGGTCAGCAAATGATGCAGCCCATGGCCGAACTCATGAAACAGCGTCAGCACCTCATCGTGGGTGAAGAGCGCCGGCCTGCCCCCCACGGGCCGCGAGAAGTTGCAGTTGAGATAGGCGACCGGGGTCTGCATCTGCGCGCCTTTCCTGCGCCGCGAGATCGCGTCGTCCATCCAGGCGCCGCCACGCTTGGTTTCGCGCGCGTAGAGGTCCATGTAGAACTGCCCAACCAAGGCCCCGGAGGCATCGCGGATCTCGTAGAACCGCACGTCCCCGTGCCAAACGGGAGCCTTTGAAGAAAGTATTTTTACCTGGTAAAGAACTTCGGCGAGATGAAACAGCCCGGCGATCGCCGCGTCCTCGGGAAAGTACTGCTTTATCTCCTGGTCGGAGAACGAATAGCGCCGGGCGCGCAGCTTCTCCGAGGCGTAGGCAACGTCCCACGCCTGAAGCTCTTCAATATGCAGTTCACTCCGTGCAAATGCACGAAGCTCCGCCGCGTCGCGCTCAGCGAAGGGGTGCGCGCGGCGCGCGAGATCCTCGAGGAAGGCCAGCACCTCGGCGGATGACTGCGCCATCTTCGGCACCAGCGACACCTCGGCGAAATTCGGGTAGCCCAGCAGTTGCGCCATCTCGCGGCGCAGCTCGACGATGCGCGCGATGAGCGGGGCGTTGTCCCATTCGGGCTTGCCGAATTCGGACGCGCGGGTCGTGCTCTCGCGGTAGAGCGTCTCGCGCAACGCCCGGTCGTCGGCGTATTGCAGCACCGGCATGTAAGACGGCGCATGCAGCGTGAATTTCCACCCCGGCTTCTTGTCCTTTTCCGCCGCCTCGCGCGCCGCCGCGAGAATGTCATCCGGGATTCCGGGGGTTCTTGCTTCATCGACCACGATGGAATAGGCGTTCGTCGCATCGAGAATATTTTCCGAGAACTTTGCGCCCAGGCGGGAGAGTTCTTCCTGGATCTCGGCGAAGCGCTTCTTCTTGTCCGGCGCCAGCTCCGCGCCGCTGAGGCGGAAATCGCGCAGGGCGTTCTCGACGATCTTCTTTCTTGCCGGGGAAAGCCGGGCAAATTCGGCCGACGCGCGCAGTTTCCTGTATTTCTCGAAAAGAGCTTCATTCTGGCCGAGCTCGGTCCAGTATTGCGTGAGCTTGGGGAGATTGGCGCTGTAGGCCTCGCGCAGCGCCGGGCTGTCCAGCACGGCATGAAGGTGCGACACCTGCCCCCACGCCCGCCCGATGCGCTCGTTGGTATCCTCGAGCGGCGCGACGAACGCATCCCATGTCGCGCCCGCATGAGTGACCGCCGCTACCGTGGCGCGTCCTTCGGCGAGCAGCTGATCCACGGCCGGAGACACGTGTTCCGCCTTCAGATCTGAAAATCTGGGAAGACCCGAAAAGTCCAAAAGCGGATTCATGACGAGGCGGCTTTGACGCAGTTCTCCAGAAGCATCGCGATCGTCATCGGGCCGACCCCGCCGGGAACCGGCGTGATCCAGCCGGCGATCTCCTTGACGGCGTCGAAATCGACGTCGCCGGCGAGCGAGCCGTCGGCAAGCCGGCTGATGCCGACGTCGACGACGCAAGCGCCAGGTTTGACCATGGCGGCGCCGACGAGTTTCGCGCGGCCCGCGGCCGCGATCAGAATGTCGGCCTCCTTCGTCACGCGCTCAATGTTCTGCGATTTCGAATGACATATTGTGACCGTCGCATTCTTTTGCAAGAGCAGCAGCGCGAGCGGCTTGCCGACGATGCTCGAGCGGCCGATCACCACGGCGCTGCGCCCGGCGAGCGGCACGCCGGCCTGCTCGAGAAGGCGCATTACGGCGGCGGGTGTGCATGGCACGACCCGCGGTCTGCCCGACACGAGCGCGCCGAGATTGGCGGGATGAAAGCCGTCCACGTCCTTCGCCGGAGAGACTGCCTCCAGGATTTTTCCGCTGTCGATTTGCTTGGGCAGCGGCAGCTGCACCAGGATGCCGTGCACGGCAGGGTCCTCATTGAGCGCTGCGACGCGGTCCAGCAATTCGTCCTGCCGGACTGAAGATTCATATTCGAACTGGACGGAGTGCACCCCGGTTTCCTCGCAGGCGCGCGACTTGTTGCGCACGTACGCGCGCGAGGCGGGGTCATCTCCGGCGAGGATCACGGCCAGTCCGGGACGCACACCGCGCACGGCGAGCCTGGCGACCGTTTCCTTGACCGACGCGCGCACTGCGGCCGCCAGCGTTCTGCCGTCCAGAATGCGTGCGCTCATGGGGGCGGGCAGTCTACCACCACCGCTCGTTCGGAGTGCCGCGCGGCGGCGTGGTGGCGGGCCACTTGAGCGCAGGGGGCCGGCGTATTAAGCTTCGCTCACCCCTCCGCTGTAAATCCCAAGCCAAAAGCTCAGGAGCAAGCCATGTCCGCCGTTCCGCAATTTCCCGCCGCGAACGATCCCGATTCGCTCGAGACCCAGGAATGGCTCGATGCGCTCGAAGCGGTGCTCGAGCGCGAAGGCCCGGAGCGCGCGCATTTTCTGCTCGAGCGGCTGATCGACAAGGCGCGCCGCTCCGGCGCCTACATACCGTTCTCGCCGAACACGGCGTACATCAACACGATTCCGCCGCACATGGAGGAGCGCTCGCCGGGCAATGTCACGCTCGAGGAGCGCATCCGTTCCATCTGCCGCTGGAACGCGATGGTGATGGTGGCGCGCGCCAACAAGAGCGACGACGAGCTCGGCGGCCACATCGCGACCTTTGCCTCGGTGGGCACGCTGTTCGGCACCGGGCAGCAGCATTTCTGGCACGCGCCGCACGACGGCCACGGCGGCGACCTCATCTACTTCCAAGGCCACTCCTCGCCGGGCGTCTACGCGCGCTCGCTCATGGAAGGTCGCCTGCCCCCGGATCGGCTGCTCAACTTCCGCCGCGAGGTCGACGGCAAGGGCGTGTCCTCGTATCCGCATCCCTGGCTGATGCCGGATTACTGGCAGTTCCCGACGGTGTCCATGGGTCTGGGTCCGATTCAGGCCATCTACATGGCGCGCTACCTCAGGTACCTCGAAGCGCGCGGGCTGGCGCAGACGGCGAACCGCAAGGTCTGGGTATTTTGCGGCGACGGCGAGATGGACGAGCCCGAGTCGCTCGGTGCGATCGGCCTCGCGGCGCGCGAGAGGCTCGACAACCTGGTGTTCGTCGTCAACTGCAACCTGCAGCGCCTCGACGGCCCGGTGCGCGGCAACGGCAAGATCATCCAGGAGCTCGAAGGCGACTTCCGCGGCGCCGGCTGGAACGTCATCAAGGTGATCTGGGGTTCGTACTGGGATCCGCTGCTCGCGCGCGACCAGGAAGGCCTGCTGCTGCGCATCATGGAGGAGACCGTCGACGGCGAATACCAGAACTACAAGGCGAACGACGGCGCCTTCGTGCGCAAGAACTTCTTCGGCAAGCACCCGAAAGTGCTCGAGATGGTCTCACGCATGAGCGACGAGGACATCTGGCGCCTCAATCGCGGCGGCCATGATCCGCACAAGGTTTACGCGGCGTATGCCGCCGCGGCGAAGCACAAGGGCCAGCCTACCGTGATCCTCGCCAAGACGATCAAGGGCTTTGGCATGGGCAAACAGGGCCAGGCGAAGAACCCCACGCACCAGTTGAAGAAGATCGACACCGCAACCATCAAGGAGATGCGGGACCAGTTCAACATCCCGATCCCGGACGACAAGCTCGACGAGCTGCCCTTTTACATCCCGCCGGCGGACGCGCCGGAGATGAAGTACCTGCACGAGCGCAGGAAGGCGCTCGGTGGCTACTTGCCGCAACGCCGGCGCAAGGCCGACAAGGTTCCAGCCGTTCCGCCGCTGTCGGTGTTCGATCAGTTGCTCAAGGGCTCGGGCGAGGGCCGCGAAATTTCGACCACCATGGCCTTCGTGCGCGGGCTTACCGCGCTGATCCGGGACAAGGAGATCGGCAGGCACATCGTGCCTATCGTCCCCGACGAGGCGCGCACCTTCGGCATGGAGGGCATGTTCCGCCAGCTCGGCATCTTCGCCGCCGAGGGCCAGAAGTACGAGCCGGTCGACAAGGACCAGGTGATGTACTACCGCGAGGACAAGCAGGGCCAGATCTTGGAAGAGGGCATCAACGAAGCCGGCGCTTTTTCCTCCTGGATCGCCGCGGCGACCTCGTACAGCCATTCGAACCAGGTGTCGGTGCCGTTCTACATCTTCTACTCGATGTTCGGCATGCAGCGCATCGGCGATCTCGCCTGGGCCGCCGCCGATCAGCGCGCGCGCGGATTCCTCCTCGGCGCTACCGCGGGCAGGACTACGCTCAACGGCGAAGGCCTGCAGCACGAGGACGGCCATTCGCACGTCCTCTCGTCGGTGATCCCGAACTGCATTTCCTACGACCCGACCTACGGGCACGAGGTGGCGGTGATCGTTCACGACGGCCTGCGCCGCATGGTGACCAATCAGGAGGACGTCTACTACTACATCACCCTGATGAACGAGAACTACGAGCATCCTGCGATGCCCCAGGGCGTGGAGCAGGGAATCCTCAAGGGCATGTATCTGCTGCGCGAATCGAAATCGAAAGCGAAGTCGCGCGTGCAGCTGCTCGGCTCCGGGACCATCCTTCGCGAAGTGCTCGCCGCGGCCGAGCTTCTGGAAGCCGACTGGGGCGTGGCCGCCGATGTCTGGAGCGCCACCAGCTTCACCGAGCTGCGACGCGACGGGCTGGCGGCGGACCGCTGGAACATGCTGCACCCCGAGTCGAAGCCGCGCGTGCCGTATTTAACCGAGGTTTTGGAAAAACGCCCTTCTGGTCCTGTGGTCGCCGCAAGCGATTACATCAAGACCTTCGCCGACCAGATCCGCCCGTTCATGCCGAAGGAGCGCGCCTACCGCGTGCTCGGCACGGACGGCTTCGGCCGCTCCGACTCGCGCGCCAGGCTGCGCCACTTCTTCGAGGTGAATCGCTATTTCGTGACGATAGCCGCATTGAAAGCGCTCGCCGATCAGGGCGAGGGCAAAGCGAAGGCGGTCGCGGACGCCATCAAGAAGTACGGGGTCGATCCAGAGAAACCAGATCCAACTACGGTATGAACTGCGCGGCATGAGCCAGGTTGTCGTACCGGACATCGGCGACTTCAAGGAAGTCGAGGTCATCGAGGTCCTCGTCAAGCCTGGCGACGCGGTTTCCAAGGAGCAGTCGCTGATCACGCTCGAGTCGGACAAGGCGACGATGGAGATTCCGTCGCCCGAAGCCGGGGTGGTGAAAGAGGCCGAGCAGGGCGAGGTCAAGGCGAAGACGGTCGCCGACGCGATCAAGAAATACGGCATCGATCCCGAGAAAGCGGACCCGACGACCGTATGAGCCAGGTTGTCGTACCCGACATCGGCGACTTCAAGGAAGTCGAGGTCATCGAGGTCCTGGTCAAGCCGGGCGACACGGTGGCAAAGGAGCAGTCGCTGGTTACGCTCGAGTCGGACAAGGCGACGATGGAGATTCCCTCACCGGGCGCCGGGGTGGTGAAAGAGCTCAAGATCAAGGTCGGGGACAAAGTCTCGAAGGGCTCCCCGATTCTCGTTCTCGAGTCGAAGGCAGGATCCAAAACGCCGGCAGCGCCCAGGCAGGAAACGGCGAAACCTGCGGCGCCGGCGCGCCAGGCCGAGGCTCCCGCGGTCGCCGCGACCGCAGCGGTCAGCACCCGGCCGGTTCCCCGCGAGCCGCACGAAGAAACGGGCGTCAAACCGCATGCTTCTCCGTCGGTTCGAAAATTCGCTCGCGAGCTCGGGGTCGATCTTTCGCGCGTCCAGGGAAGCGGGCCCAAAGGGCGGATCCTGCACACGGATGTTCAGGCCTATGTCAAAGGCGCTCTTTCGAAAGCGCCTGCTCCTGCAACGGCGAGAGGCGGCGGCGCGCTTCCATTCAACCTTCCGGCCTGGCCGGAAGTTGATTTTGCCAAGTTCGGGCCGATCGAGTCGAAGCCCCTGCCGCGCATCCAGAAGCTGTCCGGTCCTTACCTGCACCGCAACTGGATATCGATCCCGCACGTCACGCAGTTCGACGAGGCCGACATCACCGACCTGGAAGCCTTTCGCAAGGCGCAGACCGTCGAGACCGAGAAGAAGGGTTTCAAGCTGACGATGCTCGCTTTCATGATCAAAGCCTGCGTCACCGCGCTGCGCCAGTACCCGCAGTTCAATTCGTCGCTCGACAAGTCGGGCGAGAACCTCATCATCAAAAAGTACTTCCACATCGGCGTTGCCGTGGACACCGCGGGCGGCCTGGTCGTACCGGTGGTGCGCGATGCGGACCGCAAGGGCGTGTTCGACATTGCGCACGAGCTATCCGACATCTCGAAGCTTGCGCGCGACGGCAAGCTCAAGCCCGGCGACATGCAGGGCGGCACGTTCTCCATCTCGAGCCTCGGAGGTATCGGCGGAACCGCGTTCACACCGATCATCAATGCGCCGGAGGTTGCCATTCTGGGCGTATCGCGGGGCGCCACCAAGCCGGTGTGGAACGGCAAGGAGTTCACGCCTCGCCTGATGCTGCCGCTGGCGCTCTCCTACGATCACCGCGCCATCGATGGCGCGACCGCCGCGCGCTTCAGCACCTATCTGGTTTCAGTGCTGTCGGATATCCGGAGACTGATCCTCTGATGGCCGGCACCGAGGTCAAAGTCCCCGACATCGGAGACTTCAAGAACGTCGAGGTCATCGAGGTCCTGGTCAAGCCGGGCGACGCCGTGGAGAAGGAGCAGTCGCTCATCACCCTGGAGTCCGACAAGGCGACGATGGAGATCCCGTCGCCCGGCGCCGGCGTGGTGAAAGAGCTGAAGGTCAAGCTCGGCGACAAGCTCTCCGAGGGGTCCGTGATACTGGTTCTGGAGGCGGCGCAGTCCGAAAGGCCCGCTCTTCAGCAACCTGTCGTTGAAAAATCTCAAGCTGCGAAAGCGTCAACTGCGGTCTCCGCCGACCTTGAATGCGACGTTCTGGTACTGGGCGCGGGCGTCGGCGGCTACTCTGCGGCTTTTCGCGCTGCCGACCTCGGCCTGAAGACAGTCCTCGTCGAGCGCTATCCGACCCTCGGCGGAGTCTGCCTGAATGTAGGCTGCATCCCCTCCAAGGCGCTGCTGCATACTGCAGCGGTGATGGACGCCGCGCGCGAGCTCGCGGCGCACGGCATCGCCTTCGGCGAGCCGGGCGTCGATCTGGAGAAGCTGCGGGCGTTCAAGGGCAAGGTGGTAGGCAAGCTCACCGGCGGCCTCGCCGCGATGGCGAAGATGCGCAAGGTGACCGTGTTGCAAGGCGTCGGGGTTTTTCAGGATTCGCATAATCTTTCAGTTGAAGAGAAGAACGGAAAAAAAACCGTCCGCTTCAGCTCGGCGATCATCGCGGCGGGCTCGCAGGCCGCGAAGCTCCCCTTCCTCCCGGACGACCCGCGCATCGTGGATTCGACCGGCGCGCTCGAGCTGCGCAGCCGGCCGAAGAAGCTGCTGGTCATCGGCGGTGGCATCATCGGCCTCGAGATGGGCACGGTGTACTCGACGCTCGGCGCCCGCATGGACGTGGTCGAAATGATGGACGGCCTGATGCTCGGCGCCGACCGCGATCTGGTCGCGGTGTGGCAGAAATTCAATGCCAAGCGCTTCGACAATATTCTGCTGAAGACGAAGACGGCGAAGGTTGAAGCCACCTCTCAGAATCTCAAGGTGTTTTTTGAAGGTGAAAAGAAGGATTCCCAGACCTACGACATGATCCTCGTATCCGTCGGCCGGGTGCCGAACGGCAAGAAGATCGGCGCGGAAAAGGCGGGCGTCGCCGTAACCGAGCGCGGCTTCATCGAGAGCGACTCCCAGATGCGCACCAACGTCCCGCACATCTATTCGATCGGCGACATCCGCTGCAATCCGATGCTCGCGCACAAGGCGGCGCACGAGGGCCACACCGCGGCCGAGGCGGCGGCGGGACAGAAATCGCATTTCGACGCGCGCGTCATTCCATCGGTGGCGTTCACCGATCCGGAGATCGCCTGGGTCGGCTTGACCGAGGACGAAGCAAAGAAAAGCGGCACGGCGATCGGCGTCGCGAAGTTTCCCTGGTCCGCTTCGGGCCGCGCCATCGCCAATGCCCGCGATGAAGGCTTCACCAAGCTCGTCTTCGACGCCGAGAATCATCGCATCGTCGGCGGCGCTATCGTCGGCACGGGCGCCGGCGACCTGATCAGCGAGCTCGCGCTCGCGGTGGAGATGGGCGCGGACGCGACCGACATCGGCAAGACCATCCATCCGCACCCGACGCTCGGCGAATCCGTCGGCATGGCGGCGGAGCTGTTCGAGGGCGTTTGCACCGACATGCCGCCACAGCGCAAAAAATGACCCAGGACGAGCTGAAGAAAAAAGTCGCGCAGGAGGCGCTCAAGCACGTCGTCGAAGACGCCGTGGTCGGCGTCGGCTCTGGATCGACCGTCTTCATGTTCATTGAATTTCTTGCAACGATAAAAAACCGAATCGAAGGCGCCGTGGCCGCCTCGGAGGCAAGCGCCGAGCGCCTGAAAAAGCACGGCATCCGGGTGTTCGACCTGAATAGCGTCGACGAGCTGCCGGTCTACGTCGACGGCGCCGACGAGGTCACCGAGCACCTGCACATGATCAAGGGCGGCGGCGGCGCGCTGACGCGCGAGAAGATCGTCGCGGCGGTGGCGAAGCGCTTCGTCTGCATCTGCGATGCGTCCAAGCTCGTCCCGGTGCTCGGCAAATTCCCGCTGCCGGTCGAAG
>WNFM01228078.1_pt1 | contig 19679 bp, 19 predicted proteins | sample 5400271 | NCBI WGS metagenome assembly WNFM01 (sample SAMN13153352, study PRJNA577476) | soil metagenome | isolation source: 60 cm saprolite on Douglas fir-dominated hillslope | place: USA:California | collected 2013-09-17
CATGTCGAGATAGACGTGTTCGGCGTCGGTGCGGTGCATTTCGCTGACGATGGCACGAGCTACCACATCGCGAGGGGCGAGTTCCTGGGCTTCGGCATAACGCTTCATGAAACGTTCGAGAGTGATATTGCGGAGGATGCCGCCTTCGCCGCGGAGAGCTTCGGAAAGAAGGAAGCGCGGCGCACCTTTGATGGCGAGAGCGGTTGGATGGAATTGCATGAATTCCATGTCAGAGAGAACGGCGCCAGCTTCGTAGGCGATGGCCATGCCGTCGCCGGTGGCGACTTCGGGATTGGTGGTTTCGCGATAGATCTGGCCGAGGCCGCCGGTGGCGAGAAGGACCGCGCCAGCGTGGACTTCATGGAGCGAGCCGTCGGTTTCGTCAATGAAACGAACGCCGGTGGCGCGGCCGTTTTCCAAAATCAAGCTGGTGGTGAATGAATGCGCGCGAAGGTGAAGGTGAGGAAGTTTGTGGGCGCGGGCGAGAAGTGCGCGACTGATTTCGCGGCCGGTGGAATCTCCGTGGGCATGGAGAATGCGGGAGCGGCTGTGCGCGGCCTCGCGGGTGAAGGCTAGCTTGGTGCCGGCGCGATCGAATTCGGTACCCCACTCGATGAGCTGATTGATGTACTGCGGGCCTTCTTCGACGAGGAGCGCGACGGCTTCTGGACGGCAGAGGCCGTCACCGGCGTTGAGAGTGTCCTGCTCGTGCAAGCTGATTTCGTCTTCGTCGCTGAGGGCGACGGCGATGCCGCCCTGAGCCCATGCGGTGGCGGAGTCGCTAAGATTGGATTTGGCGAGGACGAGGACGCTGCCGGAGGAGCTGAGTTCGATGGCGGCGCGCAAACCAGCTACACCGGAACCGACGACGGCGAAATCAGCTTGATAGATCTTGGGGGATGGAGTCATCGGGAGCTTTCGCGCGGCACCAAGTATCGTAGCAGATTTTGGATTGGCGCAAGACGCGCGAGGAGGAGACTGAGCGGAGCGGGCGAAGCTGCGCTGTATGTTAGAGTTAAGAGAAATCGATGAAGAAAACGAAACGCATTTTAGTGAAATCCCGGGCAGGGAGCTATGCGGTGCTCTGCGGGGCAGGCGCGCTGGCTGGGCTGTCGAAAGAAATTGCGAAAATCGGAGAATTCTCCAGCGTGCAAGTGGTGACTTCGCCGAAAGTGTGGGTGGCGGTGGGGAAGAAGGTGCTGCGCGGGCTCGGTGGAGCGAAAGCAACGCGAGTGCACACGTTTGACGACGCTGAGACGCGGAAGAATTTACAGAGTGTGGAAGGGATTGCGAGGAGCCTGGTGCAGGCTGGGGCGGATCGCCACACGGTGGTGGTTGTGGTGGGCGGCGGAGTGGTAGGCGATGTGGCGGGATTTACCGCGGCGAGCTATTTGCGCGGGGTGACGCTGGTGCAGGTGCCAACGACGCTGGTGGCGCAGACGGATAGTGCGGTCGGCGGAAAAACTGGCGTGAATTTGCCAGAGGGGAAGAATCTGGTTGGCGCGTTTTATCCGGCGAAGCTGGTGGTGGTGGATACGGCGGTGCTGAAGAGTTTGCCGGAACGGGAGTTTCGCGGCGGGCTGGCGGAAGTGATCAAGTACGGGATTATTGCGGACGCGAGACTGTTTGCGTTTCTGGAGAAAAACTTCGAGAAACTTTTGGTGCGAGATGCGAAGGCGCTGGAGTACGTGATTGCACGGTCGGTGGAGATTAAAGCGGAAGTGGTGGGGAAAGATGAAAGGGAATCGGGGCTGCGCGAGATTTTGAATTTTGGGCATACGTTTGGGCACGCGCTAGAGAGCGCGACGGGTTACAAGAAGTATCAGCACGGAGAAGCGGTGGCGTGGGGAATGATGGCGGCGGCGTTGTATGGGCACGAGATTCGAATAACGCCGGCGGCGGATGCTTCGCGGATCATTTCGCTGGTGCGGCGGATGGGGAAATTGCCTGGGTGGCCGAAGGTGCCACCGAAGCGATTGATTGAGTTGATGGGGTCTGACAAGAAAACGCGGGCGGGGAGATTGCGGTTTGTGTTAACGCCTGGAATCGGTAAGGCCGCAACGTATGAAGCGCGCGAGCCGGAAAAGCTGGAATTGATTTTGCATTTGACGGCGCCCGTAGCGGCAGCCAGGCCGGTGATGCATGGCTAAACGAAAAGCCCCACACGTAAAAACGACGCGGGTGGCACCCCTATGAGTGAAGTCCAGGTGTCGCGCAAAGAGTTGAGCAAGGGCACGCTTCCAGAAGGCGCGGTGAATGAGGCGGACGCTTCGCGCAAAGTGCGCGAGATGTTTACGCAGATTGCTCCCCGGTATGACCTGCTGAATCATGTTCTTTCGCTTGAAATGGACCGGATGTGGCGTGCGCGCACGGCGAAAATATTGGCACCGATTCTGGAGCGACCTGACGCAAAGATTCTGGATTTGTGCTGCGGGACTGGAGATTTGGCGTTTGCCTTGAGTAAGCGGGCGAATGGCCGGGTGTGGGGCACGGATTTTGCGCACACGATGCTGGTTCGGGCGCAACAGAAAGCTGCGACGGTGGCGGCAAACCTGAGAGAAATCAGCAGAAAGACCGCACCCTTAAACCCGAAGGGTCCGGCACCCACGAACGAAAAACCTGCACACATAAAGAGTGCGGCACACACTAACGCAGAAAAAGGCGAGCGGGCGATTCCGTTTGTGGAGAGCGATGCGCTGCGGCTGCCGTTTGCGGATGGCAGCTTTGATCTGGTGACGGCGGCCTTTGGATTTCGCAATCTGGCGAACTATGAAGCGGGGTTGCTGGAAATTCGACGCGTGCTGAAGAGGGGCGGAACGATCGCGATTTTGGAGTTCACCGAGCCGAAGCCGGGATGGTTTGGCGATTTGTACCGGTGGTATTTTCGCGCGGTATTACCGAGGCTGGGCGGGCTGATTTCCGGAGACAAAGCGGCGTACACCTATTTGCCTAAATCGGTGGCACGGTTTTTTCAACCGCAGGAGCTGAAGGAGTTGATGGGCAAGAGCGGGTTTGAAGGAGTGGAAGCGCAGCTTTGGACCGGCGGGACGGTGGCGCTACACACGGGCGTAAGGCATCGGTAAGAAGTCTGTGCGTAATCTTGGCGGTACGCCGTCCGAGGAGTTGCAGATAGCGCTAAGCTGAGATCCTTCGTCCGCCTTTGGCGGACTCAGTATGACAGCTCACCTGGCAATGGACGGATCAGTTTTCGAGGCCGGTGGCGCGCATTTTAGTGAGCAGGGTTTTGGGTGCAATGCCCAATTTTTCGGCGGCGCGGGTTTTATTCCAATGACATTCACGAAGCGCGTTTTCGAGCAGCACCCGTTCGACGTGGAGTTGCGCGCGGGAAGTGACTTGGTCGAGACTGCCTTCCCAGGAGAAGGATTCGGGGACGAGGTTGGAGGGAACGCTTTCGGTTCGAACTGGCGTGGAGACGGTCGGCAAGAGGTCGGGCGTGATTTCCGGACCGTCGGACAGAATCGCGGCGCGCTCAAGCGCGTTTTGAAGTTCGCGGACGTTTCCTGGCCAGGGATAGGCGCGGAGGCGGCGGCGAGAATCTTCGCTTAGGGTCAACGAGCCTTTGCCGAATTCGCGGCCAAATTTATCGAGAAAGTAGTCGGCGAGGAGAATTAAATCGTCGCCACGTTCGCGAAGCGGAGGAATGGTGAGCGGAACAGCGGCGACGCGGAAGTAAAGATCCTCGCGAAAGAGTTTTTCGCGGATGCGTTCGGCGAGGTCGCGATTGGTGGCGACGATGATGCGAACGTCGACGTCGATGGATTGCGTGCCGCCGACGCGTTCGAAACGGCGTTCTTCGATGACGCGGAGAAGTTTGGCCTGGCTGGCGAGGGGAAGTTCGCCGATTTCGTCAAGGAACAGAGTGCCGCGCTGGGCCATTTCGATTTTGCCGGCTTTGCGATTGCCGGCTCCGGTGAAGGCGCCGCGTTCGTGACCGAAGAGTTCGTTTTCGACGAGGCCATCGGGGATGGCCGCGCAATTCAGCGCGATGAAAGGCTGCTCGCGGCGATTGGAAAGATGATGAAGCGCGCGGGCGAAGAGTTCCTTACCGGTGCCGCTTTCGCCGAGCAGCAGCACCGTGGCTTCAGTTGGCGCGACTCGTTGCAATTGCTGGCTGACGGCTTGCATGGCCGGTGATTCGCCGACGATGCGCGGAAAGCCGTAACGGGCGGCAAATTCTTCGCGCAAGATCAAGTTTTCGCGCAGCAACTCCTGTTGGCGAGTGGCGCGCTCGACCAGAATCTTCAGATGGTCGAGGTCCACGGGCTTCTGGATGAAATCGAAGGCACCTTCCTTCATCGCGGAAACGGCTTCTTCGACCGAGCCGAAAGCGGTGAGGAGAATTACGGGAATCGTTGAATCGGCTTGCTTGGATTCGCGAAGCACTTCGAGGCCGGAGGCACCTGGCATCTTCAGATCGGTGACCACCATTTGATAACGCTTGGAACGGATTTTTTGGATGGCAGCAGAGCCATCAGGCGCTTCCTCGACAGAATAGCCGTGGCGCTCGAGTGCCTTGCGCAACATGGCGCGCAGTTCGTTTTTGTCTTCGACCAGGAGTAAGGGTTCCATGGGATTCGAAATCCGCGGGGCAGAACGCGCGCTCAGGGAAGCGGACATCGGCAATTACAGACGGAGCCGAGTTTCACCCGAACGAGTGTTCAGCGAGCCCAGCCAGCATCACCCCCGGCGGCGCGAAGTTGGTCTTCCATGTCGCTCAACTGCTGCTTGAGATCGGCAATTTGTTTTTTCTTGGCGGCGATTTTTTCGTTCTTCTCGTTAATGTCGTTGCGCGTGAGCTGTTCGTTCATGGCCTTTTGCGGGTCGGGATAATACTGCAGGTCAAGCTTTGCGGCTTCGCGCTGAAGAACATCGAGTTCCTGTTCGACGTCGGAGATTCTCCTGCGCTGAGCGGCGAAGCGTTTGCGCCAGGCGGCTTCGGAGTTGGGGTCTTCCTGCGTTTCGCTGCCGGCCTTTGCTTGTTTGCCGAGTGCGACCGCGGGAGTAGTCGAGCCGCGCGAAGCGGCCGAAGAAAGTGCGGGAACTGGCGTTGCGTCGGCCGGTTTCGAAGAGACGTCTTCATCGGTGAAAACTTTCTTCGGCTTGGGAGCGGTCTTCTTCGCTTCGCGGGCCTTGCGAGCCGCATCGGCTACGGGATCGGCGGTGCTGGACTGAGACTGGTCTTGTTGAGCGAGGGCGAGGCTTCCGACGAGGGATGGTGCGACGAACAGAGCTGTCATCGCCAAGATTGTGGTCGTGCGCATAGCACTACCTCCTTTATGCGGGCGACAAGAAGAGCCCGGGTTTTTTCTATTGCGGGCTCCAAGTAAAGCCCGCACCCACCGGGACGCCCGATGCGTCCCTAATACCTTAGATGGTGACCTCTCTTGATTCTACTGCCTGCGGGATTCTGCGCGCGACGGGTAGCGTAACGATAAACTCGGCGCCACCTTCCGGGCGATTTCGGGCCTCGACCTGGCCTCCGTGCTGCAGCAGAATTTTCTGGACCACGGCGAGGCCGAGTCCGGTGCCGTTGACCTTGGTGGTGAAAAAAGGGTGGAAGAGTTTAGGCAAGGCATCTTGGGGAATACCGGGGCCGTTGTCCAGAATGCGGATGCGCTGCGAAGGTTCGGCAGAGTTCTCCAGGACTTCGCCGCGAAGAATGACGCTGGGTTGTGGGGAATGGGATTCGGCGGCTTCCGCAGCATTGCGCGCCAGGTTTAAAAACACCTGGCGAAGCAGCCCTTCGTCGCCCGCAATCTCGCGGAAATCGCCTTGGACTTCAAATTGTGCATTCGGCTGGAGTTCGCGGATTTCGCTGATGATGCGGTCGAGGAGCGGGTGCAGCACGACGGTGTCTTCGGAAATTTCGAGAGGCCGTGCATAGCGTAGAAATTCGGTGACTACGTGGGTGATGCTGCGGGTCTGATCGAGAATCTTGGCGGCGTTTTCGGTGGTGTCGGCGGCGTTGGGATCGGACTGAATCATCTGCGCATAGCCCGAAATCGTAGCCAGGGCGTTCTTGAATTCGTGAGCGATGCCTGCGGAAAGCTCTCCGAGCGCGGCAAGATTTTCGCGCAGCCGCATCTGCTTTTGCAGTGAGGCGAGTTCGGTGAGGTCGCTGAGCAGGCAGATGGCGCCGGTGGCTTTCTCCTGGCCGCGGCGAATTGGCGAGATGGTGACGCCAAGTTCGCGATGACTGCCATCCGGAGCGATGTGCGCGGCCTGTTCACGTCGAAAAATCTTACCTTCGGCGAGGCACTGCTGAATTAGAGAGGTCAGCGTGCTGGATTCGCCGAGCGCCTCGCTATAACGGCGAAATGTCAACGATTTGATGCCAAGTGCCTGCTCCGCGGCGGGATTGGTCGCGGAGATCATGCCGTTGACGCCGATCACCAGCAAGCCCGCAGGCATGTTGCGAGTAACTTCGCCGCTGAGCCGGGCGGTAGTTTCGGCGCGTTCACGTTCCGCCTGGTGCAGCCGTTCGAGTTCCTTCTCTTGCTCGCGCAGGCGAAGGATCACCGCTTGCATGGAAGCGGTCATAAACGCCGGAACATTTTCGGCGCGCGGGGCGGATTCCTTGTTGGGATCCTTGTTGGAATCGGGGCGGGCAAACATTCTGCGAAAGACAAAAATCGCTACGACCAGACCACCAACGAGGATTACGGCGGTCATGATGAAGAAAAGCATCGGGTAGGGAACGCCGCCCTGCTGGGGAGTCTTCGCGAAAATGAGAAGTGGCGACAGCATTGGCAAGACCTTAGAGCGGCGGAAGCAGCGAGCAGCGCGATCTGGTCCACGGGCCAAAGAACATGATCAGCAAAGCCGCGATTCCAAGAAAAGTGCCGAGCGGAAGCTGGTAGCGGCTGGCGATTGCCCAGCGGAGGCTTGCCACTCCTCCCAAACCCATTTTGCTTGCGCGTGTGGCCAATGCGCTTTTCCAGCCGGAGGCAAACAGAACAATGATGACGCCGACACCGATGATAGTGCCAAGAAGAGTGCCGAGAAGAACCGTCATGAACGCGCCACGAACCCCGAAAAATGTGCCGACCATGAACATCATTTTCACGTCGCCGAAGCCCATGCCCTCGCGGCCGCGAACCAACTTGTAGACAATCGCTGCACCCCAGAGCAGGCCTCCGCAAAGCAACCCGCCAAGGACGGCGTCGAGAACTCCAACGGCCCACGCTGGGAGTGCAAGACCCGCATGCCGAGGCAGAAACATTCGGGCGATGCCATCGGCGGGAGGAACCCGGGTAGCAAATACCAGGCCTAAGCCTACGCCGAACCAGTTCACCATGTCCGGCAGGATGCGATCGCGATAGTCGGTGACGATCAGAACTACCAGCAAACAACAGAAGAAAAGCCATTTCAGGGTGTACAGGGAGATACCAAAACACAGAAAACAGGCTACAAAGAGCAGGGCGGTAACGATTTCAATCGACGGGTACATCGGCGAGATGGGAGTGCTGCAACTGCGGCATTTGCCCCGCAAGATCAGCCAACTCAGCACCGGCACGTTGTCGTAGGGCTTTACCGGGTTGCCGCAATTAGGGCACCGGGAACCGGGGGACACAATCGACACCCCGGCGGGAATCCGCGTGATGCAGACGTTCAAGAAACTTCCAATGGCAAGTCCGAACAAGAAAAACGCGGCGATGATCACACTTTTACTGTGACATAGGAGCTGCGGGGCCTCAATTGGCATGCACGGAAGCGTTGTCCGATGCCTAACCCGGTTTCAGGGTTTGTACTTACAAACCCTGGGCTGCAAGGAAGCGCAATTTTGTGAGCACACTCGGCTCGGCTATAGTGAATAAAGACCGTTATGAACTGGTTCGAACAGAGAATTCGCCGCTACGAGCATCGCCGGTGGACGACGGACGATAACCGCCGGGTGCGCCCGTTCGAATGGGGAGTGGAGCACGTAGGAGGCATGACCGAAGAGGCCGATCCTCGAGGATTCTTGAAAGAGTATGCGAGGCGGGCGCTGGATAATAGCCGCGAATGGTATGAGACCGGTCCGGCTTCCGACTACCGGCTCGACGCGGAGAACGTGCTGACATTCAGCTCGTCCGTTGAGTCTCCCTGGCCGGAAAATAACACCGTTCATGCCCATCTTTTCCCGGCCAAGGACAAACGAGCCGCGGTTCTTGTACTGCCGAACTGGAACGCAAAGTGGTATGGGCAGCGCGGGCTTTGCGAATGGCTGCAGCGGCTGGGAATTTCCGCACTGAAGATGAGCTTGCCGTATCACGACCGGCGCATGGTCAAAGGGCACGAACGCGCGGATCAACTGGTCGGATCGAACATTGGATTAACGCTGCAGGCGAATCAACAGGCGGTGCAGGACGCCAAACGCTGCCTGCGCTGGCTGGATCAGCAGGGATATTCGCGAATCGGAATTCTCGGCACCAGTATCGGCTCTTCCGTCGGATATATTACGATGATGCACGATCCTGGCGTGCACGCTGGCGGTTTTTTCCATGTATCAACCTACTTTGCCGACGTGGTGAGTCAAGGTATGACCACCAACCACGTCTGGGAGGGCATGCGCGAGCATGTCACGGTAGATGAATTGCGCGAGTATTGGGCGCCGATCAGTCCGATGCCTTATGTCGAGCGCGGCATGGGTGCCGGTCGCGATTCCTTCATGGTCTACGGCAAGTATGACCCCACCTTCCTGCCGGAACTGACCGCTGAGATGGTGGACGCGTTGCACCAGCACGGCGCCAACCCAAAGACACTGGAATTGCCGTGTGGCCACTATTCGCTGGAACTTTCACCCTTCAGCTACATCGCGGGCTACCGTATGCTGACCTACCTGCGGTCGGCGCTCGCTTAGCTGGGTCGGAGGGGGTTACTGTCTCACAGAGTACGTCGAGCCATTTGGTTGACCCGCGTTTACGCCTTTCATAAGCTGGTCTGAAAGCAGTAGAAGTGTGCCCCAGATTCGGTCCTGCGTAGAAGCACCGCGACGGGTTAAAGGGAGACCAGTGTGCCAAGCTTGAGCGAGCAAAGTTTCGACGCGCGAATGAAACAGCTGCGGGCGGGGAAGCGAGTCAACTCCCGTGTTCCAGTGGCTGTCGAGTGGGAAGAGTCCCGCACCAGGCATGCGGCGCAGGGTTGGACGGTCGACATCAGCCCGAGTGGCTGCCTGGCCGTTGTGCCGCAAGGTTTTCCGCTGGGGCAAAGATTAAATCTGGTGAATTTGGTCAACAAGAATGTGGTTCCAGCAGTCCTCGTTTGGCGGGGACATGAAGGCCGCACCGGTTGGGAGCTTGGCTTGGAACTGCAAGACCCGCCAGAAGACTTCTGGGGCCTCGATTTCTAGGAGCGGCTCTCAACTGGCTTCTGCCTCCAGAGTTCGACACGACACAATTCGATCCGCCCAAGAGTTTTCCACTGGCGGTCCTTGCGCTTCAATCGCTTGCGAACGTATTGTTAGCCTAGGTATTGGGGGCTCATTACGGACGGCACCTACATCTGGGAAGCCGGTTGCCGGAACGCAAAAGAAATTGCGGGCCGCGCGAACGGAGGCGCATTGGAATGACCGCCATCATTACGATTGCCAACCAAAAGGGCGGAGTCGGAAAAACCACCACGGCGATCAATCTCTCGGCAGCCATCGCAAATCGCGGCAAGCGCACCCTTCTCATCGATCTCGATCCACAGGCAAATTCAACGATTGCTTTTTTCGCATCCGGCGAGATTTCCGCGTCGATGTTTGACGTGCTGAGCGATACGCGCACACCGATGGCAAACATCATCAAGCCTTCCAAAGACCCGAATCTCTTTGTTGGGCCGGGGCGATTGGCGCTGGCAAAATTGGAACAAGTCTTGGCCGGGCAGTTTGACGCGCCATACCGCTTGAAGGACGCGCTTGCTCCGGTGCTGAAGGATTTCGACTATATCGTGCTGGATACGCCGCCATCGCTGGGAATTTTGACGGTGAATGCGCTGGTGAGTTCGACGCACTTGCTGGTGCCGATTCAAGCGGCGTATTTCGCGATCGAAGGCACCGACGACTTGCTGGAAACCTACGAGCGAATCCGCGCGCGACCGAACCCGGCGCTGAAAATGTTGGGCGTGGTGATTACGCTGTTCGACAAGCGCACCAATATCTCGAAAGATACCCACGGGCAGATTCGCAGCGTATTCGGCGGGGTGTTGTTCAAGACCAAAATCGGTAAGAACGTGCGGCTGGAAGAAAGCCCGGCGTATAAGGAAACGATTTTAACGTTTGCACCGAAATCACCCGGCGCGATCGAGTACAAGAAACTTGCGGCGGAGGTCATCCAACGTGTTGAAGAAAGCAGGGTTGCCCGTCACGCTGAAGATGCGGCATGACGCGCACTACATCGAGCAACTGACCAGTTACAGCGGCGCCGCAGTCCGAGCAGCCCCGCAAAGCGCTGGGCGACCTGCGCGAACTCACCGAGTCGGTGCGCGAAAAAGGCGTGCTGGAGCCGTTGCTGGTGCGGTTCATCGCCAGCGAGGGTTGCTTCTACATTATTTCCGGCGAGCGGCGCTATCACGCGGCGCGCGCAGCGGGACTGCGCGAAGTTCCGTGCATTGAGAAATCGGTTGATGATGCAGAAACGCTCGAAATCGCGCTGATCGAAAATATTCAGCGCAAAGACCTCACGGCGTTCGAAGAGGCGGACGGCTTGCACCGTCTGGCTACGCAATTCGAATACACGCACGAAGACATGGCCAAGAAGATTGGCAGGGCGCGGTCTTCGGTCACGGAAACGCTGTCGTTGCGCAATATTCCCGAGTCTTTGCGGAAGAAATGCATCGAGAACGGCGTGACATCGAAATCGCTGTTGCTACAAATCGCTCGGCAGCCTACCGAGAAGAAGATGGCTGAGATGCTTCACCGCATCCTGCAAGGAGGCTTAACGCGCGACGAAGCCCGCCGTGAACGCCGCGAAGAGCAGGCCGGACCGCAGCGTCCGCAACCGTTTATTTTTCATTTCGAACCGCAGAACGACGCGTTCAAGTTCCGCATTCAATTCAAGAAGAGCCACGTTTCCCGGGATGAACTGATTTCGACGTTGCGCGAGATTCTCTCCCAGCTTGAGGGCAGCGCCTCGGAAGCGGACTCCACCGCCGCCTGACGCGACTCGCACAAAAGTCTCCGCAGACAATCGGGTACAAGGCTTAGGCTTCGTGCCCGATTTGCATTTCCGTGCATCCGTCGGCAAACTGATTTTCTATGACCAATTACGACCTGATCTGTATCGGAGCCGGACCGACTGGGCTAGCGTGTGCCATCGAAGCGGTTCGCGCGGGGCTGAAGCCCGTGGTCATTGACAAGGGCACGCTGTGCAATTCAATTTTCCACTACCCCGTCAACATGGTGTTCTTTACCACTCCAGAACTGCTGGAAATTGGCGATTTGCCGCTAGTCTGCGCCGCGGAGAAGCCCACTCGCGTCGAAGCCCTGAAATATTACCGCAAGGCAACAGAACATTTTGGGCTGGAAGTGAAGCTTTACGAGCAGGTGATGAAGCTCGAGGGCAGTGACGGCAAGTTTTTGGTGACCACCCGAACAGAACAGAGCGAGGTCGCAATGTATCGCGGGGCTAAGGTGGTGGTCGCGACCGGGTACTACGATTTGCCGAACGAACTGCGAATCCCCGGCGAAGATCTGCCACACGTTTCGCATTACTACACTGAGCCGCATGAATTCTGGAACCAAGACGTGGTGGTAGTGGGCGGCAAGAATTCGGCGGCCGAAGCGGCGCTCGATTTGTGGCGCAACGGAGCGCGGGTAACCATGGTGCATCGCAACCCTGACCTGGGAGCGTCGATCAAGTATTGGGTCAGGCCGGACATCGAGAATCGCATCAAGGCCAACCAGATTCCGATGCACTTCAATTCGCGAGTGAAGGAAATTACCCGCGACGCGGTTTTGATCGAAGGCTCCGGCGGCGAGAAGCGTTTGCCAGCGAGGCAGGCGTTTCTATTGACAGGTTACCATCCCGACTTCGAATTCATCGAGAGCCTGGGAGTGCGGCTGGACTCGGAAACCAAACGCCCGGCGATGGACCCGGAAACGCTCGAAAGTAATGTGCCTGGATTGCACGTAGCCGGGGTAGTTGTCGGCGGGAGATTCACTGGCGAAATTTTCATCGAAAATGGCCGTTTTCACGGCAAACAAATTATTCAGGCACTGACCCGAGGGCGCGCGCAAACGGTGTAGATTCTGCAGGTTTGCTCGCCTGCGCCTCGTTTGCTAGACTCTTGCCATGGCATCCCCGATTCGCGAAGTCTTCGAAACCTTTCGCACGATGGCCAACGGATTCAGCGTGACGTTCCGCACCATGTTCCGGAAAACCGCGACCGAGAGCTATCCGGAAGAGCCGGTAAACTTCCAGCCACGCTATCGCGGAATTCACGTGCTGCATCGTGATGAAAATGGCCTCGAGAAGTGCGTCGGTTGTTTTCTGTGTGCCGCTGCCTGCCCCGCGAATTGTATCTACATCGAAGCCGCGGAAAATACTGATGCCAACCGCATTTCCGCGGGTGAACGCTACGCGTCGGTCTACAACATCGATTATTCGCGTTGCATTTTTTGCGGGTACTGCGTGGAAGCCTGCCCGACTGATGCCATCACCCACGGCCATGGATTTGAACTGGCGCCGTACGACATCAACTCGCTCGTTTATCGCAAAGAGCAAATGCTCGAAAAAGATGTCCTCAAAGAAAGCCTGCCCAAAGCTGTATCCGCTCGTTAACTGCTTCGTTGTAGCCGCTTCATTTTGATTCGCCAAGCTTTGCGAACTGTTTGTCTATTACTCTACAGTACTAAACTTCTTATAATTAATATAAAGCAGCCATGGCAGAAGTCGGGCGGTGAGTCGGCGCAAAAAAAAGTGGCGACGGAATAGCCGAGGAGCTGCTTACTAAAGCACCAGCGCGTCGCCGACGCGTATGGGTTTGCCCTGTTCGGTCGTGGGGACGCGGGTGTTGGTGGACAGGCGGTAGTAGTGATCGAAGCGGGCCGCGGGCGATGACGGCGGCAGGGAAGTGCGCCGCATTTCGCTGAACTTTTTCTTGAAGGGCGGGACCGGGCAGCGTGCGCAGGGATTGCTGCCCTCGAACGCGACTTCGCCAATTTTGAATCGCACCGGGTAATTTTCGTCGGCGCCAAAAAGTTGATCTTCCCAAAACGCCGGCACTCGATCGATTTCCAGCGTGGCGCGAAAGCGTTCGCGCGTCTGCTGCAGATCAATTCCCGGAAAAGTATCGCAAACTTTCTGCAGCGAAGCGGTGGAAACGATAGTCGGCCCCGATGCCAGGCCATCGTCCGGCACGCCTTCCGGAATGTGGCGCACGATCACCCGCTGATCGAAATAGTCTGAGAACCATTCGGCGGCTCGCTCGAAGTCGGAGGGAAATGCGAATCGCGCGGCTTTGCCGCCGCCATTTTTCAGCGCTTCGCGCGGCGCCGCCAGCGTAACCATCGAGACCTGCGGGTCGTACTCGGCGCGAATCAGATGAATCGCGGGATTACGTTTGCCGTTGATCCACGTTCCATCCACCGCAAACATCGCCCACACGCGGTCCAACTCCAGGCCGCCATTGGAGCCGATGCGAGCTTCGGGCACACTGACCGGATCGAGACCCTTGATGGGGTGCAGGCGGATGTTCGCCAGCCAGGCGGTTCTTGCGTTTTCTGTCACTTTGCGATTTCCATTTTTACGCAAAGATGATAACAGCGGCGAATCTTAATTTGTATCCAAGGCGCCAGGGAGGTTTTTCAATTGACACGTAACACGGCAACAAATTATAGATACCGAGCCCGCCCCATCCGTACTGGGAGGAAATATGCTAAGAAAGGTTTCTTCGCTTCTGGTCGCTGGTTTGTGTTTTTTTTTGCTCGCCCCGGTTACGCACGCCACGACGATTGAAATTTACGGTGCGTGGCATTGCGGCAACGACTTCTGCACGTGGAGCACGGTGCGGAACATGACCGATTTTGACACCGCGAATCACTGGATGATCGACCGAGGCGACGGCGTGCCGTCGGTGAATCTGGTGGTGCTCAGCTTCGTGCAGCCGCTGAAGCTGTTGAATCTCACCAACGACTCGCAAACGGTGAATGGCGTGCCAATCGGCATGAACGCCGCGGTGGTCAGTTATTTCACCAGCCGCAATATCCGGGTGATGCTCTCGATCGGCGGAATCACTTACACCAGTTTTTGGGACACCGCGCTCAGCACCAACGGCACGCAGCTCGGAATCAACGCCGCAAATGTGGCAAAGCAACTTGGCGTGGGGATCGAAATTGATTACGAGAACAACACCAGCCCCAACCTCGCAGGGCTGCAGGCGTTCGTCAACGCCTATCGTTCGATTCTGCCGTACGACGCTAGCGGAGCGAACCCCGCGGCGCGTTTGACCATCGATCTTGCCGCCGGAGACCAGTATCTGGTGCCACTGGCAGCCAAGGCCACTACGGACTGGCTTAACACCAGTGCGCCGGTGCTGGACTACGCGAATGCCATGGTGCCGAACAGGCAGCCCAACAGCGCGTCGTCCGCCGAATCGAACTGGAGCCAGCACATTAATGGATATCCGAGAATTACTCCACCGGTGCCGCCGCTGGCTCCTGCCAAGATGACCTGCAGCCTCTATATCGTCACCGGAAAAAATCCTGCGCCAGAGTGCACCACGTTCAGCGGATCGCTGGAAAATACCACTGGCGCTTACGTGCAGACGGTAGCGCCCGGCGGCGCTGGCACTACTCCCGGCACCTTGGGCTACATGTTCTGGGCCGCCGAATGCCAGGGAGCACATTCAATCTGCACCACACCGCCTAATACTTGTCTGGGGGGAGTGGGCGTGGGATCAAAAACCTACAACATTCCGGTCCCGATGCCGGCACTTCGGCAGAACTAATCGGCGAGAAGTAAGTTAAATCGAAAAAAAGAGGGCGCGGGCGAGTGGCGATTCACCCGAGGGCTCGAACTCCTGCACATGGGATGCAGGCACAAGTCCTGAAACCGCGCCCCTCTGGGACGCTATCGAGAAGCGGCGGTGGCCGCTTTCGCTATCGGTTTGTAGCCGCACGCTGCGGCTTTACGCATCGCGTCCAGTGCTTCAGCTGTGGTTAGCAGCGGGGTGGTGGTGCAATTCTTCAACGCGCCTCCGGCGGCAAAGGCCAAGGCAATCGCAGCGGCGGAAATGTTGTCCGGCATTTCGGTGATCAGCACCGCATCATGTTCGCCAAACGAAAAATAGCCGTGTTCGATTCTGCCGCCGAGCTTCTCGATCGGGCCGCGCACTGCTTCAAAGCGGTCGTGTGGATTCTCGAGCAGTTTGGCCATGGATTCCGACGTGTAGCCGACTTGATGAAGAAAACGGGGCATCGTACAACTCCTTTCGGGCGAGGGGCATTCCTGGGGGGGTAGAGCGGAACCATGCTCCTTTGTTTTGGCAGTGTCAAGAGGGATGTGACGCGGTTTTGCGCGCCGCAGCTTCCAGCGACTCCAGCGCATTAGCTCCAGGTGTAGGTGCTCGGGCCTGGCTGGCGCAAAACCGCGCCGGCCAGGGAAGCAGGAACAAAGGGAAACACCCAGACACAAATATCCACAGCCCAAGTATTCTTCTTAAGATCTCCCTTGACACAGAGTCTTATAAGTTATATTATGTTAACTACAAAATAGGTCTCGATTTTGGCCCTGTGGATACCCTGTGCAAGGTCCGCAGCGCCTGGCTGAGCCTTCCCTGTTTGTCCTTCTAATTTTTTTTCGCGGTGATTTGCAGCAATTCGTATTGCAGGAATTGCTCCAACTGTTGCGGATCCGCACCGACGATTCGCCGCCCGTTTACGAAGAGCGTCGGCGTGCTGCCGACATCGAGCAGCTTTCCATTGGCGATGCTGGCGTCGACCGCCGCCGTGGCTTCAGGGCTTATCATGCAGGCCTTGAAGGTATCAACGTTCAGCCCAGCCCGGCCCGCCAAGTCCACCACCTTGCCCCAGGCGTTCTCGGCTGAGATCAGGTCCTGGTTGTCGTAGAGGTTGTCGTAGATCTTCCAAAAGGCCGCCGCATCTTGTCGGTAGGCGCATCTTCCGGCCAGTGCGCCAGTGCGCGCCCAGGGGTGAACCTGCTCCAGCGGAAAGTCCTTAAACACAAATTGCACTTGCGAGTATTTCGGCATAATGCCGCGCATGGCATCGTGAAGCTGCTTGCATACCGGGCACTGAAAGTCGGCAAACTCGACCAGCGTAATAAGCGCGCCTGGCCGTCCATTGGACGGCGCATCTTTGATGTCCAACTTAGTCCGGTTCTCGGCGAAAACGTCCTTACTCATGTCAAGCAATTCGCCGCGCATCAGGAACTTGCCGTCTTTGCTGACCCACATCTTGGCGTTTTCTTTGTTTTCTCCAATGGTCACGGCAATTTCGCTCTCGAGCAGCGCCGGAACTCCGGTCTCTTTGAAGTCGCCCACCGCCAGCTTCACATCTGGGCCAAACGCGAACATGTTGCGCAGGTACAGTTCGACCTTGTGCTTCAGCTCCGCTTGCGTGGGGGTCTGCGCCAAAGCGGCTGGCACGCTCAAGCTGTAAACACTTATCGCCAGCAGTACTGCAGCAACCACCCGTAACCGGTATTTCTTCAAGGGAGCCTCGCGTTTCTATGGAATAAACCGTTGCGCGATCGGGAACGGCCGGCCAAACCCGAATGCGCGCGAAGTAATCTTCAATCCCGGAGCCGCCTGTTTACGCTTGTATTCCGAGCGGTCCACCAGCAGGGCAATCTCGCGTACCAGTTTCAGCTCGAACCCGTATTTGTCCGCGATCTCCTGCGGGCTGCGCAAGTCCTCAATATATGCCTTCAGAATCCTGTCCAGTACGTCATATGGCGGCAAGCTGTCTTCGTCCTTTTGATTGGGACGCAACTCCGCCGAGGGCGGTTTCTCTATGGTGGCGCGCGGAATGATCTCCCGCCGCCTGTTAATCAAGCTGGCTAGCTCGTACACCATAAGCTTAGGCACGTCGGAAATCACCGCCAGACCTCCGGCCATGTCGCCGTACAGCGTGCAGTATCCTACCGCCAGCTCCGATTTATTTCCGGTACTCAACACCATCGAGCCAAATTTATTCGACAGCGCCATCAAGCAATTTCCGCGAATGCGCGCCTGAATGTTTTCTTCGGTGACGTCCGCCTTGCGCGGGCCGAAGACCGGCTTTAACGAAGCGCGATACGCTTCGTACACCGGCGTGATCGGAATGGTTTTGAGCTCAATACCCAAATTTTGCGCGACCGACTGCGCATCGGTCTTGCTGCCTTCCGACGAGAACGGTCCCGGCATGGAAACGCCCAGCACATTCTCCGCGCCCAGAGCTTCCACGGCGATTGCTGCCACCACCGCTGAATCGATTCCGCCGCTGAGCCCCACCAGTGTCTTTTCAAACCGGCATTTGTGCACGTAATCGCGCGTTCCCTGTACCAGTGCGCGGTACGCGTAGGCGATTTCTTCCGGCGGCTGTTCGTGAATTTCGCCTTGCCCGGTCGCGGTGTCGAACAGCACCAGGTCTTCTTCAAACGCGGCAGCCTGCGCCGCCACTTTGCCGTCCACGGTCAGCGCCACACTGGCCCCATCGAAAATCAGACTGTCGTTGCCGCCCACTTGATTCACGTAGACCACCGGCAACTGGTGGCTCAGTGCGAGGGACCGCAACATGTCCACTCGCAGCGCCCGCTTGTCGATAGTATAGGGAGAACCGGAAATATTGATGATCACGGTGGTTCCCTGCGCTGCCAACTCTGTCACTGGGTCGCGTTCATAGCGCCGGGTCGCCCAGAAATTCTTGTCGTTCCACACATCCTCGCAAATGGTGATCCCCAATTTTTCGTTGCCCACTGCAAACACGCTTTGCTGCGCCGCCGGCTGAAAATAGCGTGACTCATCGAAAACATCGTAGGTTGGCAGGAGCATTTTGCTTTGCTCGAATAGCACTTTGCCGCCGCTGATCAGCGCCGCCTTGTTGGAAATGCCGTTGCCAGTTCCCTTCTTGTTTTTGCCGACATAACCGACAATCGACGGCAACGGGATCCTGGCCGCCAGTTGCTTTAGCTCTTTCTGGTTTCTTTCAACGAAGGCGGGTCGTTCGAGGAGGTCCTGTGGGAAATATCCGCAGATGCAAAGTTCGGAGAAAACAGCGAGGTCCGCTCCCCGCTCCTTGGCGCGCTGCGCCAAAGCCAGGATGCGTGCTGTGTTGCCCGCGAAATCGCCGACGGTGGGATTGAATTGCGCCAGCGCAACTTTCATGCTTGAACTCTAGAATACGTTCGTCAGGCCGCGTTTGCAAACCTCGACGGTTGTGAGGGCACAGAAAAAGGCCCCTGAGAGAAACAACAATTCCCTTCCCAGGAGCCTTGAAAAGTTCTTCTGGAGCGACGTATTGTCGCTCGCCAACTCTTAAACGCTGAACGAGCTGCCGCAGCCGCAGGTGCTCTTCACATTAGGGTTGTTGAACTTAAAGCCCGCACCCTCGACGGTTTCGATGTAATCAATCTCCACGCCTTCCAGATACATCGAGCTCATCTGGTCCACAGCAACCTTCAGACCGTTGAAATCCACAACTTCGTCGGTGTCGTTGGTCTGGTTCTCAAACGCCATGTGGTACTGAAAACCGGAACACCCGCCGCCAACCACGGCCACGCGCAGCGCCGTTGGCACCGGATTCTGCATCCCCATGATTTCTTTCACTTTGGTGCTCGCTGTTGGGGTAAGACTAATCATGACTCTGGGCCTCCTCCGCGCTTAAAACCGCGGGAATCTCTACCAACTCAGTCTAGCAGAAAGGGAAAGATACTTCATCTCGCACAGTCTCGGCGCTGTTCTGTACAGGAAACACTCCCATCGAGCGCGCTTCGACAACCCGAACTCCTTCCCATACACTTAGATGCAGCTATGAGACACAAAGTCACGCTTTTGCCCGGCGAAGGAATCGGCCCCGAGGTTTCCCGCGCCACCCGCCGCATCCTGGAAGCGGCCGGCGTCCAGATCGACTGGGAAGAGATTGACGCTCGCGCAGCAGCCGGCTCCGCCGATGCCGGCAGCGTACTCAATGAAAAAGCTGTCGAGTCCGTGCGCCGCAATGGCGTAGGCCTCAAAGGTCCTATGGCCACGGCCGTCGCTGGCGGAGCGCGGAGCGTCAACGTGGCTCTTCGTAAGACTTTGGATCTTTACGCCAATCTTCGTCCGGTGAAGAATCTCCCGGGCCTCAGGTCCCGCTTCGAGAACATCGATCTGGTCATCGTCCGCGAGAACACCGAAGACCTGTACTCCGGCCTGGAGCATGAGGTCGTACCTGGAGTCGTAGAAAGCCTCAAGATCATCACCGAAAAAGCGTCTACCCGCATCGCTCGGTTCGCCTTCGAGTACGCCAAAAAAGAAGGCCGCAAAAAAATTCACGCCATCCACAAAGCCAACATCATGAAGCTTTCCGATGGCTTGTTCCTGAAATCGATTCGCGTGGTCGCCGCGGAATTTCCCGAAATTGAATACAAAGAAATGATCGTTGACAACGCCTGCATGCAGGCGGTTCTGAATCCCCAGCAGTTCGATGTGCTGCTGCTGCCAAATCTTTATGGCGATGTGATGAGCGACCTCGCTGCAGGCCTAGTCGGTGGGTT